>OJMH01000156.1_pt1 | contig 102934 bp, 90 predicted proteins | sample 1597111 | NCBI WGS metagenome assembly OJMH01 (sample SAMEA2452115, study PRJEB22498) | human gut metagenome | reverse complement strand
CCCCTCCCCGAGCCGGGGAGGGAGTATGCACAATTGTTGGAGTTTGTGCTAAAATAATTCTGTAAATAAAAAACGGAGAGATGAGGAAAAAATGGCTACGGAACCTAAAATTATCGCAACAATCCCCAGAAGCGCAACAGAACAGCTTCAAATCGCAATCAATGAATACAAAGGCAAATGCTACCTTGATTTGAGAATTTTTTACACAACTGACGACGGCATGAACTGGCTGCCGACCAAAAAAGGCGTTACAGTTTCTCCCGATAACCTTGAACTCTTGAAAGACGCTGTTGAAGAAGCGATGAAAGAGCTTATGACGGTTGAAGAAGAGGCGTAAAACTTGAGCGCAAAGCACTCGAATACGAAAAATCAAAATGAGGGCATGTTGAAAAAATATGCCCTCGTTCTTACCTGTATCGGCGGGCTCGGGGTGAAAACCTTCAGCTATTTGATTCCTGACGGGCTGAAAACCGAAATAAAAATCGGACAGGCCGTAAAAGTGCCGTTCGGGCGCATGGGGCTGATAAATGCCTTTGTTGTGGGGTTTTCAGATTACCTGCCCGAAGATATTAAGGCAAAAAAAATCGCCGAAATCCTCGACACAAGGGCGCTTTTTGACCTTGAATACCTTAAATTTCTGGAATGGGTGGCAAATTACTATTTTTGTTCGCTTCAGTCGGTTCTTGAGTGTGCAATCCCCCTGAAATTCCTCCAAATGCACGGCCAGAGCGACAAATACGTAGAATTTAAAAACTACGAAAACGCAACAAAAAGGCAAAGGGAAATCCTTGAAAAACTCGAAACTTCGGGCAAAATGAGGCTGATTGACTTTGAAAAAGAAGCAAAAACCACCCGCGCCACAATAAATAAGCTCGAAAAAGCCGGCTGCCTTGAGATTAGCGAGGAAGCTGTGTTCAGAAACCCGCTGGAAATCTTTAAAGAAGAGGATTTGGAGCCGTTTCCCGATTTGACGGACGAACAAAAATCCGTTTGTGCGGAAATTGAAAAAAGGCTCGGAAAAAGCGGGCAAATACTGCTTCATGGCGTAACTTCGTCAGGGAAAACCGAGGTTTATTTTAACGCAATAAAAAAAGTGCTTGAAAAAGGGCAAAATGTCCTCTTTCTTGCGCCGGAAATCGCGCTTGCGTCGCAGTTGACGAAAAGGCTGGCAAGGCGTTTCGGGATTGAAAAAACAGCCATCTGGCATTCCAGCATTTCCGAGGGCGAAAAATACGATGTTTGGCAAAAAATCAACAACAATGAAATCAAAATCCTTGCAGGAGCGCGCTCTGCGGTATTTGCACCGTTGAAAAACATCGGATTGATAATAATTGACGAAGAACACGAAAGCGCCTACAAACAATCCACCCCCTCGCCCCGCTATGACGCGAAAAAGGTTGCGCAAAAGCTTGCGGAGCTGCACAACTGCCCGCTTTTGCTCGGCAGCGCCACGCCTGACGTAAATTCTTATTACTATGCGCTGAATTCGGGCAATCTTCTCGAGATGAAAAAGCGCTACAACGATTATCCGATGGCAAAAGTCAAGGTTGTCGATATGCGCGAGGAGCATTTTCGGGCTAATCACGGGATTTTTTCGCGCGCGCTGGTTAATGCGATTGAAGAAAACCTGCGCGACGGAAAACAGTCGATTATTTTGATGAATCGGCGCGGATTTTCGACTTATACGCAGTGCATGTCGTGCGGGGAGGTTATCGAATGCCCGAAATGCGCGATTCCATTGATTTTTCACTCCGAAACCCAGACAATGAAGTGCCACTATTGCAATTACGAAACCGGAATCCTCACATCATGCCCGAAATGCGGCTCAGACGCCCTGCGAAACAGCGGAACCGGCGTTCAAAGGGTCGAGTTGATTGCGCAAAAACTTTTCCCCGATTGCAGGATAGAGCGGCTCGACAGCGATTCGTTAAACAGGAAAAACCGACATATTGAAATCCTCGAGGACTTTTCAAAGGGCAAAATCGACATTCTTATCGGTACACAGATGATTGCAAAAGGGCTGGACAACCCGAATGTGACGCTTGTGGGCGTAATAAACGCGGACAACGGGTTCAATCTGCCTGATTTTCGCTCCTGTGAGCGGGGATTTCAGCTTTTGACGCAGGTTGCAGGGCGCGCAGGGCGCGGAAACAACCCCGGAACGGTTTATTTTCAAACCTACAACCCCGATTTTTTCGCTCTTGAAAACGCAAAAGAGCAGGATTATTTGAGTTTTTACAAATCCGAAATCGAAGCACGCGAAAACTTTGATTATCCGCCTTTCAGCAGGATTATCCGCATAGTTATTTCTTCAAAAAATCAGTTCCGCGCAGAAAAAAGCGCAATGGAGATTGCGATGAGGCTGCGCGAAGTTGTCGATAAGCTGAACATCGCAGAACCGCTTGCCGTGCTGGGTTCTGTGCCATGCGTGATAGAAAGATTGCAGGAAAACTACCGTTTTCAGATTTTGATAAAAAACAAGCTCAATGAACGCGGACACGGGTTTGTTACGTCATTTTTATCGAAAATCAAGCTTCCGAACGACATAAAAATGATTGTGGATGTTGATCCGGTTGATATTTTATAGCTAATTAACCGGGATTAGCGGATATTATATTTCAAGTTTGCGAGTGCCACGTAGGGGTTGGCTTTTCTGCCGTGGAAAGAAACTGACCTGATTTTTTTGTCCTTTTCCTGCTTTTCTTCAAAATAATCTTCGCCGTTAAAGCCTTTTTCCCTCAAAAGGATAATGCCTTTGTTTCCGAGCTGAATCGGGCCGCCGCCGGTGTTGTAGAGTTTTGCAACATTGTTTTCAACTTTGACTTCATATTTATTTGAGGGGCAAAGTGCGTCATAATAGACCGTTCCGGCTGCAAGAGCGTTCGGAAGCCCGAATTCTCCGCTCTGCTCAAGGCTGATTTCATCTACAGATGAATCCAGACCGCGTTCATGAGGTAACTTTCCATACCCGCGGTTGTGGAATACGCAGATTGCGTCGGATTTGTCATTATAACGATAGACCACTGCTGCATTTCCGCCCTCTTTAAGCGCAATGCCCTGCAAAGGTATTGAAGCGCCGTTAACAAGGGGGGTAGCCGCTTTCTGGTTTCTGATATTCATTATGTTTTTGAGGTTTGTTCTGTATTCTTGAATAAATTTATACCTGTCATCGTCCAAAACTTCATAATGAAGACGGTTTCTGTTGTTCTGGAATTCGTTTTTGCATGGTGTTTCCCAGCCTGTTTCACCGATTTCATCGCCCATATAAACAGTCGGGCTGCCAGGCATACCGACCTGATAGAAAAGCATGGATTCTGCTTTTCTCATAGGGTCAAAAAGCATTCCCTTGAGCAAAAGCGCCCTGAGATAGTCAATTTTTCCTTTGTCGGAATAAATATTGTTCTTAAATTTGTCATCCATATAGGCTGCCTGCAAAAATACATCGTCAATATTCTGGCGGTATGGTCTTGTGCCAAAATTCTCAGAATCATTGTGTTTTATTGACGATATGTGGGTATATTTGCCCTCTGACAGGTCATGAACCGCACGACGGAGAGTTTCTTTGTACTCGCCGTACTGTTTGTTAATTTCATCTTTGACCATGTTGTTTTCAAGCGCACGGTGGAACAAATCCTCCATTGCTTTTGCCTTATCATCTTTAAAAATAGCAAGATTCAAGCCGAGCAAATGCAAAATTCTCGGTTTATCATGGTTTCCGGAGAAAACATGGGCAAAATTGACGTTGTCGTAGAGGCGGTTTGCTGTTGCGCCGTTGATTATGTCACGGGTTTTCTGGTCAATGTTGTCATGATGGTTCAATCCGCCCGAATCAGTTAAATCCGCACCAAACAGCTCCATAGGCGAAGAATATAGGAAATTGTAATCGGTTTCTGTTGTAAACCCCGTTCTGCTGTTAAAAGTTTCCTGAAAAGCATTTTTCAAGCCGAAATCCTGATTGTTGTGCTCCATATCAAGCACAAGCTCGCCGATTGTGAAGGTATTCGGGTTGAATTTGCGCACAGCAGAATTGAATTTTTCCCAGAATCCGGCTGTTTTGTCGTAACATTCACGCTCTGACATCTTGCCTGCGTCCACAGCATCCCAGTCTCCGACATCTTTTGCCGCGTCAATACGCCAATCAAGGCCTGCTTCTGCTTTTTCAATAACCAATCTTGCGGCATTGACCGTTTCCGTATCGAATTTTTCGAGTTTTTTAGCAAGGAATTTCTCAAAATCCGCCTGTCTGTTCTCATTCAGCTTTTTCACGCCGCGTTTGAGCCTGTGCAGCACCATTTTTGCGGCTTCTTCGGGGCTGTGGGCATATTGCAGGTCGAGTGTTTCAAGATAAACCGATTTCAGCTCGTCAGTATCATAAGTAAGCCTGCCGTCTTTGTACGCGGGGTTTATCTGCGGTGTAAGCGCGGAAACATAGAGGAATTTTGCAATATCAGCAGCGACTATTGGATAAGCTTCCCGACCGTCGGCAGTAAGATTTCCGTGGGAATCCACCATATCAATTCCGGCTCTGGTTCCTGCGGCTTTGAAGATTTCAGTAGCTTTTTTTGTCATTTCTTCCGCAATGAATTTGTCGGTTTGCTGATAGAGTTCTCTATATTTTGAGGGCATTTTTGAATAGAATTCATCGCCCATCTTGTAGAGCTCAAATCTCGACTTTCCAACGGTTTTTTCATCCACAGCAAAGTTTTTCAGCCACGGATAAGCAAGAACCGAGGTCAAATCATTGGAATATTCGATTGCGTCCATAGGAAACGCCATCAATCCCTCTGAAATGCTTTCCGGCACGGGTACTTTTTTCAAATTATAATCACGTTCACCGCTAGATTTTACATTCAATAAATTATCAAGCGGGGTTTTTCCGTTTTCGCCCTCAATTGCGGCTTCTGCGGCTTTTGGAAGCTTATTATTCTTAATAAGGTTTTTGATTGCTGTTTTATAGTCGCCTGCGGATTCCAGCTCGTCATAAATCTGTGAAGCGGTGTAATCAAGCAGGGTTCTGGCTGTTTCTGACGTCCAGAATTTACCGATTTGGATTGTATCGTCCTGAACCTGCCATGGAGCGGCTTTTAGAAGTTCAACTTTCTCTTCCGGCAGCCCTTCAATAGATTTTTCGGAAATCATGAAGCGTTTTTTGGGAATATCAGTGTTTCCAACCCATGTTCCGACGCCGCCGTCTTTATTTGAGGGAACAAATTCAAAATTCGTCCAAACTGTTAAATAATCTTTAAATTCAGTCTTTTTATCGGCATGTTTTGCTTCTTCATATTTCAGGTAATTCTTTTCTGCGTCAAAAGGCGAAACCCTGAAAGCATACGGCTGAACAGCGTCTTTGTAATTGTTTATTTCAAACTTGTCATCAGCATTTTTGTTTTCGTAAACATCAAAAACTTTGCTTGAGTTGACCTGACCCAAAGTCGCCAGCCTATCGTCAAAAATCTGGACATAAGTCGGCTTTGTGCTTCTGTAATCTTTGTTGCGGACGACTTCTTTTTCAATCATTCCGTTTGCAGTCTTTTCAAAAACGATTTTATGCCTTGCGTTCACAAGACGGTAGTGAGTGTGTTTGCGGGTATCGGGCTGTTTTGAAAGAATACCGAACTGCAATCCGTAATCCTGTACATTTTTTGTTGAAAACCAGTCAAAAAACGGCGATTTTGAGTTCCAGGTCATGACGTCTTTTATGTGAACGCCGTGGAGCCCTTCGTTTACGAAAGCACCGTCAGCGACCCAGCCCATGCCGTTTTTAAAGAGATTAACCTGAAGATTTTTAAAATCATCAATATTTCCGAGCGTGCTTGTAATCTGATAAGCGTTGGAAGTCCAGTATCCGTGGCTGCTGACAGTATCCTGACCGAAAACAGGCGTGCTGAGAATTCTTTTTACGCCGAAATCTTTGAAAATGTCAATATGGTCGTTGATTGTGTTCAAAGTTCCGCCCAGATGGTTGAAATGGTTGCGTTTTTCTTCGCTCAGGTTTGTAAAATCAAGCAAAGAATCAGGGAAAAGGTGCCCCATCTGGCGGGGAATTGTATGACCCGAACGGGTAGGCGGAGTTGCGACGGTAAATTTACCGGCTTTTTCATCGTTTATACATTTTGCGTAATCAAAATATTTATGTTCTCCGTCAATAATAAATCTATAACCAACAGTCTTATCCGCAGTCAGCACATCCGTTGCGGGTTTGTATTCGTAAATGCCGTTTGCGAGCGGGTGTTTTTCAGAAGTGCCGGGGATAAATGTAAAATTTCCGTCCGCATGTTTTTGAAGCAGAGCGGTTTCTACCTGAATATTTTGCGGATTATTCGGCAGATAGAATTTGTAAACTGTATTTCCGCGCTCATCCCTTGCAATTGTATGCCCCGAAAACGACGGTTTGTTCTTGTTTTTTCCATAAATCGGGTTAGTCCCGTTTATTTGCATGCCTTTTCCCCTTCACAGATTACACTATTAATAATAAAGAAAAACAGAAAAAAATTTGCTAAACAACGGGGTTAATTCAGATGTATTGTTACAAACATTTTACATTTCCCCGCCGCCTCAATCTTCCTCGGAAGCCAGCACAAATTCGTTCATTTTTTCATAATCAAATTCGTTTTCCCACCTTGAAATAAAAATCGTGGCAATACAGTTGCCGATAAGGTTTACAGTGGTTCTTCCCATATCAAGAATCTGGTCAATTCCAAGCAGAATCGCCACCCCGATAAGCGGATACCCGAAACTGGTCAATGTTCCCGCCAGAACTACAAGAGAAACCCTCGGAACTCCGGCAACACCCTTGCTCGTAAACATCAAAGCAAACATCATGACAATCTGCTGTTCTAAAGTAAGCGAAATTCCGCAAATCTGGGTCGCAAAAAGCGCTGTAAGCGAGAGATAAATCGTGCTTCCGTCGAGATTGAACGTATAACCCGTCGGCATGACAAAACCGACGATATTTTTGGGCACCCCGAATTTCTCCATCTGCTCCATTGCCTTGGGCAGCGCCGCTTCGGAGCTCGCTGTCGTAAATGCCAGCAATGCAGGGTCTTTTATTGCCTTAATTAGCCCTTTTACAGGCAATTTTACAACTGAACAAACCAGAATCACAAGAAAAACCACAAAAACAGCAAGCGCAAAATACAAAGAACAGATTACTTTTATATAATTCTTTAAAATACTGACCCCGCTGCTGCCGATTGTGCTTGCAATAGCGGCAAAAACACCGACAGGCGCAAACCACATTACATATTCCGTGAATTTGAACATTATTTCAGAAACAGAATTAAGCAAATTCAGCACAGGACGCGCTTTTTCGCCCACAGCACAAACTGCCAGCGCAAAAAACAAGCTGAAAACAACTATCTGGAGCAAATTCCCGTCCGCCATGGATTTTATGACGCTGGAGGGAACAATATCGACAATCATTGCAGAAAGCGAGTGATGAGCGAGGTTTGAATGCCCCATCTGGTTCACAAGGTTCATTGATTGCGAAGATACGGCAAAATCAGTGTTTACGCCGGTGCCGGGCTGGACAAAATGCCCTATCAAAAGCCCGATTATCAGCGCGATTGTGGTCACTACTTCAAAATAAATTATAGTTTTGAACCCTATTTTCCCCAAACTCTTGATATCACCATGACCGGCAATCCCGATAACTAGCGTAGAGAACAAAAGCGGGGCAATAATCATTTTAACCATATTCAAAAACATGGTCGAAACAGGCGCAAGCTTCACAGCAAAATCAGGAAAAACAAATCCCGTAACTATTCCCAGAACAAGCGCTATAAATATGAATTTTGTCAGTTTGATATGCTGCAATCTACATACTCCCGCTTCCAAAGCTTTGACAAAAATATTATAATATAAAAATTCCCAAAATACTCATCCGTCTTCGGTAAATGGGATTATACAAGGCAAATAAGCATTAAAAAAGCGCCGGACGCAGCTTTGATTCCGAAAATTTTCATTAAAAAAAGCACAATAAGCATCTTAAACATAATGCCACTATCGCCTGAAAACGCAAAAATTACATTGCCGGAAGTGATTAGACAGATTATTGCGCCGAAGATATAAAACTTCTGTACTGCAGCGCCTGCGCAACGTGAGAACTTTCAATATTTTCGGAGTTTTCAAGGTCGGCAATGGTTCGTGCGAGTTTGACGATTCTGTCATAGGCGCGGCCGGACAAATTAAACCTTGCGATTGCGGTTTTCAGCAGGGTTTCGCTTTTTTCATCAAGTTTGCAGAATTTTTTTATCAATTCCGGCGTCAATTCCGAGTTTGTAAATATCGGATAATCCCTGTATCTGGCAGTCTGAATTTTTCTGGCTTTCACAACCCTTGAGCGAATCTGCTCCGACGATTCGGATTTGAAATCTTTATTCAAAAGTTCAGCCTCAGACAGTCTTGGAACTTCAATTTGAATATCAATTCTGTCCAGCATAGGGCCGGAGAGCCTTGAGCGGTAGCGCTGAACCTGAAATTCCGAGCAGGTGCAGTGTTTTTGCGTATCGCCGAGATATCCGCACGGGCAGGGGTTCATTGCTGCAAGCAAAATGAAATCAGCAGGAAATTTTATCCGCTGCTGCGCCCTTGTGATGACGACTTCGCCGTCCTCAAGCGGCTGGCGCAGAACTTCGAGCACATTTCTCGGAAATTCCACAATTTCATCCAGAAAAAGCACCCCCCTGTGCGCCAGAGTGATTTCACCGGGCTTCGGGTGCGAACCTCCGCCGATAATCCCCACCGCAGAAGCGCTATGGTGAACCGAACGGAACGGCCTTTTGTTCACAAGCGGGCTTTCCGGCTCAAGCATACCACTTACGCTGTAAATTTTTGTCAGCTCAATCGCCTCCTCAAGCTCCAGAGGCGGCAAAATCGACGCAAAAGTCTTTGAAAGCAGCGTTTTTCCGGAACCCGGAGGCCCTGTCATCAAAAGGTTATGCCCGCCGGCTGCTGAAATCTCAAGCGCCTTTTTTGCTTTTGCCTGACCCTTAATATCCTTGAAATCGTAAGGATAATTGGTTGTTGTGTATTCATTGAGGTAATCTTCTATATCAACTTCGCAGCGTTCGAGCGGTTTTTTGAGGTTTTCATCGGTCGAAAAATGATAAACAACATCCTCAAGCCTTTTCGCGCTAAGAACACAAATATCGGGAATAAGCGCGGCTTCTTTTGCATTTTTTTCGGGCACAATGACCGTTTTTACGCCAAAATCCTTTAAACCCGCAACAATCGGCAAAATTCCGTTCACAGCCCGCAAAGAACCATCCAGAGAAAGCTCCCCGATGAACGCAGTGTCTTTCAAAAGCCCTCCGTCCAAAATTCCGTCCTCTGCAAGGATTCCCATCGCCATGGGCAGGTCGTAATTTGTTCCCTCTTTTTTCAAATCCGCCGGAGCAAGGTTTATGACCACTTTTTTATTGGGAAAAAGGAATCCTGCGTTTTTAATAGCCGAACGAACCCTTTCTTTTGCCTCATTTACGGCAGTATCGGGAAGTCCGACAATGGTAATGCCCGGAATTGACTGGACAAGGTCAATTTCCACGTCGATTTTGTAAGGCTCAATTCCCTGGACAGTAGCTGTAATTACATGTGATACCATAGAACGATTTTAGCACAAAATTTTTAGGACGCGTTATGTCCGCGAGCAGAATTCAACCGTGAATTATGAAACTATTTAAAAATTTCCGGACAATCCTTCGGTAAAACTTCTTTACCTTTAATAAAAAGCCTGTCATTGGGCGCAATTGAGATTTTTGAAAAGAAATTTTTCAAACTTTTTATTCCTCTCACGACGGGTATTGAGTTTCCGTTTTTAGGATTTACTTTTTCACAACACAAATACCATGTATCTTCTTTTCTATTGTATGCGTAGTGGATTTGTCCCAGTTCTTCTTTTATAGCCTGAAAAACAGAAACATTCGGAACATTCCGGTTCATTGCATTTCTAATTTTTGTAAACATTGGCATTGAGCGGGGAGCTTCTTTGATATCTTTTGCACCAATTACCAGCCCTGAAACAGGTTCTTTTACAGAACTTGTAATATTGTCAATTACATTTTTTATACCGTCAAAATTAACCCTGTCATCCCAAATATGATAACCGGATGCCTCATTTTTGCCGACAATCCCGCCGCCGGTGCAGCTTCTTATGTTTGCACTCCAAAATTTGTCGGCTTTTAGAACATTTGGATGCTCATGGTCAAATTTAATGGGATTTATTTTGTTCATTTTGGCAAATTGACCGTAAGGAATGAAATTTATTTTTGATTTGAACGAGGGAGATTGAATTTTTTCCATGATGGTTTTGTTAAAACAGGTAAAGAAAAAAAATTGCCTTTGGACGGGGATAAACTTTTGTTTTATTATTGGTGTAACATTAATAACTTTGCAATGAAAGGAACACTATGCTCGTAATTATGCGCCACGGCGCTTCAGAAGAACAAATCGAAAATGTAATAACTTTTATTAAGAAAAAAGGCTTCGACGCTCACGTTTCTACCGGTGAGCTCCATACCGTAATCGGCTGCGTAGGCGGAAAAGTCGTTGACCCCCGTGATATTGAGCTTCTTGACGGGGTAAAAGAGGTTATTAAAATAACCTCAAGCTACAAACTCGTAAGCAGAATCTTCCAGCCTCAAGACACGGTAATCGACGTAAACGGCATAAAATTCGGCGGTGAGCACACCGGCGTTATTGCAGGCCCTTGCACAATCGAAAGTTATGAAGAAATGGACGAAACCGCAGCAAAACTCAAAGAAACAGGCGTAAAAATTCTGCGCGGCGGCGCTTTCAAGCCCAGAACCTCCCCGTACGCATTTCAGGGAATGGGCGAAGACGGTTTGAAAATTATCCGTGAAGTTGCCGACAAATACGGCATGGCAGTAACTTCCGAGGTGATGGAAATCTCACAAATCCCGATGTTTCTTGATTATGTTGATATTTTGCAGGTCGGCGCAAGAAACATGCAGAATTTTAACCTTTTAAAAGAACTTGGCTACGTCAACAAGCCCGTAATGATTAAAAGAGGGCTTTCGGCAACATTTGAAGAGCTTTTGATGGCCGCAGAGTACGTTATGTCGGGCGGAAACAGGGAGGTTATCCTCTGTGAACGCGGAATAAGAACATTCGAGCGTGTAACAAGAAACACCCTTGACCTTTCGGCCATTCCCGTAATCAAAAAGCTAAGCCATTTGCCGATTATCATCGACCCGAGCCATGGAACAGGTCTTCGCGACAAAGTTGCCCCGATGTCAAGGGCTGCGGTGGCAGCAGGCTGCGACGGGCTGATTATTGAGGTTCATTATGACCCTGATACGGCTCTTTGTGACGGTGCACAATCACTTTATCCCGAACAGTTCAGCGATTTGTACTCGGATTTGAAAAAAATCGCGCCTATCGTAGGTAAGTCGATTGATACACAAGAAATCAAGACTATATAAAAATTTACTAATACAACCTCAACAACCGGAGGAACCATGAAAAGAATATTATCCGCATTTCTCGCAATCGTGCTTGTTTTTAACTGGATGATTCTGCCTGCATGCGCTCAAACAGCAGTACAGGAAGAAAAAAGTCTCGTTTCTAAAAAGCTGGAAAACGAGATGAAATCGTGCATTTCAAAAATTTACGGCTCGGAAAATACCGAAGAAATTTATGCAAATGTATATAAACTCATCGAAAAAACAAAATCCGAACGTCCAAAATACCTGACTGACGAGGATTTTTCCAGAACCTCCGACTGGTACAAGGAAGAAATAATTTACATGTTTTATCCAGACCATTTTGGTGTGAAAGACCCGTCAAAATGCAATACTTTTGCGGATGACGCTGAAATGCTGGATTATTTAAAGGATTTGGGGGTTACGACAATTTATATTCTTCCGTTTGCTGATTCTCCGATGGCGGATTCGGGGTTTGATGTCAGGAATTCGCGCTATGTAAGGGCGGATTTGGGCGGAATGCCGGAATTTAAGGTTTTCGTAAAAACAGCACGCGAAAAAGGCTTAAAAATCAAAGCAGACCTCGTTTTGAACCATCTTTCAGACGAAAATCAATGGTTTCAAGACGCTCTAAAAGGCGATGTGAGCAAGCTCAATAATTTTGTAGTAAGAGAAAAAATCCCCGAATTTAAACGCTACAAAGACGAAAAACTCGGGATGGTCGTTGAATACAAAGAAGATGATGGAAAAATTTCAAAACGCAGGCTGATTTTCCCTGAAATTACGGATTCCCATTACCGTAAGGTGACGATTAACGGAAAAGATTATTACCTTTATCACACTTTTTATCCGTTCCAGCTTGATTTGAACTGGGAAAATCCCGAGGTTCTTTATTACAACCTTGAAACAGTTTCAATGTGGGCAAATTTAGGGGTGGATATTTTCAGAATGGACGCAATTCCTTATTTAATCAAGGAATCCGGCACAAATGCAGAAAATCTGCCAAAAACGCACAAAATTATCAAGCTGATAAGCCTTTATTTGCAAGCGATTGCGCCGCGTTCGGTAATTCAGGCTGAAGCATGCCAGACCCCGAACAACATTTTGCCCTACTTTGGGAGCGAACAAACAATAAAAGAAGAAATTAACGGCAAAGAAAAAGAAATTACCAGAACCGACGAGGTTCAAATAGCCTACCATTTCCCGTACATGCCCGCAATCTGGGCTTCTCTGGTTACAGCGGACAATCAGTACTTCTGGAAAGCATACAAAGACACTCCGGCAATTCCGGATTCCGCTTCATGGGCAATATTTTTGAGGGTGCATGATGAATTAACGCTTGAAATGGTAAATCAAAAAACCAGAGAGCTGCTTTATGAAGATTTGTCGCCCAAAGGCGCCTCTTTTAGAAAAGGCTACGGGGTGAGCGGAAGATTGGCTAATTTCTTAGATAATAATCCGGACAGAATCGGAATGGCATTTTCTATTTTAATGTCGCTTCCGGGGATTCCGATTATTTATTACGGCGACGAAATCGGAATCCAGAACAACTTCGCCAACGCAAAGAAAAGCGCCGAAATCAGAAAAAATCGCCAAAAACAAGAAAAAAACAAACCCAAAATGCTCAGCTACTTTGACAGCCGTGACATAAACCGCGGGCCGATTGAAAAACATGTTTTTTATGACGCAATTCACAAAAAAGGAACTTTTAACAACATCGTTTACGAAAAAGTTAAGAAACTTATCAAGGTTCGCAAGCAATATCTCGTAATGTCCAGAGGAAAATTTGTCAGAGTTAAGACGGATTCTCCTGAAATTTTCGCTTATGTAAGAGAAACCGAGAAAGAAAGGGTTGTTGTAATAAATAACCTTTCGCAAAAACGCCTGAAAGCGGTTGTTACGTTCACAAATGACGATTTTGGCAAAAAGCCCAAAGACCTCTATATGAAAGACCTTTTGACAGATAAAATGATAAAAGTTAAAGTCGAAAATAAAGATTTGACCACCAGACTCAACCCATACAGCGCAATGTGGCTGAAATTGTAATTTAAAAATTAAATTATATAATAAAAAGTGCGGACGAATTGAACAACGCCGCAAAACCACAAGCCGGCAGGCGCACAATCAGGCGAAAAACGAGATTAGATTTATTTGAAAGAGGAAGTATTATGAAAATCTACATCAAAGACATTGCAAAATACGACGGGCAGGAAATCACCCTGCAAGGATGGATGTACAACAAACGCTCAAGCGGAAAACTCCATTTTCTCCAGCTTCGCGACGGTACGGGCGAAATTCAGGCTGTTGTTTTTAAAGGAAATGTTTCTGATGAGGTTTTTGAGGCTGCTGACAAGATTACACAGGAATCTTCAGTCGAAGTAAAAGGTACGGTTAAAAAACATGACCGCTCAAAAATCGGCTACGAAATCGACGCAACCGATGTGAAAGTTCTTTCGCCATCAGTTGATTATCCGATTACTCCAAAAGAGCACGGAACCCACTTTTTGATGGAACACCGTCATTTGTGGCTCCGTTCTTTGCGCCAGAACGCTATTTTGCGTATTCGCCACAGAATTATTAAATCGGTTCGTGATTTCTTTGACAATAAAGATTTTACGCTTGTTGACGCACCGATTTTCACCCCCAACGCCTGCGAAGGGACAACAAACCTGTTTGAAGTCGATTATTTTGACGACAAAGCCTACCTCACGCAGTCAGGCCAGCTTTACATGGAAGCTGCGGCTATGGCAATGGGCAAGGTTTATTGCTTCGGGCCGACATTTAGGGCAGAAAAATCCAAAACCCGCCGCCATTTGACCGAATTCTGGATGGTTGAGCCGGAAGTTGCGTTTATTGATATTTACGAGGATATGGATTTAGCTGAAGAGTTCGTTGAATACATTGTTCAGCAGGTTCTTGAGCACAATAGGGCTGATTTGGAATTTTTGGGCAGAGATATTTCAAAACTCGAAAAAGTTAAACGTCCGTTCCCGAGAATTTCTTACGATGAGGCAATCGAAATCCTCCACAAAAAAGGCAACGATACTCCGTGGGGCGAAGATTTCGGCGGCGACGAAGAAACGCTCATTTCCGAAGAATTTGACAAGCCCGTTATGATTCACCACTACCCGATGAAGGTCAAAGCTTTTTATATGAAGCAAGAGGGCGACAAAGCTGCCTGCGTTGATATGATTGCGCCCGAGGGCTACGGAGAAATCATCGGCGGCGGCCAGCGTGAAGAAGATTTGAACAAAATCCTCGAAAAAATCAAAGAACAGGGCCTAAATCCGGAAGTTTTCGACTGGTATCTTGATTTGAGAAAATACGGAAGCGTAAAACATGCAGGTTTCGGGCTCGGAATTGAACGTACGGTAAGCTGGATTTGCGGCGTGCCGCATGTTCGCGAAACCATCCCGTTCCCGCGCCTTATGGACAGAATCAAACCTTAATTTCAGCTTTTACAGCAGCAAAAAAGGACGCTTTCGGGTGTCCTTTTTTATTTGAACAAATCCTTAACAATTTCCTCCAATCTGCGTATAAAATTATTTTGTAATAAATTTTTTTGGAGTAAAATATTAAATAACTTGAATGTAATTATGGATTTTACACTCCGAGGCAGTAAAAATGAATGAATTAAAAGATAAAGACGAGCAATATAACGTTTTTTTAAACTATAACAAGGAAACCAGAGCAGGTCAGGGGTTCAAAAAGCTGTTTTTTGGCTTTTTTATCGTTGTGGTAGTGGCTGTGGCAGCGGCTTTTGGCTATATAGCAGCAATCGGCGATGATGTTGATTTTAACAAAGAAACCCTCGCAAAAATCTTTGCAAAACTCGACCCCAAAGCGCAAAAAGGCTTCAATGTCCCTGTTTTCAACGGACGCCAGACAATAATGATTCTCGGTGTTGACTCAAACGGAGAAAACGCGGACAAATTCAAAGGAACCCGCTCAGATACCATCCTTTTGATAAATATTGACGCACGTACCCATTCCGTGAACGCAATTTCTGTTCCCCGCGACAGTAAAGTTTACCTCCCTGGCGATCACGGAGTGCAAAAAATCAACGCAGCACACGCTTTGGGCGGTGTTGAAATGACAAAAAAAACGATTGAAGACACTCTCGGAATCAAAGTCAACAAATACGTTGTAATCAACAATGACGGGGTTAAAAAACTTGTTGACGCGCTCGGCGGGGTGCCTGTTTATATTGAAAAAAATATGTTCTACAACGACAACGCAGGAAATTTGCATATAAATCTTACAAAAGGGCTCCATGTGCTCAACGGCGCTCAGGTTGAGGGCTTTTTGAGATACAGAAAAGACGGTCTGGGCGATATCGGACGTACTTCGCGCCAGCAGTGGTTTTTAAAAGCGCTTCTGGAAAAACTCCAGTCGCCCGCGGTAATCCCCAAAATCCCCGAGGTGCTTAATCTTGCCACCACTTACATAAAAACAGACATGTCACTTTATGAAATGTCACACATGGCGGCAATGCTCCGTAATATCGACATGAACGACGTACAATTTGCTACGCTTCCCGGCGCACCCTCGAAAAAAGGCTATATAAGCTACTGGATTCTTGATCCGGAAAAAACTCAGGAGGTTATTGACCGGTTTATTTACAGGGACAAGCCGGATGTTACGGATAAAAAGCTTGTTGCGGGCATTATGTACTCTTTTGACAAAGAAGACGAAGCAATGCGCATAAAAGACGAGCTAAAAGCCAGCGGCTACGAAGTAAACTGCATTGGCAGGGCGCATCTTCCGCATTCACAGGTTATCGGGCACAATGCAGCTGTTACGAATGAATTTATCGGCTGGCTGAAAAAACGTATTCCGGAAATCCGCTCTTCACAGTTCGTTTATGACCCGGTTCGTATGTACTGCGTTCACAGCGATTTCACCATTATCGTTTCAGGTTCATAATGGAAGAAAAAAATCATAAAAATCTTGCAAAATTAATAGAAATCATTGAAATTCTCCGTTCCGAAAACGGCTGTGCGTGGGACAGAGAACAAACTCATGCAACCCTCAAAAAAAACATGCTCGAAGAAGCCTACGAAGCAGTCGATGCGATTGATGACAATGATTGTGTGCATTTGAAAGAAGAACTCGGCGATGTGCTTTTGCAGGTTGTTTTGCATTCGCAAATTGCAAAAGAAGCGGGCGAATTTGACATTGAAGATGTTGCAAAAGGCATTTCGGACAAGCTCATTCACCGTCATCCGCACGTTTTCGGCGATGTTCGTGTTAAAAATACAACCGAAATTCTACAAAACTGGGAAAAGCTCAAACAGGAAGAAAAAAAGCATAGAAAATCGCTTATGGACGGGATTTCGCGTGCACAATCAGCGCTGATGAGCGCGCAAAAAATCAGCAAAAAGGCGGTTTCTGTCGGTTTTGAATGGCCAAGCGAGAATTCGCTCTGGGATTGTATTTTTTCTGAAATTGAGGAATTTAAAGACGCAGTAAAAAAACAGGACAAAGAAAACGCCGAAGAAGAGCTCGGGGATATGCTTTTTGCCATAGTGAACCTCGCCCGCTGGCACAAAATCGACGCAGAACAGGCTCTTTTAAAAGCAAACAAAAAGTTTATGGCGCGTTTTCGCAAAATGGAAGAACTTGCGCAGAAAAAGCTTGAAGATTACGATTTTGAAGAATACGACAGGCTCTGGAAAGCCGCAAAATCAGCATTAAAATAATAATATTGTTAAATTTTCTAATAAAAGATAGCAAATTTTTTTCTTCACATGCTTTGTTAAAATATGCTGATTCAGTCCTCCCAATTCACATCAAATCGTCAAAAACATGCGTCCTTCAAGGCTATATCGCGCGGTGAAGACTTTTTTTCCAGCGTAAACAGTGATGTTTTAACTATTTCAAATTCTGAAAACCCGTCGCTTGTTGAAGCAGCAAAAAATCGCATATTTACTCGTTCTGACACACAAATACGCGGTTTGCTAAAAAAATATTCCCCAAAAATTTACGACAAAAAGGATGTGTATCAGGATTTGATGTTGAAATTTTTTGAAATGCTTGAAACGCTCAAAAGCTCTGAAAATCCTGCGGAAACTTTTAAAAATTTCTTCAAAAATTTAACCCCCGCGCCCTCCTCACGCGTTTTGCCCGAAATGTCAACAATGGATAGAACAATTTTTCGTGATTCAACGCTGACCGTGGGCGAAAACGCAATCGAAACAATCTTTGACCGTGAAATTGCGCTCGATTTTACTTCAGAGGAAAAAGCTGTAAGGAAAGAAACGATTTCCAGCCTGCTTAAAAACCCGAAAAACAGCGAAAAAGACATAAAAATCCTTTCTCTTCATTTCAACGAAGATAATAAAAACACGAGAATCTCAAAAACTGCGCGGGAGCTGAATCTTTCTCCGACCCAGACAAAAAACTACCTCGACAGGGCAATTGTGCACCTCCAGAGCAACAACGGAATGCTGCCCAAAGAGGCACAGGAGTTTATTTCTGAATTTAAGAAAAATTTCCCCGAAGCAAAGCTCAGCACAAAAGAAATTCTAAACATTTACGTAAAAAACGGCTCCATACCGCCCCAAAAAGCTGCTGAAAATGCACAAATACTTGCAGACTACTTCAAAAGCCCGTATTTTACAAAAAAATCTTACGCTGGCAGCTTCAAATACTTCCCTGCGCTTTATTTTCAGCCGCCGCAAAAAACAATTGAAAATGTAGAAGGCGTAATAAAGGCTCTTGAGCCATACGGGCTTACAAAAGAAAAATATTTGAAAGCCATTTATTCCCAGCCCCAATATTATCAGGCACCGGAAACAATCAACAGCAATATCGCCGGTCTTGCAAAATTATATTCAAAATACGGAATGACAATGGAAAAAGCGGTCAGTAGCGCGATAAAATTTCCGAGATTGTTTTTCCAAAGTCCGGAAAAACCCGGTCAAAAAGCGCAAGAAATGGAGAAACTGTTTAAAAAAGAGGGGCTCAGCGCAGAAGCCTACTTCAAAGCAATGATGAAATCTCCGTTTCTTTTCTGTTTTTCAACAGAACATGCACGCGAAAACATTTTAAAAAGCTCACAGCTGCTTGAAAGTACAGGTTTGACACTGAAAGATTTCATTGAAATTGCAATGAAACAGCCAACCGCAATAACTCAGCGCCCCGAGCTTGTTTCAGAGCACATCAGGCTCGCACAATATATCAGAAAAGACGACAGAGTCGCAAACGGGCTCGCACCTATGAACAAAAGGGAGCTTGTCACAGCTTCTTCGTCGCTGCCGCTCGGCTATTCTAAAGAAAACAGCTTTTTATGCTTTTTGAACAAAAAAATAGCCCGCTGTATCGGGGAAAAGTGCCTTTTGAATATAAATCTAAAAGAAAAACTCCCGCAGCGCATTGCTGAAATCAATACAAAATCCTTTCATTTTGAGATTGTTGAGGGCGAATTTGCGCAGGAATTCATTGATTTTGTGAAAGAATTTTCACAAAAACACTTCGGGAAAAACATTTTTAAAATAAACATCGTTCAAGAGCTCAAAGACGGGGCGGAACTTTTTAAATATCTGAAATAAAGCCCCGAATTACTCCTCGAGCTTGATATATTGCGTTTCTTCCCATTGCAAATCAATGTATTTTATTTTTTTATTGAGAGTTTTGATTTGAGGCAGAATTGAGGCAATATTTTTAACGCGGTTGTTGATTGTCGAATTCATTTCGCCGAGGCGGACTTTCACGTCCGGAAGCTGGGCGTAAATATCTTTCGGATTTCTGAAATCCAGGTATTTGAGCTCTTCGCCGCTGTAATATTCAAGCGTTTTTGCCAGAAGCAGGATTTTTTTAATTTTATTTTCATCCCACGTCCTGTAATCATCCCCTTTTGTGCCGTAAGTGAGCACTAGCACGGTTTTGTAGGATTTGTCCAGAGGAAGATATTCACGGCCGATGAGTTTTCCGCCCTCGGCAAAAAACGCAATCGGCGCAACATTTTCCGCCGGCGAAATCGTGATAAGCGGCGTGCGTTCTTCAACAATTATATCGAGCCTTGCTGGAAACCAGAAACGCCGGATATAAACTTTCTTCACCGGTTCCAGTGTTTCGATATCTTTTTCGATTTTTGAAGTATCAAAAAGATAAATTGGGCGCTGCGGCACCGGAGTCTGGCGCAAAATCGAGATAATTCTGTATTTTGGCGTGATTTTATTGCCCAGAATCATCAAAGAACCGTTGTTTGCAGAGCTGAATGTGTTTTTTTCAAGATACCACTGTGGAAGTTTGTAAACCTTATACGCCGCAAAAATCAACAGCCCCACCATCAAAAGCCTGAGCAACGCGCGCAATCTTCTCAAGCCCATCTGGCTTCGTCTGACGTTACGCTGCATCTGGTTTATTTTAACCCTGCGCTCAATATTTATATTATTCTCATAATCAGGTTTTTTCGGTTTCACGTTTTATCTCTATTTGTTCAGTCCTGCGCCGTTGAGGATTATTTGCACAAGTTCATCATAACTTATGCCCATCGCCGCTGATTGAGCCGGTAAATCGCTCAAATCCGTCATTCCCGGGCTGGTATTGACCTCAAGAACATACGGAATTCCGTCAGCAAGCAAAAAATCAACCCTGCTAACACCGCGGCAACCGCAGGTTTTGAACGCTTTTACGGCAATTTCTTTAACTTTTTCAGTCATTTCAGCCGAAATTTCAGCAGGGAGGATGAATTCGGTCATGCCGGCCGTATATTTTGCCTCAAAATCGTACCACTCGGTTTTTGTACGGAATTCAAGAATCTCGGTCGCAAAAATCTTCCCGCCGTCCTCAAGAACGCCTACAGTCATGCTTTTTCCCTCGAGATATTCCTCGACCATAACATCCTGATTGTATTCAAAGGATTTTTCGATAAATTTATTGAATTCTTCAAGGTTATTCACCTTGTACATCCCGATACTTGAGCCCTCTGACACGGGTTTTAGCATTAAAGGCATTTTTAAATCCCTGATTTTCGCCTCATAATCGCCGCCTTTTTTCAAAAGAACCGATTTAATCAGCGGAATATCCGAACTTCTGAGAATATTTTTTGTGTGTTCTTTGTTCATACAAAGTGCGCTCGACATCACGCCGCAGCCTGTGTAAGGCAGCTCCATAACCTCCAGAAGCCCCTGAATGCAGCCATCCTCGCCAAAACGCCCGTGCATTGCGTTGTACGCAACTTCAATATTCTTTTCAGAAAGCGTTTTTGCGATATTTTTATCAATATCAATCAATTCCGCGTTTTTGTACCCGAGCCTTTGCAGCGCAGCAAGCACATTTTTGCCCGAGCGCAGCGAAACCTCTCTTTCGCTCGAGGGCCCGCCGCAAAGTACGGCTATTTTTGCGTTTTCGTCTATTTTCTTTTTAACATCGTATCCCATATTACCTTTTCATCCTTTTCAGGCGTCCCGATGTACTCAATTTCGGGCGTCAATTCAATTCTATACTTTTCTTTTACAATATTATACATTTTATTCATAAGATTTGAAACATCCCTTGAAGAAGCGCCGCCGTTGTTCACAATAAAATTTGCATGGCCGTGCCAGACGCAGGCGCCCCCCTCCGCAAGTCCTTTTGCGCCCGCTTTTTCCAGAAGGCGCCCTGCTGAATCGTTTTCGGGATTTTTAAAGACACTTCCGGCATTGGGTTGGGCGAGGTTGGGCTGTTTATCTTTTCTAAAAGCCGTATTTCGCTCCATAAGCGCGGTTACAGCCTCTTTTTCGCCAATTTTCATCTCAAATTTTGCACGCAGCAAAATATATTTTTTTTCCTGCAAAATTGAATGCCTGTACGAAAAATTCAGCTCTTTTTTGTTCAAATTAAGGATTTTTCCCGTTTCAATATCAAAAACCTCCGCCTCAACGCATGTGTCGGAAACAAACTGGTTGTGGGCTGACGCGTTCATATAAACGATTCCGCCGACCGTTCCGGGAAATCCAATCATAAACTCAAATCCACTCAAACCCTCCTGAGCTGCGGTTTTTGACAACATTGGCGCCTTAACGCCGCACTCTGCGGTGATAATGTTTTTTTCAACCGTGAAATTCTTCATCCCTGTTGTGATAATCACGTCAGAATCCACTCCTGACGAAGAAACAAGGACGTTTGAGCAATTTCCGAGGATTATCGGGCTTTTTACGTTTTTAAGCAAATCACAAAACTCATCAACGCTTTCCGGAAACCACACTTTTCTTGCATTTCCTCCGATTTTGAATGTTGTATGTTTTTTGAGCTCGTAGTTTTCAAAAACTTTCATTTACACCGCCGATTTGTAGTTTTCTTCCAATAATTTTCCGATTTTTGTGATATCGCCCGCCCCCAGCGTAATTACCATATCGCCCGATTCAAGGCAGGGCGCGATTTTCTTTGCGGCTTCTTCAATTGTTCCGCCTGCATAAACCGCACCGATTTCATTTGCGAATTTTTCCGAAGAAATTCCCTCAACCGGGTCTTCTGACGCAGCGAAAATGTCCGCCACAAAAAGCTTATCAACAGAATCGAACGATTTTAAAAAGTCTGCCCACAAACCTTTTAACCTTGAATACCTGTGCGGCTGAAATATCGCTACAAGGCGCTTCGGAGCGCAGTTTTTGGCGCTTTCAAGCGTTGTTTTGATTTCGCTCGGGTGATGTGCGTAGTCGTCAATGATTTTTATGCCGTTAAAGTCACAAACCGTTTGAAAACGTCTCCCCATCCCGCTGAAAGTTTCAAAATGAGGGCGGATTTTCTCAAATTCGATTCCGTCCTCCAAAAGTGCAGCGCAAACGGCAAGAGCGTTGTAAACATTGTGTTTTCCGGGCACAGAAAGCGTGAGCGTGCCGGTTTTTGCGCCTTTTTTGTAAACATCAAAGCTCGTTTTCATTCCGCTGTGGAGAATGTTTTTCGCCGTGTAATCAGCGTTTTCGAGCCCGAAAGTTATGTAATGTTTTTCGGGATTTCTTTCCATCAGCGTCTTTGTGCCGTCATTGTCGTTGTTAATAATGATTTTTGTGCCGTTTTTCATCTTTGAAAGGTGGGTTTTAAAGGTTTCTAAGAGGCTTTCAAAGCCGTTTTTGTAAAAATCCACGTGGTCGATTTCAAGATTGTTAATGACGCTGATTTCGGGTGAATATTTGACGATTGTACCGTCAGATTCATCGAGTTCCGCCACAAAATGTTTGCCGCAGGCGGCTTTTGCGTTCGTATCAAGTTCCGGTATAATTCCGCCAACGCAGTATGACGGTGAAAATCCCGCTTTTTCAAGCACATACGCGCACAAACCGCTCGTTGTGGTTTTTCCGTGGGTTCCTGAAAAGCCTATGAAGTCCGGTTTTTCGGTTTTTCCGAGCCCCTCTGAAATTATTTTCAAAATATCGGAGCGGTGATAGACTTTCAGCCCGAGTTCTTTTGCCCTGACTTTTTCGGGGTTGTCCTCGCGGATTGCAGTGGAGGCGACCACGGTCATATCGGGTTTTATGTTGTCAGCGTTGTGCCCGATGGTGATTTTTGCGCCTTTTTCTTCGAGTTTTTTTGTGTATTTGCTTGCCTGAACGTCAGAGCCCGAAACCTCGCAGCCCAGCTCCAACAAGTATTTAGCCAGCCCGCTCATTCCTATCCCTCCGATGGCAATGAAGTGGAATTTTTTGCGGGAGTTGTTATTTTCAATCGTCATATTTCCGTTTTTCCTCTATTTCTCAGTCCTGAGAATCTATTTATAATATTATTACAAAAAAACATTGCGCGATACGGTCATATAAAGAATTTATTAAAATTAATCGCCATTTATTGACATCAAAACTCAAAAAATTTATGCTGAATAAGGAAGTGAGGAAAGCCAAGTGTGTAGAATTGGGGCTATCAAGTCAAAAAGATATTTACATCCGTCAAACGCGTTGAGGCTAATGCGTTCGCAGCAAAAAGGGCACGATAATTCGGGCTTTGCGTTTGTTATGCAGGATTTGGGCGGAATGTTTGAGAATTACAAGGATTTACCCGTGCTTTCAATGGCGTGCACAAACGACGGTATGCACATTGCCGAGGATATTTTGCACTCTATCGGCTTTGTCCGTGTAATGCAGTGGTCGCCTGACATTCACCCGCAGGAGGGATTGAATATTAAGCCTATGCCGAACTACGTTTTTGAAGTTTTTAACTACCCTCATTCTTACAAATACGCGCCAAAAGAGGAAAAAGAAGAACTTTTGCTCGATACGCGCCTGAAATTGAGAAAAGCGCTCGAAGAAGCGGACGAGGGCTATGTTTATTCTTTCTGGCCGGATGTTTTGACGCTGAAAGAAATCGGCGACCCCAGAGATATCGGCACATATTTCGGATTGTGGGACGAAAACGAAGATTTCACGGCAAAAATCATCACCGCACAGTGCCGCCAGAACACAAACTACGATATTGTCCGCTATGCCGCTCACCCGTTCTTTTTACAGGGTTATACAACGCTCGTAAACGGCGAAAACACTTTTTATGAAAAGAACAAGCTCTTTCAAGAAAGCCTTTACAAAGGCTATATCGGCTTTGAGAGCGATTCGCAGTGCTTTTTATATACATTGCACTACGTAAACAAAATTTTAAAATGGCCTTTAAAATACTTTAAACACGTTATCACGCCGCTTCCGTTTTCAGAAATGCAAATGCGCGATAACAGTGAAATTTTGATGAGAATAAAGGCTTCGCTCGCTAACCTCGAGATAAACGGTCCGAATGCCGTAATTTCCGTAACTCCGGACGGAACGCTCTTTACAACGTGCGATTCCAAAAAACTCCGCCCCGTTGTGGTCGGAAAAACCGATGATACGGTGATTATAACCTCCGAGGTTACGGGAATTAACGAACTTATGCCCGAACGTGATATTTCACAGGATATTTACCCGAATGAGCGTGAAATGGTCGTTGTGGGCAATGATTTGAATGTTGAAAGGTGGAAACAATAGATACCCGTGATATAAAAACAAACGATATCTGCAAAGGCGACTTAAAATGGCAGATTGAATATAACCCGCAAAGGTGCACGCTGTGCGGAAAATGCGTTGCGGCATGTACTTTTAACGCAATCAAAGTAAATGTCGAAAGGCGCCGGAAAGTCTATTCTGAGGGCCCGCTGCCCGACCCGCACGTAAAATGGGTTACAGAACCCGTCATAAAACAGGTCGTAACCTGCAACAAAAACTGCGTGGGCTGCGGAATGTGCGCAAAAGTATGCCCGAACGAGGCAATAAAACCGGTTTTTAACGAAAACAACCGCTACGATGTTATGTTCAGAGCCGAAAACGCCGAATCCCCCAAAAGAGGCGGCAGAAGCAACCTCCACACCGAGGGCAGAACGCTCGACAAAATCAAAATCGGCAGAATCTCTCAAATGACCGACCCGTCATTGGACGCAATGCGCCATACTTTCGATATTCTGGCGCCTTTCGGGCGCGTAATGCCGCCTGAATCACTGCCTTTTATTGTTGAGGACGGCGATTTGAAAATGAATCGCTCAATGCCCACTACGAACTGGATTTATCCGATAATTATAGGCGATATGTCCGTGGGAGCGCTTTCTACGAGGATGTGGGAGGCTGTTGCAATTGCTACGGCTTATTTGAACGAAGTTGTCGGTTTGCCCGTAAGAATGTGCTCCGGCGAGGGCGGAATGCCCCAAAAACTCCTGAAATCGCGTTATTTGAAGTACATGATTCTCCAGATTGCGTCAGGGCACTTCGGATGGAACAGAATTATCAATGCAATGCCCGAAATGACAGAAGACCCCGCGGGAATTCTCATAAAAATCGGTCAGGGCGCAAAACCGGGCGATGGCGGGCTTTTGCTTGCGAAAAAAGTTGCCCGTCATATTCAGGAAATCAGGGGCGTGCCGAAATCCGACCTGCTTTCGCCTCCGAATCATCAGGGGCTTTATTCAATTGAAGAAAGCGTTCAGAAGATGTTTTTGTCAATGAATGCGGCGTTTAAATTCCGCGTTCCCGTTGCAATAAAGGTTGCGGCTTCGACCACGAGCGTAAGCGTTTACAACAATTTGCTGCGTGATCCGTACAATATTGTCGGCGGGTTCTTCCTTGATGGAATTGCAGGCGGAACGGGCGCTGCGCACGAGATTTCGCTTGACCACACAGGTCATCCGATTGTGTCGAGGCTCCGTGATTGCTATCTGGCAGCCGTTCATCAGGGAAAACAGGGGCAAATCCCGCTCTGGGCAGCCGGCGGGCTCGGTATGAGAGGCACTCTTGCGGCTGACGCGTTTAAAATGATGTGTTTGGGCGCAAACGGCGTTTTCACAGGGAAATTGATACTCCAAATCGCAGGCTGCGTAGGCAATGATTTTGGAAAATGCAACGCCTGCAACACGGGATTATGCCCCGTAGGAATCACAACCCAGAACAAAACCCTTATGGACAGGCTCGATGTGGATAAAGTCGCCGAAAACATTGTAAACTACTTCCTCGCAACGAACACTGAACTGAAAAAGCTCCTCGCGCCCATCGGAAACAGCACTCTGCCGGTCGGACGCTCTGACGCTTTGATTACAGTTGATAAAAACGTTGCTACAAGGCTGAATATCCAGCACGTCTGCTAAAACCGGAAAGAAATATGAACAAATTTATTATAAACAGCTTAATGAACGACAAAAGGCTCTCAACACAGGAGCTTTTACAGATAATTTACAAAAAAATCGACGAGGGCTTCACGGAATTTGAAATCACAGGCTCCGGCCAGCACAATATCGGCGGCCCGCTGTGGACAAACGATGGACAGCCGCTTGAATTTAACGTAAAAAACCCCGGACAGCGCGTTGGTTCAATGGGTATGCCCAACACTCGAATCGTCGTAAACGGTTCTGCGCCTGCTGACGTGGGTTGGCTGAATTCAGGCGCTGAAATCGTCGTAAAAGGCGATGGCGGCGATACAACCGCACATTGTGCAGCAAGCGGCAAAATCTACATCGGCGGACGCGTCGGAACGCGCTCCGGAGCGCTAATGAAGCACGACCCCAAGTTCAGCGCGCCCGAATTCTGGGTTTTGAAAAACACTGGCTCGTTTTCATTTGAATTTATGGGCGGCGGAACCGCCGTTGTATGCGGAATTGATTGCGAAAACACCCCCTCCGTGCTCGGCGCGCGCTCCTGTGTCGGGATGGTCGGCGGAACGGTCTATGTTCGCGGAAATGTCTGCGATTTGTCGGATGATGTTTACCTTGTTGACTTGAATGACGCGGATATTGACTTTTTGAGAAAAGGATTGCCCGTTTTTCTGGAAAATATCGAAAGAACCGAGCTGATTGAGCGGCTTTGCGACTTTTCGCAATGGAAAAAAATCATCGCAAAAACCTATGAAGAACGAAAAGCCAATCATCTCATCCCCATAAAAGATTTCAGGGACAACAGCTGGGTCAAGGGCGGAATTTTCTCGGATGTTTATGAGGATGATTTTGAAGTTTCGGGGATTGTGAGCCGCGGCGAGCACAGGCTGCGTTATCCGAGCTGGAATAATTACACAAACACCGCTCCGTGCGAAAATCATTGCCCCATCGGCATTCCCACGCAAAAAAGAATCAATTTAATCAAAAATGACCGGCTCAAAGAAGCGGTAGAGATGGTTCTTGAATACAGCCCGTTCCCTGCATCGGTCTGCGGAAACCTTTGTCCCGAGCTGTGTATGGAGGCTTGCAGTCGTTCGTTTGTTGATGAGCATATCAGGGTCGATTTGCTCGGAATAATGAGCCGTGACGTGCAAATCAACGAACTGCCGACCACAAAAAGCCAGAAAATCGCAGTAATCGGCGCTGGTGCGGCCGGTCTGGCTGCTGCGTGGCAGTTAAAAATCAGAGGGTACGCTGTTGATGTTTTTGAGGAGGATTCTGACATCGGCGGCAAGCTCAAACAGGTTATTCCCGAAGAAAGGCTTGCAAAAACCACGCTGGAAGCCGAACTCGGACGGCTGAAAAAATCAGGAATTCGATTTTTCACGGGTCAAAAAATCACATACGAATATTTTGAAAACATAACCGAGTGCTACGACGCTGCCGTGATTGCGTGCGGTGCGCATAATCCCGTTGTCATACCGTTTGAGGGTCATGAACGGCTGGTTAAAGGCTTAGATTTCTTAAAATCCATAAACAAGGGCTCAAAGCCGCAAATCGGCGAAAAAGTCGTGATAATCGGGGCGGGGAATGCTGCGATGGACGTGGTTATCGGGGCTTACAGGTGCGGAGCAAAAGAGGTCACGGCGATTGACATTCAGAAGCCGGCTGCGTTCGACAAAGAGATTGCGCACGCAAAAAGCCTCGGCGCGAAGATTCTTTATCCGTGTTTTACTGAAAAAGTCGATGAGCAGGGCGTTCATCTCAAAGACGGCAGGCTTTTGGAGGCGGACACCGTAATAATCTCCATCGGCGACCGTCCGATTTTGGATTTTCTGCCGCAAGAAATGCTCGATGAACGCGGATTTATAAAAATCAACGAATTTAAGCAATCCATTCAAAATCCGAAAGTTTTTGTGACCGGAGATGTAATAAAACAGGGGCTTTTCACCCATGCAATTGCGGACGGAAACAAAGCAGCGAAGAATATTGACAGGATTTTCAGGGGGTTGGAGCCGGAAACCTATGAAAAAGCGCCTGTTTTACCGCGTGACAGGGTTAAAACAGAGTATTATCAAGGAATTTCGCCCTCAGCTGTTCAAAAAATCGAAGCCTGGAACGAAAAAGACCGCTGTATGTCCTGCGGGTTGTGCAGGGATTGTGAATTCTGCTTGCAGGCGTGTCCGGAGCAGGCTATCAGCAAATACACTAACGAAAAGGGCGAAACAATTTATGTTTCAAACGAAGAACGCTGCATTGGCTGCGGAATCTGTGCAGGGGTTTGCCCGTGCGGGGTTTGGACGATGAATGATAATTTTGAGAATCCTGAGGAAAACGCAAGCAGTTAAATTTTGGGGGTTGCCCGAAGCCGGATATTCCATTTTCCGTTCCGATGTCTTGAAATCGAACGCTACGGTGGAGTAACATCCACCTCCGCAGGGGGCATTCCCTTTGGTCAGCCCCGTTCGATTTCGCTCCTCCGGCATCCGACAATAAGATGTGAAATTTCCAAATTTTAGAAGCCTCCCCCATAGTCACTCCAAATGGAATATCCGGCTTCTCGTTTTTTGCAAAATAACAAATAATGTTTAAAAATTATAGATTTTTAGCCGGCAAAACAGTTTTCAATTATGGCTTTTTTGTTGTCGTCTTGAATTTTCGTTAAAATCTGCGTTTTATCAATGCAATCAAGCGCATTTATTGCTTTTAGCGCCATCACAGCTTCACAGATAAGAATCTCATCATCGGATTGGGAAAGTTTTTTCAAATCCTCAACAGCATAGTCGATTTTCAGCTCACCGATGAGGTGGGCAGCGGAAATTGCGCGTTCTTTTTCTTCTTCGAGCTCATTTAAAATCAGCTCTTTTTGTTCCTCCCAAAATTCCCCGCTTTCACCTTTCAAAAGCGCCAAAATCTGCGCCAGCTCGGCTTTTGTGTTTTTGTCCTCGTCATAAGTATATTCATCGTTTTCACAGATGGTTTCAAACTTCAAAAGAGACTTCAAAAGCACAACCGCAGCAAGACCGCTCCTTTCACGCTTGTTTTCACGAATCAAAAGTTCAAGCATATCGTACATTTCAAAACTAAAAACCTGATTCAAGGGCAAAATCTCGCCCAAACCCGTCAAAATCTTGCTCAGGCAGTACAAAACATCCTCGCGGTTCTCTTTTTCCAGCAAAACGCGGAGAGATTCAAGATAAGGGATTTCGCCCGCAATATTTTCGGCCATTGAGCTGTTTTTCATCGCTTTTAGAATAAACGGCACAGCAGCCTTATCGCCAAAAGCCACAAGGAATTTTACCGCTTTTAAAACCACAAAATCATCGTCGGATTTCAGCATTTCAAGCGCCATATCGTACGCAAGCCTGCAATCCATTGCGCCCAGAGCCTCTGCTGCGTTAAAAGCCAGAGATTCATCCTCCTCAAACGCATACTCCATAAGCATTTCGCTTGCTACAGTGTCGGGAATAAGAGAAAAATACTTCGCGCAGTAGGTTTTTTGACTGTAGCTGCCTGATTCAAGGAGTTCAAGCATTTCTTCGGTCAAATCCTCATCAGCGTATTTTGCAAGGGATTGGGCGATAAATTCCTCAAAATCAGGAGAATAACAGCTCATAAACTGTATCAAACCGCGGTAATTTTCACGATTTACAGCGCTTTTCAGACGTCTGTTCACATTTGCTTTAACAAAATCAAAAAGGTACTCGCTTTTTCCCGTCAAAATCGAAAAAGCGTCCGTGTTGACCCCGTCGACAATCTGTTTTGCCGCATTGAGCGCCTGATTCTCGTTTTTTCCGGTCAGTTCATTTACTAAAGTTTCATTATTCATAATAATTTTCCAAACATGTCGCCCTGAACGTGCTGCAGAGCCGCATTTCCTTGCGATTCCGGAACAAATCCGGAATGAACAGGATTTTAAAAGCGAACCCTTTTAAATATTATAGCGTTTTGTCAGACAAAATGAAACTACTCTCTGAAACTCAAATCCTTGATGAATTTTTGGAGATTTTCGCGGATTTTTTTCATTTCACCCTCGACAGCCTCGTCCGTCAAAGTAGCTTCTTTGTCCTGCAGGCGGATTCTGTAGGCCATGCTCTTGAAACCGTCTTTTATATGCTCGCCCTGATAAACATCGAAAAGCTCATCGCCGTTGAAAAGGTTATTTTGAACGGCTTTTTTGATAATCCTCGAAATTTCATCGTGGCTGACGTTTTCAGGAACAACAAACGCCAAATCCCTTTGAACTTCGGGGAATTGGGGCAGTTTTTTGAATCTCGGAACGCTGACATGAACAGCAGCAAGCAAAGTTTCCAAATCAAGTTCAAAAAGATAAACATTTTGCAAAAATTTCTGTTTGTCTTTCAAAATCGGATGGACTTCGCCGAAAAAGCCGACAGTTTCGGGCTTTTTGCCAAGCAGAACGACTTTTGCGCTCTTTCCGGGGTGCAGGAAATTTTTGTCCTTGCATTCCTCAAATCTAATGCGATTTTCCAGCCCCATCAGCGAAATCAGGTTTTGCACAACGCCTTTTACCGTGAAAAAGTCAACTTCCGGCTTTTTAATCCAGTTTTCGTTGTTCACAGAACCCGTCAAAACGCCTGAAATCATACGTTTTTCAAGTACGCCTGAATCAGTTTCGGTAGCCTCATGGTCTTTAAAATAAACTTTTCCGATTTCATAAAGCCACAGATTTTTCTGGCCGTTTGAAAAATTGTATTTTACAGTGTTCAAAATGTTCGCAATCACTGTCTGGCGAAGCATTGTGTGGTCTTCGCTCTGGGGATTTTGAACTTTTACGGCTTTTTCCTCGTCATAATCTACTGAAAACTCTTTGTACAAAGAATTTCCGACCAAAGATGACGTAATCGCCTCATCAAAACCGCTTCCGAGGAACATGTTGTTGATTTGTTTTAAAAGTGTAAGCTCGGGGCGGATTTCGGGGGATTGGGTATTTTTCGGGAGCGTCGGGGCGATTTTATCGTACCCGTCAATCCTCGAAATCTCTTCAATCAGGTCGATTTCACGGTAAACATCCACCATTCTGAACGACGGAACCTTGAATTTTGCTGCGGTTTCGTTTTTGCCCAGAAGCTCAAACCCCAGTCTTTCAAGGATTTCAATACATCTTTCAGCAGGGATTTCTGTACCCAAAATTCGTTTAATCTGGTTGAATCTAAGCGTAATATCGATTTCAGGGAGCTTGTTTTCGCCTGTTTCGACGATTCCATCGACTTTTGCGTCCGCAAGCTCAACCATAAGCTGCATAGCTCTTAACAAAGCGGGTTTTGTAGCCTCAATATCGACCCCGCGCTCAAATCTGGCGCTTGCTTCGGAGCGGTAGCCTATGCTTCTTGCGGAACGGCGGTTTGATGCCGGCGGGAAATAGGCGGATTCGAGCACAATATTTTTTGTGTTGTCATCAATTTCGCTGTTTGCGCTGCCGAAAACGCCACCAACACACACGCCTTTTTCTTTTGTGGCGATTAAAACCGTGTCGTTTGTGGTAGTTCTTTCAATATCATCAAGCGTGACGATTGTTTCGCCGGGTTTTGCGCGTCTTACGCACAAATAACCGTCCAATTTGTCCATATCAAACGCGTGGAGCGGCTGACCGTACTCAAGCAGGACATAATTCGTAATATCCACGACATTATTGATTGCGCGGATTCCGCAGGCAGTAAGGCGTCTTTGCATCCAATCCGGCGAGGGTTTGATTTTAACATCCTTTAAAAGTCCGGCGCTGTAGTATTTGCAGACATCTGTATCCAGAATTTCCACCTCAAAGCCCTTATTTGAAAGCTCCTGCGTGGATTGGAGCGGTGAAAAGTTGAGTTTTTTATTAAAAATCGCCGAAAGTTCACGCGCAACGCCGATTACGGACATTTCATCCCCGCGGTTTGCCGTAGGAGCAACGTCAAAAACGATATCTTCTTTTATATTAAGTACATCTTCGAGCTTTTCGCCCAATTTTATACCGGATTTCAGGCGGTTAAGGATAAGAATTCCGTCTTCATCCTGCATATTTTCCAGTCCGAGTTCATCCTGCGAGCAAAGCATGCCCTGTGATTCAACCCCGCGGATTACAGCGGGCGTAAGTTCAAACTGTTCGCCTGTTTTTCTGTTCAAAACCTTTGAGCCGACCGACGCGTAAGGAATAATTTGACCTTCCTGAATATTTTGTGCGCCGCAAACAACCGTTTTCACCGTTCCGCCAAGGTCAACGTCCACGAGGTGAAGTTTGTCGGCATTGGGGTGCTGGTCGATTTTTTTGATTTGCGCGGTGATGATATTTGTAAATTGAGGGCCGGTTTTTGTAATTTCCTCGACCTCAAGCCCGCTCATCGTCAGTTCATGGGCAATTCTTTCGGGTTCAATCCCGCTCAAATCAACATATTCATTAAGCCATTCCAATGATATCTGCATCGTAACTTCCTTACTATTTAATACTATCTTATGGGGAAATTTTATCACAAAAAGTATGTGCGTTGGATAAATTTATAATATAATCATCTTAGAGTTAGCAAAAAAGGTCACGGATATGGAACACGGAAAACGAATTGTGTCAGGAATGCGCCCGACGGGAAAACTTCACCTGGGGCATTATCTCGGGGTTTTGACGAACTGGGTAAAACTCCAGAACGATTATGAATGCTTTTTCTTCGTTGCGGATTGGCATGCGCTGACCACGAAATTCGACAAAACCGGCGATTTGCAGCAAAATTGCCTTGATGTTGTTCTGGATTGGCTCGCAGCGGGCATTGACCCTGAAAAATCGGTAATTTATGTTCAGTCGCAGGTTCCCCAAATCGCCCAGCTTCACGTTTATTTGAGCATGATTACGCCGAACAACTGGGTAGAACGCGATCCGACCCTCAAAGACCTTGTAAAAATGGTTAAAACCGACGAATCAAACAACAAACCCGACGTAAGCTACGGTTTTCTGGGCTATCCGGTCTTGATGGCAGCGGATATTATGATGTTCAACGTGGATTTTGTGCCCGTGGGCATTGATCAGGTTGCGCATATTGAAATTGCGCGTGATATTGCCCGCAGATTCAACAATATCTACGGTGTTGACCTTTTCAAAGAAGCACAGCCAAAATTGACCCAAATCCCGCTTTTAAAAGGGCTTGACGGTCAAAAAATGGGCAAATCTTTCCACAATGACATAAAAATCTCCGACGATGAAGAAACAACAACGAAAAAAATCATGCAGGCAATCACCGACAGAAGCCGCGCCCGCAAAGACGACCCGGGCCATCCGGACAAATGCGAAGTTGCTTTCTCATACTGGCAGGCTTTCGGCGATGAAAAGACAATTGAAACCGTTAAAGAGGAATGCATGGCAGGAAAACGCGGCTGCGTTGACTGTAAAAGGCAGCTGGCTTGCGCGGTGAACGATTATTTGCGCCCGCTTCGTGAAAGACGTAAATATTACGAAAACCATCTCGATGAAGTTAAAGAAATTATTGAAAAAGGCTCTGAAAAAGCACGTATTGAGGCACAAAAAGTCCTCGAACAGGTCAAAGACGCCGTAAAAATGTACAGATAGGCGATTTTTCCCTCCTGAGAGCATGAGAAAATAAAGGACAAAATATGGAAAATATCAACGAAAACATTGTGTCCATGCAGTTTGAAAAATTGCAGGATTTAAAATATGGTGAAAACCCGCACCAGACCGCCGCATTATACAGGTACGGCAAAATGATGGATTTTGACCTTATAAAGGGTGAAGAACTCACTTATAACAATATTCTTGACATAAACACGGCGGTGGGCGTTGTGAGCGAGTTTTATGACGTTGCAGCCTGCGCAATCGTCAAACACGGCATGCCCTGCGGCGCTGCGCTCGGGAAAAAGATTGACGAAGCATATTTAAAAGCGCTGGATTCCGATCCTGTGAGCGCTCTGGACGGAACGGCCGCATTTTCGCAAACAATCACCGAAACAATGGCGCGCCAAATCGTTCAAATGCACCACAAATTAGCCGCAGCACCGGATTTCACGGATGAGGCAATGCAAATCTTAAAAAGAGATGAAAATCTTAAACTTATAAAATTAAATACGCCTTTAAGGCTATTTAAGGCGCTTTCAAACGAAGAAATCCGCATAACCCCGTTCGGCACGATAATTCAGGAACCTGACAGCAAAGAACTCGACAAAGACAGCTTTAAAGTCGTCACAAAGAAAAAACCCGACGCTGATATGGTCGAAAATATGGTTTTTGCGTGGAAAGTGGCAAAATACGTAAAATCAAACGCAATTGTCATCGCAAAAGACTTCAAAACCGTTGCTATTTGCGGCGGACAGACAAGCAGAATTGATTCTGTGGAAATAGCGCTCGACAAAGCCTGCGACAACGCAAAAGACGCTGTTATCGCCTCTGACGGATTTTTCCCGGCCGCAGACAACATCCAGTTTGCCGCCCAAAACCGCATAGCCGGATTAATCCAGCCGGGCGGAAGCATTAAAGACAAAGAGGTTATAGAAACTGCCGATAAGTATGATATGGTTATGATAACCACGGGAATCAGGCATTTCAGACACTAAAATGGAACAAAACAGCATAAAAAAAGAAAATAAAAAAGCCGTTGCATGGCTTGCGCTGGGGCATGGGATGGCGGATTGCTATTCCGGATTTATTAATCCGATTTTGCCGTTTATTGTCGCAAAAATCGGGATTACGCTCGGGATTGCGACCTGTGCATTGAGCATTTCACAGCTTTTTTCTTCAATGATGCAGCCGGTTTTCGGGTTTATTGCGGACAAATGGAGAAAACGCTTTTTTATTTTCTGGGGAATGCTGATGGCGTCGATTTTCCTTTCTATGACGGGGATTGCAAGGAATTTTGTGCAATTAACCCTTTGCCTTGTCATCGGAGGAATCGGAGTCGGATTTTATCACCCTCAGGCAACCGGACTGGTCGCAAAATACAGCGGAGAGCACACAACGCGTGACATGAGCCTTTTTATAGCCTCCGGCACAATCGGATATTCGCTCGGGCCTGTTGTTTCATCGGGGATTACGGGTATCTGGGGGCTCAATAAACTGCCTTTTGCAGCTATTGCGGGGATAATTTATGCGTTTCTTGTATTTCTTTGCGTTCCGAGGGTTAAAAAAGAAGAATTTGTTCAGAACCAAAAGTCTTTCCGTACTTCGCTTTCGGACATATTGAAAAATAAGGTTGTACGCCTGCTGATAATGGTCAGCGCACTGAAATCGCTTGTTACTTCGGGATTTTCGGTACTTTTGCCGTTTTTGTGGAAGGACATGGGCTATTCTGCGATTCAAATCGGGGCGGTTATGTTCGTTTTCCTTACTATGGGGGCGGTGGGGACTTATTTGAGCTCAAGATTTGAGAAAATTGTGGGATATAAGAAGATTTTTTACGTTTCGCTTTGCGTGCCGTTTTTTCTGGCAATTTTGTTCATTTACACGCTAAAAACCGCGCCGGTGCTTTCGTTTGCGGTGTTTGTTGCAATCGGTTTTACCACAATGCTGTCAATGTCCGTGAATATGGTGCTTGCGCAGCGCACAATGCCGCAGTATAAGAGTATGATTTCAGGGTTTATCGGCGGTTTTAGCTGGGGAATTGTGGGCGTTATGCTGCCTGTAATCGGATTTGTTGCGGAAAGAATCGGAATTCCGGCAACATTGTTGATTATTTCGGGTATTCCGTTTGTTTTGTCCTATCTTTTGAGGTATTTGCCCGATGATATTGGGAATCGGGAAAAGGACGGAAATTGAAGAAAATCCGGAATCAAAATAATTAAATTTAAAACCTGAACGGGCTTCGCCGCTTTTAAGGTTTTAAAATTTAATTATTTCGATTCCTTTGGATGAGATGAAAGTCTATTTAATCTATTATTAGCCGAATCGTTCCCCACCCCAGCCCCTCCCCAAGTCTGGGAGGGATAAAACCTTTTTTCTAAGCGGATTTGAAACAAAACTGGACATGGTTTCATGTTGATAATAAAATTATAAAAGAGTATAAGGAGAAATTTTTTATGAAATTAATGGAAGGTAAAAAGGGTATTATTTTTGGCGTTTCTAACGCTCGCGGTATTGCTTATGCAATCTCAAAACAAATCCACGAAGCAGGCGCTGAAATTGCTTTCACTTATGCAAACGAAGCAATGGAATCACGCGTAAGACCGCTCGCAGAAGAAATGGGCGCAAAAATGATTGCCGAATGCGACGTTACCAACGAAGAACAGGTTAAAAAAGTATTCGACGAATACGCAAAAACCTACGGAAAACTCGATTTCGTCATCCATGCAGTAGCATTTGCCAACAAAGAAGACCTTCAGGGCGATTTTATCAACACATCAAAAGACGGATGGAACCTGGCTCTCGGCGTAAGCGCTTATTCTCTTGTTACACTGGCAAGAAACGCACAGCCTCACTTCAATGAAGGCGGCGCAATGCTCGCTTTGACTTATCTGGGCTCCGAAAAAGTCGTTGCTAACTACAACGTAATGGGCGTAGCTAAGGCAGCTCTTGAATCTTCAGCAAGATATCTGGCAGAAGACCTCGGAAAACAGGGCGTAAGAGTAAACTGCCTCTCCGCAGGTGCGGTTAAAACGCTTGCAGCAAAAGGAATTTCCGGTTTTGACAAAATGCTTAAAGCCGCAATCCTCAAAGCTCCGCTCAAAAGAAATGTTTCACTTGAAGACGTTGGAAAAACCGGTCTTTACCTCGTTTCTGACCTTTCATCCGGCGTAACCGGTGAAATCGTTCACGTTGACTGCGGCTGCCACAGCGTTTACGCATCAATCGACGAAATGGAAGCTACATACGCTTTTACTAAAGGCAACTAGTTTTTATTTTACAAGGGGGGCGTTTTTTGCCCCCTTTTTTCAGGTTTTTTGAATTTTTGACACGCCGAAAAAAGAAGAAATTTTTATAGAAAAAAAGCTAAACATTAATAAGGACAAACATCATGATTAGTATGAACAAGAACAAAACCAAAATCGTTGCCACCCTCGGGCCTGTCAGCCGCGATGAAAAAATCATTGAAGAACTGATTCTTGCGGGCGCAAACGTATTCAGAATTAACACATCACACAACACTGCCGAAGAACACAAACAAACAATCGACAAAATCAAAGCAGTTTCTAAAAGATTGAAAGCTTACACAGCGGTTCTCGTTGATTTGCAGGGCCCGAAAATCAGAGTAGGCAACCTTATCGAACCTATTCCGATAAAAGAAGGTCAGGAATTGGTTTTTCAGTACGGTCTTGAACAAACTGACAAAGATATTATCCCCGTTGACTACAAAGGCGTAGCTCAGGACGTTAAACCGGGCGAAAAAATCCTTATGGACGACGGAAAAATTGAAGTTGAAGTTGTTGAAGTCAACGGTGACAAAGTTAGAGCAAAAGTTGTTCACGGCGAGCTGCTCAAACCCAGAAAAGGCTTGAACATCCCCGGCGCAACCAAAAGCCTTTCCGCAATCACCGAACGCGACGTTGATTTCATCAAATTTGCTGTTGACAATGACGCAGATTACCTCGCATTGTCATTTGTTCGTGACAAAGACGATATTTTGCTTGCGAGAAAATATTTAAGCCACTTCGGCGCTGATATTCCTATTGTTGCGAAAATCGAAAAGCCCGAAGCTGTCCAAAATATAAAAGAAATCATTGAAACAGCCAACGCAATCATGGTTGCAAGGGGCGATTTGGGTATTGAACTTTCGCCGGAAAAAGTTCCGATGGTTCAAAAACAGATTATTGACCTTTGTCTTGATTACAGAAAGCCCTGTATTGTTGCAACACAGATGCTTGAATCAATGATTGAAGAACCAATCCCGACCAGAGCAGAAGCAAGCGATGTTGCAAACGCAATCCTTGACGGCGCTGACGCGGTAATGCTTTCAGGCGAAACAGCAGCAGGAAAATACCCTGTTGAGGCTGTGCGCACAATGTCAATGATTGCGCATAACGTTGAACAGAGCGATTTTCTGTGCACAAACCTTGAGCTTGAAATGAACCCTGAATTTGAGCCTACACCGCAGGCAATTGCGCATTCAGCGGTTACAATGGCGCAAGATTTAGGCGCAAAAGCGATTCTGGCGTTCACACATTCAGGCTACACGCCGAGATTGCTCGCTAAATTGCGTCCGGAGGTTCCCGTCATCGCAATTTCCGACTGTGAAAAAACTTGCAGAAAATTAAATCTCTGTTGGGATATTTATCCTTATTTAAAGGATTGGGACGTAGTTTTGAATGATGATTTGCTGAAAAAAATCGACAAACTGCTTCTTGAAAAAACAAACTACAAAAAAGATGAAAGAATCATCCTCATTGGCTCGATTCCTCATCTTATCACCGGAAGAACAAACTTTATGCGCGTTCACAGAATCGGTGCTATATAATTTAACCCGAAAAACCGGACAAAAATTGTCCGGTTTTTTTATTTTGCTTTTACAGATTTTGTTTCCGATGTTTTTTCCGTGGAAAGAATCGTTTCTTTCAGGTTTTTCTGCGCGTTTTTCATTGTTTCAAACTCTTTTTTGAAAGCATTTTGTTTTTCCTGATAGCTTTTTCTCAAATCATCGACTTTAGCCCCGACAATCCCCAGTAGAGCGCCGGAAATCAAGCCCAGAGCCATGTTTGTAGGCCCTGTAAGCATTCTGGTCGTTCCGTAGTAAGCTGTTCCGATACCGCCGAGAATCGGAATGCCCTGAGTGAGGGTATTTGTGATTCTCTGGTCTTTTGTGTCAGCTTTGATTACCAGCGCCGTACCTAGCGCGGCAGGAGCGAGAATGCCGATAATATCCGTCGGAGCAGAGCCCATCTGGAGCTCGGCGAGTTTTTCATACGCTGTCATTTCTGTAGAAATTGCATGATTGAGGTTTTTGTTCAGTTCATCTGCATATTTTTTTGCCTGTTTATATTCGGGAGATTCTTTTCCAAAAGTTTCTTTAATTCTTGTTAAAATTTCCTGAACCTGCCCTTTGTCGGCGCTTTTTGGATTCAGAACATTTTCAAAATGGACAATTTGTTTATTTATATCAACTTTTTTAGAAATAAGATGTTTTTTGAGTTCCGCAAGATTTTCGCCGAGCTCTTTACCAAGCTGCGCACGTTCCTCAAGCTCTTTTGCACCGTTTAAACGTTTATATTTCTCGATTTTTTGCGAAATATCCCGCATAAGCTCAACCGAGCGGTTATCTTTGGGGTCAATAATGGTTTTTAAGTCATCATAAGCCTTTGTAAGCTCGTTGTAGTTGTCAGTGATGTTGTTTGAAATAAGTTTTTTCCTTGATTTTATGAAATCGCCCACAGAATTGCGCTCTTTTTCGCATTCTTTCATTGTCATATAGGTTTTAAGGCGGCTTCTGTTTGTTTTTGAGAAAATATTGTTCTCTTTTTTGAAAATATTGAACGAATCCCAAACCCTTTCATGCAAATCCGCCAGCGATTCCCACATTTCCTGCGAACGTTTGAAATGGTGCTGGGTTGAGAAGTTTGCAAAATACGAATTTGCAACATTATCAGCCAGCATATCAAGATTCTGCCCTTTTGCTCTGCTGTCTTTTGCCAGATTTTCAGCATAATTGCAGAATTTAACCATCGACATTTCAGAGTTTTTATAGGCATTATTTTTGGTTTTTAATACAACATTTTTGAAAGAACCGTTGATTTTGTCAAAAATCGGCATAGCATGCAGCTCTTTAAAACACTGCGTAACGAATCCGTCTTTAAAAACATTGAGATTTGAGCTTGCCTCAAGAAGGTTTGCAACCGGTTTCATCGCCTGAGCAAGTTTTAAGCTGATTTTTTGTTTAAGGGTAAGGTTTTTATAATCAGCTTTAAGGTCAAAAGTTTTTTTCGATAATTTTCTTGAAAATTCTCTTATTCTTCTGTTTACACCGCCGGAAACGCCTTTTGAAAGGAAAGCTCCGGCAATCAGGGTAAGGAGGATTCCGCCGCCGATAGAAATTCCTGCGACATATTTTTTTATTCCGCTTTTCGGCTGCTCAACATCTGAAACAAGAACCGAAGCAAGCGGTTTTTCCTGCACATTCTGCGCGTCATCTTTCTTTTTCACGGAATTTTGCGCCTGCTGCAAAAAATTATTATATGTTGAGCTTTTTATATTAAAGTCCATACGGAAACCTTACCTTTTAACCTTATTTATATAAAAACATGAAATCGAAAAAAATTGCCATGCAAATATCAATATATTTGCCTCCCTCGCCCTCGGGGAGAGGGCTGGGGTGGGGGACAACCCGGAGGGGAATCCGGAGAGTTTGGTAGGTTGGGCATACTTGCCCAACAACTAAATTTTTCAATAAATTTTTTTATAATTGACCATAAAAAGCCTCAAAACTTGAATTGTCGGGCAAGTATGCCCAACCTGCATTTAAAAATTTGCATAAATATGTTATAATTCTTGCAATATTTCATTTTTTAAGGAGAAAAAATGGCAGCTTCAGAAAATCTAATTTATTTCGTAGATGTTACAAACCGCGACGGCGTTCAAACCTCAAGATTGGGGCTGGCAAAACTCCAAAAAACCATAATCAACCTGATGCTCGACGACATGGGCATAACGCAATCCGAATTCGGATTCCCGACTACACGCCACGAGCTAAACTATCTTAACGGCAACCTCCAGCTCGTTGACAGAGGGGTTATTACGAAAACAAAGCTTTCCGGCTGGATGAGAGGTATTGCAAAAGACGTCTTTGAGTCTTTTCAAAACGTTCCGCGGCTTACTTATTGCAACCTTTCGCAATCTACCTCGGATCAGATGATTAACGGCAAATTTCAGGGCAAAAAAACCAGAGAAGATGTTCTAAAAATGACCTGCGAGGCAGTAGAAGCCGCTGTAACCTGCGGAGCAAGCATTATCGGGGTAAACGCAGAAGACGCCTCAAGGAGCGATTTGGATTTCTTGATAAAATTCGCAAAAGAAGTAAAAAATTGCGGCGCAAAGCGGTTCAGATACTGTGATACGCTGGGTTATGACGACCCGCATACCGCTTATGAAAGAATTTACAAACTCGCCAAAGAAACCGGCCTTGATATTGAAATGCACTTCCACAACGACCTCGGAATGGCCGCAGGATGTTCCGTGCTGGGCGCAAAAGCAGCTATCGACGCAGGCGTGAACGCTTACATAAACACGGCAATAAACGGTATGGGCGAACGCGCGGGGAATGCTGATTTAATTTCCTGCCTGCTTGCGGTTCTGAAATCCAGCGGTTTCAGCGGGAAGTACAAAATTGACCCGAATATCGACCTTTCAAAAGCCTGGAAACTCGCAAAATACACTGCATACGCTTTCGGCGTGCCAATTCCGATAAACCAGCCTGCAGTAGGAAGAAATGCCTTTGCTCATGAGTCAGGAATCCACGCAGACGGCGCTTTGAAAGACAGAAGAAATTATGAACTGTACGATTACGAAGAACTCGGCCGCGGCGAGCCGGAAATTGTTGAAACAGGGAGAATGATTACAACCGGCGAATACGGCGGAATCAAAGGGTTCAGAAATGTCTTTAAAAATCTTGAACTCGAATTTCATGACGAAGATGAAGCCAGAAATATTCTTGAATTGTGCCGTTATGCCAATGTTCACACTCAAAAACCGCTCACAGACAGCGAATTGAGGTTTATTTATTATTATCCTGACATTGCGGCAAAAATCATGACGGTTACGCCCTACTATATCCCGACCGGCGAGCTGAAAAAACGCGTTGACGCAAACCAGAATACAATGCCGGGGGCAATAATATAAAATATTTATAAAGAAATTGTTTTTACGCTCTGTGATTGCTATAATTAACCTATGTAGTTATTGAGTTGAGGGAAACAAATGAACTCTTATAAAGTCGGCATTGTCGGTGCGGGAATCTGGGGCAAAAATCTTGTCAGAAATTTTTATAACCTAAATTACCTTGACACCGTGTGTGATATGGATGAAGAGAACCTTGAAAGGACAAAAAATGATTATCCCGGGGTTCATCTGACAAAAGATTTCAGCGAAATGCTGAAAAATCCTGAAATCGACGGAATAGTCGTCGCAACACCGAGCCATACGCATTTTAAACTCGTAAAATCAGCTCTCGAGGCCGGAAAAAACGTCTATGTTGAAAAACCTATTGCCACAACAAGCGAAGAAGCCAAGGAATTGAACGACCTTGCTACTTCAAAAGGGCTTGTGTTGATGGTCGGGCACCTGCTTTTGTACCATCCGGCAGTAAACCGCCTGAAAATGATTGTAGAATCGGGCGAACTCGGCGAAATCAAATATGTTCAAAGCGACAGGCTGAATATAAACTATTTTAAAAACGACAGAAGCGTAATGTGGGATTTGGCGCCGCATGATGTTTCGATGATAAGCCATATTCTCGGCGAAGAGCCCGAGCGCGTAATTTCCGCGGTCGGCGTAAGCTCCGAGGGCAATGAAATCATGGATATCACGCATGTTGATATAAAATACCCGTCAGGCGCAATTGCTCACGTTTCTGACAGCTGGATTCATCCGCAAAAACGTGTAAATCTTATGATTCGCGGCTCAAAAGGCAGCGCAATGTTTGATGATACCCTTGCAGAAAACAAATTGCAGGTATTTTTAAACGACAAGCCCAATTCAGCAAGCACTGTTTCGCTTGATTATCTCGAAATCGAGCCCTTGAAGCTTGAATGTGAACATTTTATAAAATGTATTGAAAACGGCAAAAAAGCGCGAAGCGATGGAGAAAACGGCTATTTTGTCGTCAAAGTGCTTGAAGAAGCTGAAAAAATCATGCTCGGCGACAAGATAAAATCGCTTAATGAGCACAATTTTGCACTTTCAAGAAGCAAACAATAGTCAAAGAGGGGCGAAAAGCCCTTCTTTTTAATTAGAAAAGAGGAGTTTAAGAAATCATGGCTAATATGATTACAATTTTAAGGATGATAATCGCGTTCATCGCAATCAGCCTCCTGTTCTACCAGACACCCGCAAGCTACATTACAGCGTTCATTTTGACTGTTATTGCAATCTGGTTTGACGGTTTGGACGGATTTGTTGCGCGTCTGCTCAACGAAAGCTCTAAATTCGGCGCTGTGCTTGATATTCTCGGCGACAGAGTGGTTGAAAATATTTACTGGATAGTTTTTGCAGTACTGGGCTGGATTCCGGTGTGGATTCCGCTCATAGTCGTAACACGCGGCATTATCACCGACGGTGTTCGCAGTATTGCGCTTGAACAGGGCTACACAGCCTTTGGAAAAAGCACGATGATGCAGTCAAAAATCGGACATTTTCTCGTTGCGTCCAATTTTTCAAGAGGCTCCTACGCTGTAACAAAGGCGCTTGCGTTTGCACTGATGATTCTATGCTATTTTCCTTTTGCAAACCTCAAACTCTTCCTCGAGGGAACCGACCCGGCTCTTTCAGCCTCTGCAATGCACGCCTGGGAAGTTTTTCACAACATTTGCATAGCAATCTGCCCCTTTGCGCATTTTTGCGTTTACGCAGCGGTTGTTTTCTGCGTTTTGAGAGGCATTCCGGTTGTTATTGAGAGCAAAAGATTCTTTATTGAAGACAAAAAGTAAGACAAAGCGATTTTTCGCAAAAAACCTTAAAAAAGCCCGTCCCGCAAGGAAAGGGCTTTTTTAGCAGCAATTTTTATCCAGTCAATTGTAAACAAATGTTAAAATATTATCTAAAATCCTAAAGTTCGCCAAAAATGTGCCGATAAATATAATACAAAGACAGATTAGGAGCAGCGTCAATGATAAAAAAGGCACAAAGACCATCCAGCAACATTTCAGACGGAGTAGCATTTCTGCTCAGAGGAGCAAAAAAAAGAAGAGCAATGGCAGTTGCCAGCGCAAAGATGATTAACAACGATTTAGGTATTTCCTCGACGCTCGTTGCAGTAAAATAATTCGCCCGAACGGGCAAAAAGTAAGAAGTATGAGCTTTTTTCCAAACTAACCGATTCCATTTATCCTCTAATCTAAAATTAGCTTCCCTGCGGAAGCTTTCTTTTTTTATATAGGGCGGGAGATTCATGCGTTTTTTCACATTGGGCGTGGTTGCTTAGGGGCACAGCCCCGTCACACGGCGGGCGCGGTTTGCCATGGGGCGGAAACTTGCTCGCTCGCCCCTACTTATTTACCTTAATTATTCTCCCTCCCCAGACGGGGGAGGGCTGGGGAGGGGGACAACCCGGAGGGGAAACCAAAGAGCGCCGGAGTGAGGAGCAAGGTTTGAGCGCAATAGTTCTTTTCCCGCCGGGCAAAGACAGAAAATAGTTTATGACCGGCTTTTTGCTTTTTGACTTTCCTGCTGTTAAAATATAGAAAAGACAATAAATATGGCATTAAATTTTGTACAAATTTGATTTTAAACTGGATGATTTTCAAGAAGAAGCCCTCTACCACATAAAAGAGGGCAAAAGCGTTGTGGTTTGCGCACCTACAGGCGCGGGAAAAACCTGTATTGCCCAGATGGCAATCCATAAAGCGCTGGAAGAGGGCGTCAGAATCTTCTACACAACCCCCCTGAAAGCTCTTTCCAACCAGAAATTCAGCGATTTTTCAACAAAATACGGCGAGGACAAAGTCGGGCTGCTCACGGGCGACACCTCAATCAACCGCGGCGCGCAAATCGTGGTAATGACGACCGAAGTTTTCAGAAATATGCTCTACGGAACAAATTTCGGCTCTGTAACCGACAATTTGAAAGATGTTCGCTACGTGGTTCTCGACGAAGTTCACTACATGAACGACGAGCAAAGGGGCACCGTCTGGGAAGAAAGTATCATATACTGCCCCACAAATATCCAGATAATCGCGCTTTCTGCGACCGTTGCGAACTCACAGCAGCTCACAGATTGGATAAATACCGTGCATTCACGCACAGAGCTGGTTTATACTGATTTTCGGCCCGTTCCGCTGCGATATTTTTATTATGATTCGTCAAAACCCGACACAATCCTGCCGCTTTTGACGCCCGAGGGCAAGCTTAACAAAAAAATCAAGCCTGAAAACCGCGCACAGGCGTTCAGAAGAAAAATGCCCATGCGCTCGCCCGCGAGGGAGGTTGTGGCGATTTTGCACAAAAAAGATATGCTTCCCGCAATTTATTTCACGTTTTCAAGGAAAAAATGCGATGAACAGATGGAAAAATGCGCGCAGTTGTGCCTTGTCACGCCTGATGAGCGCAAAGAAATAAAGCGCATAATGGACGAATATCTCGCCGAAAACCCTTATTTGTGCGAAAACAAGCATATTGAGTACATTTTGAACGGCGTTGCTTCGCACCATGCCGGACTTTTGCCCGGCTGGAAAGTGCTCGTTGAAAAACTGTTCCAAAAAGGGTTGATTAAAGTTGTTTTTGCGACCGAAACCCTTGCCGCAGGCATAAATATGCCCGCCCGCTCAACCGTCATCAGTTCTGTTTCAAAAAGAACCGATTCAGGCCACAGAATGCTTACAGCGAGCGAGTTTTTGCAGATGTCAGGGCGCGCAGGCCGCCGCGGAATGGACGAAGTAGGCTACGTAACGGTCGTTGGAACGCCATTTCAGTCGCCGGAGGAGGTTGCAGAGCTTGTAACGAGCGACGCAAACCCGCTTGAGAGCCGTTTTTCGCCGACTTATTCAATGGTTTTGAATCTTTTGCAGCGGTTCAGCCTTGATGAGGCAAAAGAGCTTATTTTAAAGAGTTTCGGGTATTTTTCATCAACAGACCGCTTAAAACCGCTTATGGCGCAAAAATCCGAAGCAGACGCGGCGATTGAAAACTTCAAAGGGTTCAAATGCTTTGCCGGTTTGACAAACGAGGACATGTTCACCTATAACAAGCTGCGGAACACTTATATTGAGTACAGAAAAATCCAAAAAACCCTCAAAAAGCAGATGAAGCACAAATCCGAAGAAAAACAGAAAGAATATCTGGAATTTGAGGCAAAAACAAAAGATTTTCTAAAAAAAGTGCACAGTTATGCCTGCGACACCTGCAAATTTTACAAAAAACACATGAAAGAAACCGAGCTGCTAGAAAGGTTCCAAAAACGCGCTGACAAGCTCGCAAAAAGCATTGAATATGAAAAAGATATTTATTGGAGAAAATTCCTGAACCACACTGCGGCGCTGAAAGAGATGGGTTATATTGAAAACGACTACCCGAACGAAAAAGGCATGACAATAGCGGCAATCCGCGCTGAAAACGAGCTTTTTGTTGCGGAAATTATTTTCAGCGGGATTCTTGATGATTTGAAACCGGACGAGCTGGCTTCTGTGATTTGTGCGATTACAACAGAAGATTTAAGGGCGGATGTTTACCCCGAATTGCCCATCAGCAAGGGCACAAGAAAAGCGCTCAACCAAATTAAGAATATTCGCAGAAGAATCAGCATTGTTCAGCGCGATAACGATATTGAAACGGAAATGTACATAAATTCCTACTACTCCCCGCTCATCGAATACTGGGTAAACGGCGGTGAATGGTCGGAATTAATTGAACAAATCGGCGCGGGAGAGGGCGATATTGTAAGAAGTTTCAAAAGAACAATCGATGTTTTAAGGCAGCTTACTGTGATTCCGAATGTTTCAGAAAATTTGGTGGAAACAGCGCGCTCCGCGATTGATGCGATTCAGCGGTCGCCGATTGATATTGATTAGGGGTTGGTTTTAAGGATTGGCAGCGTTTTACGATAGTAATAACATGGGAAGATTCCTTTTGCGTTCCGATTCCCCCGGCCATGCGGCGCGTAGTCTGTTTTTTACCATTTTTAGAGGCCTCCTCCATAGTCACTCCAAAGGAACCTTCCCATGTTATTACAATGCTTAAAATTTGAACCGAAAATATTTCAAAGCTTTTTGAGCAGGACTTTACTTTGCAGTGACTATGGAGGAGCTATGAATTCCCCTTAATTATTTTCCCTCTCCGATGGGAGAGGGTGCCCGCAGGGAGGGTGAGGGCCTGCCCGTAGGGGAAAACCAGACCTGAGGTGAGAGTATTTGAAAGACCCGGGGGAATCGGAACGGAAAAGTAAAATCCTGCTCAAAAAGCCCCTCCCCTCGCCCAATCAAAATCACTACCTGCCGGTTCATTCTCCTGACGGAGTGAAATTTTTCGCTTTGCGGTTATAATTAAAAGATAAATTAAGATTATAATCAGAATGAAAATAATAAAAACATCACTTATCACAATTTTTGCGCTTGCAATTCTGGCGGAAATGCTTTATTTGTTTGCACTCCCGCCGGCGCTAAACTACGCGCTGAAAAAAGGAATTGTTGAAAAAATTATAAAAAAAGAAACCGGATTGGCGCTTAAAACAGATGAGCTGAAAGTCAGAACGACATTGGGTTTCAATGCTGTTGTTGAGGTTAAAAATGCGGTTTTGCGCGACGCAAATAACGAAAAAATTCTGGATTCGGAACAAATCAAAACAAAAATCTCAATTCCGTCATTGATTTTCCAAACACCGGAGATAAAAAATCTCTACATAAACCGGAGCTGGGTGCGAATTTCTAGAGATGAAAAAAATGATATCTACCTCGGCACGTACAAACTCGACAAAAACCAAAAAATCGACCTGAAACTCAAAAATTTCCGCGGAGAAATTACAAATACCTCAATAATTTATAAAGACCTCCCGGCAAATGACGAAATAACCTGCAGAATCAACTTTCACGTAAAAAAATACCGCAAAAATAAATACCTGAACACCGATTTTTTTGCAAAAATCTACCACGAAGCAAATGAATCCTCCATCCAATTCCACATAGACAGCAGACTTCCTCTTCTAAAACACCTTGAAAAGGCGTCAATAACGGGCTCTATAGAAAATTTGGATATTTCTGCTTATTCCGAGCTGATTTCGATTTATTTGCCAGAAATAACAGGACTGAAAGGCCTTATCCGCACAGTTTTTTACACAAAAGCAACTGAAAACGGCAAAAATAAACTCTGTCTTGTTGCGCACATCAAGGATTTAGATATTTTTATGAAAAATCCTTATGACTCAATACACGCTGAGCGAACTACAGACGTGAAATTCGAGGGATTTGCAAACGAAAAAGACCTGAATATATCAAAACTGGATGTCTATGGCGACGACTGGCAAGCTAAAATTACGGGAATTGTGAAAAAAATAGGAAAAAAAACGCCCGAGCTTGACCTAAACGTAAAAATCCCAAAATCCAGCACCCATTCGCTCGTTGCGCTTCTGCCAAATGTCCCCGATACGGACAACGCAACAAGAAAACTCAAAAAATACGGCGTTTTTGGGGAGATTGAAGCGGATTTAAAAGTCAAAGGCAACCCCGAAAGGCCCGATATTTTCGGAAAAATGGCGCTCAGCGACCTGTACATACTTTATTATGACCCGCTTATCCCGAAATGCCGCATAGATATGGAGTTTAAGGGACAGTTTTTTGACCTTTATACAAAAGTTTTCACCAGAAAAAACCAGTTCGTTGAAATTAAAGGCTCCGCAGACAACTGGCTCGGCGGAAAAGGGGATTTCCATATTGTTTCGAGCCCTGTTGTTGACCTTAAAACTGCGCATAGGCTGCTTTTGCCCGTGCATGATGTTGTCGGGTTTGATTTAGGGCCTTTGCCTTATATGACCCTTTCCGGAATCGGAAATATTGACCTAAAAGTCCATGGAACAGTTGTGGACGGGTTTACAGACGGACAGTTCAATTTTAAAAACACGGATGCACAAATTGACGGGTACAATTTCAAACTATTGAACGCGGCAGGGCACCTTGATTTCAAAGAAAAGGACATGTTTTTTGAAACAACGCAGGGAAAAATCAAAAATTCTGCCGTAAAAATCACAGGCGACGCTGATTTGACCGGAAATGTAGATTTCAAAGTAAAATCGGACAGTTTTGACATTTCAGAGCTGCTTTCCATCGCAAAAACCAGCAAAAACCTGAAAAGCAAAGCAGAGCTGCTCGCTCCGGTTGAAAAAGCCGGAGGAAACTGCGGTGTCGAGCTTGAGATAAAAGGTTTCGGCAGAGATTTTATAAAAGTAATGGAAAAAGCCGTTATAAGCGGAAAAATCAGCTTCAAAAACAACAGCGCAAAATCCGTTTTGGCCCCGATTGAAGCCCAAAAAATCAACGGAACCGCAAATTTCAACAACGACGACTGGAACGCGGATTTAAACACAGAAATCCTTTCCTCAAGATTTTTCGTCAAAGCAAAATCCTACAAAAACGAGCTTTCTGCGTCAATAAGCGCACCGGCGCTAAATCTGGACGCGGCTTTGAACTCTCCGGCCTTGAGAATTTATGAAAAAGGCGATTTTAAGAATTTTCCGCCCACAAACTCGGTCATGGAGCTGAAAGCCGACTACAAAGGCAGCGCAAAAAAAATTGAAAAGAACAAAATTAAAATGAAAGGCACTTTCAAGCCCTCCCGGGGCTCCGAATCGCCATTTGTAATAAGTTCGGGCTCGGTTGAGCTTTTTGACGGCGATTTGTCAGTGAAGAATTTCCGCGCAAAAGTTTTCAATTCAACCGCAAAGCTCCATGGCAAAATTATCAGGGTTTTTAGCGAAAAACCGGTTTACAACTATGACCTGTCCGTTATGAATTTTGACGTTGCGAACTTTGAGCGGCTGAAAACAATGCATTTTATGCCGCAATATATGCAAAAAATCCTCAACACTTATGAAAAGTACGCCGGACGCGCAGATGTGAACCTGACCTGCAGAAACAACTCAAATCGCGGCAAAATCAAGCTTCAGCAAATCGCTTTTGTTCAAAAATCGCTCCAAATCCCGATAAACGTTGACAGCGGCGAGATTCATGTTGACGGTGATAAAATTTTGCTTAAATCAATTAACGCAAAATTCGACAACAACCCTATTTTTATGAACTCAAGCGTCACAAATCTCGCGAAAAACCCCGGATTTAACGGCTATATCACCACAAAACTCACAGAAAGCTTCATTAACAAATATGTGAACTCAAATCTTACTTACCCGCTGAAAGTTAAAGGCGATATCACCTTTACCTCCGAGTTTTCGGGCGATGACAGGGGGATTACCGTAAAACCCGTAATAAAATTGAACGAAGACGCAGATATTTACTACATGGGCGCAAGCCTTGGCGACGCAGCCGATAAAAGGGAAATCACAGGGAATATTCACATCAAAAACGGCGTTTTTGACATCAGAAAATTGACCTATTTGCGTTACATGACCTCGCAAAACGACTATTCCTACCCGCTGGAAATTTTAACTGTTTACGGAAAAGCCATTCAGGCGAAAAACAAATTTTTCGTCAAAAATCTCCACATTTTGACAAAAAACAACGCCAATGTGAAAATTTTCAACGCATTTTTCAAAAAATCCGTGCTCAAACAGGGAATGTTCAACTGCAGCCTTGTTTTAAACGGCGACGTCAACGCGCCTGACATACTGGGTTCCATAAAAATGGACAGTATTGATATGCCTTTGTACGACACGATTATCAATGACATAAACATCAACTTTGCGCCCAAAATCATTGACCTTGAATTCAGCGGAAAGAGCTATGATTCAGATTTTCTGGTGAATGCGCAGGTTCAAAACAAAACAACCCTGCCTGTGAGCGTTGATAATGTAAAAATAAGCTCTAAAAAGGTCAATCTTGATTCAATTATCGACTCGATGACCAGAGTTACCCTCGGAAACATCGGCACAAGCCCCACTTCCGGCAAACTTCCCGAAGAAAAACTCCAGATTTCGCCCTCGGACATTATTATCAAAAAAGGCAGGATGGAGGCGGAAAATATTATCCTGCGCGGGCTTCCTGCAACGAATTATACGGGAAATTTCAACATTGGAAAAGACAATATCCTGAAAATCTCAAATATAAACCTCAATCTCACCGGCGGAACCGTTCAGGGCAGCGCTTCTTACAACTTTAAGAACGCAAAAATCACAGCCGAGCTGAGAGCCGAAAACGTAGATGCAAACAGGGTTGCGGACGCGTTTTTAGACGTAAAAAACCAGATTTTCGGCTCGGTAAACGCCTCAATCCACCTTTCCACGCACGGAGATTCCGAAGATGAGCGTATAAAAAACGCAAACGGGAACGTTTATTTCTCAATTTTAGACGGAAAAATGCCCAAACTCGGCTCGCTTGAATATTTATTAAAAGCCGGAAACCTTATCAAAAGCGGAATCACAGGTTTAAGCATAAATAACTTCCTTGACCTTATTGCACCGGTAAAAACAGGTTATTTTGACTCAATCAAGGGCTCAATCCATCTAAAAAACGGCTCCGCAGAAAATCTCGAGATATTTTCAACTGGCGACAACCTCAGCCTTTACATAAAAGGCAAATATGACTTCCCCGAGCAAAATGCGGATTTGATAGTTTTCGGACGTTTGACAAAAAAATCGCAAAACATACTCGGCCCCGTCGGAAACGCCTCATTTAACTCGCTTTTAAACCTCATCCCGGGAATAAAGCTCGACCGCTCTGAAAAATCAAAAATTCTTACAGATTTGAACAAAATTCCGGGCGTTGAATTCGACGATCAGACATATCGAATCTTCTCTGCAAAAATCGACGGCGACGTGAACGGCGAAAAGTATGTAACTTATTTCAAATGGATTGAATAGGTAAATTTTTATTAACCCTAGGAGAAAAAAACAGCAAAAAAATCAATTTTCGGTTGTTTAACCATTGCGGTACAAGGTGAAAGAGAAGAAATGAACATTCCGGCAATCAACCCCGTATCTTTTTCTGAAAGCAGGCAGGAACGGCTGCAAAAAATGGCTCGCTACTACGAAACCCGCGAGGACTACGGAAAAAATTCCGAAGAAATCAAAGGCCAGAAACGCCGCGCCAGAATCCTTATCGGTTCGTGCGTGAGCGGGGGTTTTCTGGGGGTCATTACTTATGCTATTGTTAAAATAATGAAAACTAAAGGCATATAACGGGGGAAAAATGATTTCAGCAGTAAAATTCGGGCAAACCGCCGCACAAACCGGACAAAAATCCACTCCCAAAACAACCGGAGAACGTCAGGATTCGCCTAAAATGCCCTATTTTAAAAGCAAAACCACCAGAACTACAGCTATTACAACAGGTTCGGTGCTTGGTGCAACGATTTTATTTTTAGCCGGAAAAGCGCTCTACAATCGCCCGACACAGGCGGACAAAGCACTAAAAGCAGCTCTGGAAAAGAAATATGCCCCGATTTCTGAGGCAATCGGCAATATAAAACAAGAAATCAGCACATATCTTGAAACTTATAATCAAAAAACGCAGGAATGCCTTAAGCCGCTTAATGAAAATCTTGAAAAACTTTTCAAAATTCCGCTTGAAATCAACAAACAAAACGCCGAAAAAATTCTTAATGACCTTGAAGAATACAAAAAATCAAAAAACTTCATATTTTCAGAAGAAAAAATTGCAGAAATCAATGCCCTTGGTGAAAAAAGCGGTAGTTCAATACTGAAAAAAGCACAGAAAATAAAAAAGGATTGCTCTGATTTTCTGGAGTTTTCAAAACCCGAAAACCAGCCCAAAACCCGCCATTCAAAGAAAATAATCAAAGAATTCAAGTACAAAGCGGAAAATGATTTACGTTTTGCCGAATCAACAGAAACAATCTATAAATATCGCCCTAAAAGCTTATCACTGGACTTTGAGGAGGGCATTTTGAACCTGCAGCTCAAAGAAGCCGGCAGAATCAACGAAATTCTTGTAAAAATTAATCAGGTTAATTAGAATGCCTCCTTAAAAGCACCGTTGATTTTGAAATTTGCAGGCGCGCAAAGCGGAGTTTTGTCATAATCAATCCTCATAACGCCGTAATAGTAGGGTTCTTCATAAAGCGCCGGCACTGAAAAATGATAAACGCCTTTTTCGTCCTGTTTTATGCTTGCATAGTGATAATGCCCCGAAACGACCATCAAAATATTGTTGTGTTTCTTCAAAACATCCTGATATTCACGCTCGTTAATGATATTTGCCCTTTCATTCGGCACAGGCTCAAAAGCGGGAACATGCTGGAAAATTATAACCTTTTTATTCCTGTATTTTTTCAAAGTTTCATCAAGCCAGCTCAAAGTTTCCTGTGTAAAATACCCGTGCGAGCCGAACATGCCCGGAGAAACGCTGTCAACAACAACCGCCGCAATATCCGAAGTCGGATGGAACACATAATTAGGGGTATATTTTTTCTGATTCGGGTTGTAGTCAGAAACGATTTTTCCGAACTCCTCACGATTCATTCCTGAATATTTGTAGGAGTCATGGTTTCCGACAACTATGTAATAAGGCGATTTTATAGGGCTTATTGCCGTTAAAAAGCCCTTTAAAAGCGGCGATTTTGACCTGTCAATATTATCGCCCAGAAAAACCACAAAATCCGGCCGTTCTTCGTTCATACGCTGAACAGCGCCTTTCAAAATCTTTTTTGCGTCGGCTTTTGCACCTTTTGCGTTTCCGTCGTTGTAATGTACATCAGAAATTACCGCAAAATTCACGGATTTCGCGAATACAGGGGCGATTGCCAGCACAAATACAACAAAAAACGCTAAAAGTTTACAAAAAGCAGATTTTTTCATCATTCATCTCCTTTGACAATTTGAACACCCGAGCTGGTGCCGAGGCGCGCCGCACCGGCTTTTACAAGCGCGAGGGCTTTTTCTCTGTCACGGATTCCGCCTGAGGCTTTTACTCCGAGCCCGTATGGCACAACGGTTTTGTACATCAATTCAACATCCTCAACCCTTGCCCCGACGCCATTTTTCACGAATCCGGTCGAAGTTTTGACAAAATCAGCCCCTGCTGAAGCACAAATTTCACAAGCCTTTTGGATTTCATCTTTTTCAAGCAAATCCGTTTCAAGAATAACCTTCAAAACGTGGGTTTTGCAGGCTTTTTTAACGGTTTCTATATCAGATTTCACCAGAGGATAATTTTTGTCTTTTAAAGCGCCCACATTCAAAACCATATCAATTTCATCCGCACCGTCAGCGATTGCGGTTTCAGCTTCAAACGCTTTTACTGTTGCAACGCTTGCTCCGAGCGGAAATCCAACAACTGTAACGACTTTGACCTTTGAACCTCTCAATTTTTCTTTTGCGAGCGCAACATTGCACGGATTTACGCAAACACCCTTAAATTCATACTCTTTAGCCTCCTCAAAAAGCTTCAAAAGCGCTTCTTTCGAGGCATCCTGTTTTAATAATGTATGTTCGATGTATTTTGAAAGGTCTTCCATTTTTTTCTCCGATTATTTTTAGACTTATACTTTGACCGACTTCGTCGGGGATTCCCTTTTTTCAAGGGAATGACATCGATTTTTGTTATTCCGGGCTCAATTCCGGCTCTTTGGCAACGCCGGTCATAATTTTTGTTTCTGTTTTAAAATCTGCCATATCGAGCATTTGTGACGATTTGATTTTCTTTGGCGAGTGCTGCTCAACATGGGATTTTAAAAGCTTGAAGCAAAAATCGCAAACTTTTTCGTTAGCAAGCTCGTCATATCGCGATTTTGTGTCGTAATCGAGCTGCAAAAGCGCAGTCAGAAAGCCTCTAAGCTTGTTATGCAGCCTGATTGTCCCACACAACGGCCCTGCACAGTCCCTGCAAACGATTCCGCCCTGCGCAGCCGAATAATAAATTTCATCTTCTTTAGGCTCACATCCGCAAACTACGCAGTTTTCAAGCTCCATGGAATATCCCGCAATATGGGTGAGTTTTAACTGGAATTTCAGCACGGAAATCAAGAGTTCAACCTTGTTTTGGGCCTTTGAAATGCTCTGGAGCGTCATATAAAGCAGGTCATAAATCTCCTCGCTGTTCGGGTCGTTTTCAATCCCGAAGCTGTGCACGATTTCAGAACAATAAATCGAATAAAACAGTTTATTCATGTCATTTCTTGTGTTTTTAAAGGTGTTTATCGCCTCAGCCTGACAGATTGTGTCGAGATTTTTGCCTTTGTGCAGCATGAGCTTGTTCGCAATGAGCATATCCATTCTTCCGCCGAGTTTGCTGGTGGATTTTTTCACGCCTTTTGCGACCCCGCGGATAATACCCTTGTCTTTTGAATACATGACGATGATTTTATCCGATTCGCTCAGGTTGTATGATTTAAGGTTTATTGCGTCTGTGGTGAAGTTTTGCATTTTTATGCCTAATAGTTGATATTGAACCTGTCAATCGTTCCATGGTAAGCGCCGCGGAGCATCTGGTTCATTTCGACCTTATTATCGCTCACGTCAAGCGCAATTTCCTGCGTAATCAACCCTTCCTTTATCAATTGGAGCAAGGACATGTTCATCGTAATCATATCGTTGTAGCTGCCTTTTTTAACAAGGTCATAAACCTGTTCAAGTTCGTCGCGGATGATAAAATCCTTGATTGTCGGCGTTACAACCATAATTTCGCACGCCGGAATGCGTCCGTGACCATCTTTTTTCTGGATAAGCTTTTGTGCAACACAGCCGCGAAGGGTTTCGGCGAGCTGTTTTCGGATATTGTCACGGTCTTTTATGTCGTACATGTTTACGATTCTGTTAACGGTTTGGATTGCGTCGTTCGTGTGCAGGGAGGCGATTACGAGGTGACCGGTTTCTGAAGCCTTGAGAGCACTGGTCATGGTTTCAATATCTCTGATTTCACCGATTAAAATCACGTCAGGATCCTGCCTGAGCGCATATTTTACACCGTCAGGGAAAGAAGTCGTATCGATTTCGACCTGACGCTGGGTAATTATGCATTTTTTGTTCGAATAAATGTATTCAATCGGATCTTCGATTGTGATGATGTGTTTTTGTTCACGAGTATTAATAAGGTCGATTAAGGAGGCGATTGTTGTGGATTTTCCGCATCCTGTCGGGCCTGTGACGAGAACAATGCCGTTATGAAATTTAGAAAACGCCTCAAGGCTGGGCGGGAGCTTCAGTTCTTTAAAAGTCGGGATTTCGTAAGGAATAATACGGAAAACCAGCGAAGTATTGCCCAGCTGGCGTCCGAGGTTTATTCTGAAACGGGAAACGCCCTTAATTTCATAAGAAAAATCCAAATCAAACGCTGACTGAACCTTTGTGCGCAGATATTTGGGCAAAACAATATTCAAAACCCTTGAAATATCCTTTTCCGTGACAAGCGGAAGGTCTTTTTTTACGATTTTGCCGTCAATTCGCACGACAGGCACCTCGCCAATCCGCAAATGCACGTCAGACGCGCCCTCTTTTACCGCATTTGTCAAAAACTCGTTTATATCAAAAGTGCTTTCAATTACAGACATATTCTCCTCCTAGTATATTTTATCCTCAATTCCGTCAAAAAGGAAACATTTCATATTTTTTCACATTTAAAACCCAAAAAGCCCCAAATCCAAACGATTGGAGGCTTTTTGGGTTTTAAATTCTTTTCGTCAGTGCAAACTAAACGCAAAGTGCTATCAGCATCATTTTTTCGTCATAATTGCGCTTGTCCATCATCATCATTTTTAATGCCGGAGCCAGTTTTTTATGCTCGTCGGCCAGTTCGCCTGAAACTTTCTTATTTTTCATCGTGAGTTCAACCGGTTTGCCGTCAATTGTGCCTGACAAAGTCGATTTTGTGCCCCAAAAATTTGATTTTATTTTCAAATCAACATTATATTTGCCAATTTCACCCTTTATGGTTCTTTTGCCCGACCAGAAGCCATTTTTAACCTTTAAATTATCATAAATGCTTTTTTCTTCGTAACGGCTCTTAAAACTTACAGAATCCGATTTTGGCGTTCTTTCAAGCGGCTTTTTTGACTGGTCTTTTATAAATTCTGCCATAAACTGGTCGTACGGCACTTGCCTTACGCCTTTTTGCCCCTGAATAGTGACAATACCGTTGTTTTTTGTTGCTACGCAATTTTCACCATCGCTTGTAGTGTATTTAATTGCCGTGAATGGAGCTAATTTGTTCATATTTACCGCTTTCTACCTTGAAACTTGCTTACATACTTAATTAAAAACAAAACTATCATGTTTTTGCCATAGATTTCCCATTCCATTCTATTCTATTAGAAAGGCTATCGCAGCAAGGGTTTCGGGGTCAAAAAATTCGTTTTTACATTTCTTAATAATTGATTTTTTGGCAGTTGTCCTAAAGATTTGCAGAATTGCAAGATTAAGGTTTATGCACCCCAACCTTGCGACCCTGAATCAAGTTCATGGTGACAAAAAGCGTGCCGTCATTCCGAACTTGTTTCGGAATCGCAAGGTTGAAGTCGATATGCAACGCCCTTGCGGCCCTGAATCAAGTTCAGGGTGACAAATTTAAGAAATAAGCCGGAAATCGTGAAATTATCACCCCGAAATCAACGCCTCAAGCACATAATACCCCATAAAATACCCCGCAACCGCAGGCACAAAGGGGGTTGAGGCGGGGGAAAATTTAGTAAATTCAAAAATTTCACCGTCGGGGGTTGCGATTTTCTCATGATTTTCGATTTTTTCAAGACTATGCGGCCGTTCACGGCTCGCAACCGCTGCGATTCCGCTTTCCACGCCCTGTTTTTTAAGCTGATAAATCACATTTTTCGAGAAAGTACATTTTGTATTCTGCAATTCCGAAATATCCGTAATATAAAGCGCTGTCGGGTCTTTCCGGTTGCCGGCGCCCATTGAAGTTATGACGGGAATGCCGTGTTTTTTACAATATACAAGAAGTTCGATTTTTGAGCGCATTGTGTCGATTGCATCTACGACATAATCAGTTTTTTCCGCAAAAATCACCTCCTCAAGCCGCGAATTGTAAAAATTATCCACGGTTTTCAGGTTGATTTCAGGGTTTATATCTTTCAGGCGCGCCTCGAAAAGTTCGGTTTTCTTTTTTCCAATAGTTGAATGCAGGGCAATAATCTGGCGGTTGATATTGCTTTTTGAAACCGTATCAAAGTCAACAACCGTAAAATTCCCCACACCGGCTCTGGCAAGCGATTCCAGAACGAATCCGCCCACGCCGCCTGCGCCGAAAACAGTAACATGTTTGGATTTCAGGGCATTTTGTGCTTTTTTGCCCCAGATAAGCTCGTTTCTTGAAAAGATTTCAGACATTATTTTTTCACCGAGGAGCAAATGCCTTCCATAACGTTCAAATAGTCGTTTTCAGGCAAAGTCGAAACCGCGCGGATTGCGTTTTTAAGGTGCGGAGCCTTGTCATACCAGCGGCGCGAATGTCCCGAGGATTGATAAAGCCCCAGAACCCTTTCCACGCCTATACTTACAGGTGCTTCGTCATTTTCTTTGTTCACATTTTTAATGGCAGTTGCCACGTCAATTATGTCTTTTGAAAACTTTTTCTGCAAATCTTTATTCAAATCCTTTAAAAGAGCCAATGCTTTTGAGGTTTCTTCGTATTTGTCGTACCAGCGCTTGTTTTCCACAATAAAAATCCTCCCGATGATAATATATTTTATACTATTTCGGGATTTGTGGCAATTATCCCATAGAAATCCACAAAATCTGCTTCACAGGACGGGAAATCAAAATCGCAAGGAACCCGAAAACAAAATCATAAACCATTTTAACGCCGCTTTGCATATAAATCCAGCCTGCAACATTTGAAAATGCGTCACGATGTATAATCGCCATCAGCATTAAATAAAAAACCCCGACAATATGGATTGTCAAAACGCCCAGCAGCGAGGCTTTTGCGATGTTGCCATAGGAGAATTTATCCTTTAAAAGGAAAGCAACAATGAAAATTGCAGGGATATAAGCCAGAATATAGCCGAAATTGTACTCAAAAAGGTACTTAATCCCGCCGCCCAGCGCAAAAATCGGAAACGCAAACAGCCCGAGCAGGATATAAATCACAACAGACAAAATTCCGAACCTTTTTCCTATCAAAGCAGCAATAAAAAAGATAACAGGAACCTGCGGAACGTAAGAATAGTGCTTTAGAAAGAGGAATTTTCCGCTCGCAGGGTCAGGCAGCCCTATCATGTAATGCGAAAAATCAATCTGCGTAAAAGTCGCAATAACAATCAAAAACACGCACCATCCCATAACAACCAGCGTTCCGAGGGTAAGTCTCGTTTTTTTATTCGCCGCGTTGAAGTCTTCGAGCTCCTGTTTTAGTCGTTTTGTGTTATTCATTGCGCAGTTTTACCTGTTTCATCGCTTCTTTGTTTTGATTATATAACATTTTGAACTTTTCGTGCCAGATGTTTTCGGTGAACATTATCAGTGCGTTTTCATTGTTGTCCTGATAGTAGCCTTTTCTTGTGCCGATTGATTTGAAACCGTTTTTTTCATAAAGGCTTATTGCCGCAATATTGCTTTCTCTGACCTCCAGAGTCACATATTTAATCATTCCGGCATAGCAATCATCAAAAATCCTCATCAAAATAGCCTGTGCAACTTTTTTTCTTCTTGCTTCCGGATGAACGGAGAGGGTGGTTATATGGGCTTCCTCAAAAATATGCCAGCAGCCCCCGTAGCCCAAAAGTCCGCCGTTTTCATCCCATGCGCAGTAATAATGGGCAAGATTGTTCTCCAGTTCGTTATAAAAAGAATCTTTTGACCAGTGATGTTCGCCGTAGGAGAGCGCTTCGAGCTCTGCGACCCCGTCTACGTCAGTTTTTTCCATTTTTTTGATGATAATCGAATCCGGATTCATTTTTTTGCTTTCAAAATGCTTTTAATTAATTTTATCATTAAAAAGAGCATTTTGTGCCTTATGCGTTTAACCAAACCAAAACTTTCAGAGAACGGCAAATAGCGGTTCTGTTAATATATATTTAGTTTGCGATTTAAAATTCAATTTCCAATCCCGCGCCGGATTCTTTTAAATTAGTTGTTAAATTTAACCGGCACAATGCCTGAAAACCGGTGCAATGGCAAGCATATAACGAATCAAGGCTCAGATTTTTCAAATATTCAATAGTATTGCTCAATTGCGTCTGCGCGGCGTCTTTCAGGTGCAATCCGCCAATAATTGAAGATATTTTATTTTTCTTGAAAACGCATTTTGCATACTCACAAATATTCACAATGCCTGAATGCGAACATCCGGTAATAATAACTATGCCATCCTTTGTATTTAAGGCCAGCGCACTATCATCTAAAACATAGTCCGGCAAATCAAGGTTTTTCAGCAATCCGTAGGGGTTTTGGGATTCAAAGCTGTTATTGCGAGGGATTTGCCCTAAAAATACTATGTTTTCAGATATAAAACAGGGTTTGGGGTGATAGTGAACGTCAAAAGCTGCCTCTATGGCTTCCTTTGCAACAGGAGAGCCAAATTCCCCGTCAATATCATCATATCGCTGTACAAAAACTTCAGGACAAGCTATAATTTCAGGTTTATTTATAGCATTTTTAAATAAATCAAAAATGTACTTTAGCCCGCCTGTATGGTCGTTGTGGCCATGCGAAAGCACAATATAATCAATATTTTTTAAATCTTTTTCCAACTTTTGAGCATTTTTTAAAAAGACATCAGAATATCCGGTATCAAATAGGATATTTTTACCTTCAGCTTCAATCAAAATAGATAAAGCAGGCTCGCCTAAAAGGTATTTGTCAGTAATTGTGTTGTTATCTGTAAGAATTGTTACTTTGCACATTTGTTTTATCTCTTATGTGACAAAAATATCATAACATAGACAGCGTTCGACTGAATTACGCTTGCGTTGCGATTTTAGATTTTTAGCGGCAGGGAGGGCACTGGTTATTTAAACATAAAAAATAGCATAGACTGGGTTCGACTGAGCGACGCTTGCGTTGCGATTTTAGATTTTTGGCGACAGGGAGGGCACTGGTTATTTAAACAAAAAAAATAGCATAGACTGGGTTCGAACCAGTGACCTCCCGGGTATGAGCCGAGCGCTCTGACCAACTGAGCTACTATGCCATTTCGTATCTTATTCAATTGCCAAAATCAATTATTAAATAAACAATAAAAAATTACAATATTTTTTATAAAAATTTGATATAATTTTGTTTGTAAAGCTTCAAATTGCGAGGAAAAATGCTGAAAAAGATTCTGCTAGCCATTTTATTTTTCTTCATCTCAACTCTAACCCTGCACGCACAAACACTTGAGGGACAGGTGACATATACTGTTGACACTGCAAGAGTAGCGGCTTTTGAGGGTATTAATAAAAAAATTGACATGACACAGTTTGAAAATCACCAGCAAGACCCCAACCGCACTGAAAATATGAAGGCTCTGGAAACCGGAACTTCTTTTAAAGACCGCTGCGTGCAGTACTTTAAAGGCATGCCGCTAAAAGCCTACGCAGTAAATTATTACGATAATCCAAAATATACATATTATTATCCAAAATTCACAAACCAGCTTGCATTCGTTGATATAGATGAAAGCAACGGCAGAACCGGCACAAAATTCCCGTTCCGTACGCTGCGCTATGATTTTCGGGGAAGGTTGATTGCAGTCGGGATTTATGTTTCGCCGGAGGAACGATTCCTTTACAAGCAAAACGGCAAATTAATCAGCCACTGGATAGGAAATTACGGCTACAACGCCAGAGGGAGGCAGGTTGGAGAGATTGAAGGAGCGGAATACTAATCTGCATACTTGCAATAAAATTATGTAGCAAATAAAATATAAAAAGAAACCAAACTTTGGAGAGGTGTCCGAGTGGTTTAAGGTGCAAACCTGGAACGTTTGTGTGGGGGCAACTCCACCGCGGGTTCGAATCCCGCCTTCTCCGATTTCTTTACCAAAATGCCCGAATTCAGGGCATTTTGTGTTCTGTCTGGGGATATTTGAGAAAAAGTGACTTCAAAACGAGAATTTGACTTTTGAATTTGAATTGTCCGAAAGTTGAAATTCAAAAAATTTTAAACAGCATAGCTATGTTTAGGTAATATAAAACATAAATTTTAATATTTTTACAATGATTTTTAATTATGATAAAATTAGATGGGGATGAAATTGTGGCTCTAAAAAATAAAATCAGTTTAAAAGATTTAGTAACTGAAGCTAAAGAATTTTGTATTCAACAAAGTAATATAAATCATGTTGAGTTAATTGGTGTTACAGATGGTAAAGCTGTAGGTACTTATGTAGAACATAAATTTAAAAAATATTTATATGATAAATATGAAATCATACTAGGCAATAGTGCTTCTGGCATCGACCTTCCATCTCCAGAAATAAATACTGATATAAAAGTTACATCAATTAGGCAACCTCAATCATCTTGTCCTTATAAATCTTCTAGACAAAAAATTTACGGTTTAGGTTATAATCTGTTAGTTTTTGTGTACGACAAACACGATTTTGATAATATCTGTAATTTGCATTTTTTAAATTGTACATTTGTTGAACATTCTAGAACCGCTGATTATACTACAACAAAAAGATTGTTAGAAATGTTAGAAGACGATGCAAACAAAGAGGATATTATTTCATATTTTATAGACAAAAATATACCAGGAGATGAAATCACCTATAACGCTTTAGCAGAAGAGATTCTGTTATGTCCACCTAAACAAGGTTTTTTAACAATTTCAAATGCACTACAATGGCGTTTGCAATATTCAAGAGTTATTGATTTAAAAAATTCAATAGAAGGAGTTCTCAATATTGATTGGAGATGTTAAAAAAAATAAACAAAAAGAGTTTGGAGATTATCAAACACCGTTATTTTTTACAGATGAAGTTTGTTCTTTTTTGTCTTCATTGTTAGATAAGACTGAAATTACTGTTATTGAACCAAATTTTGGTAAAGGTAATTTTGTCAATAGTTCATTAAAATATTTAAAAAACATAAAAAATATTTTTGGAATTGAAATTGATAAAAATTATTATGAATATGCCATCAAAACAATTAATAATAAAACTATACCTTGCAATTTTTTCAATGAAGATTTTTTTAATTTTGATTTTAATAAAATAAAGTCTAGAATAAGCCCTAAAGATAATATATTGTTAATTGGGAATCCACCTTGGGTAACAAATAGTTCTTTATCGGAAATTAACAGTAAAAATCTTCCCAATAAATCTAATTTTAAAGGAAACAAAGGTCTGGACGCCATTACAGGCAAAAGTAATTTTGATATTTCAGAATATATCATATTAAAACTATTAGAAGAATTTAGAAATTACCAAATGACACTTGCCATGCTATGCAAAAATACCGTTGCAATAAATGTTGTAAAATATATACAAAATTTACAAATAAATATTTCTGAAATAAAAACTTTTGAAATAAATGCACAAGAAATTTTTAATATCTCTTGTGATGCAGTTCTTTTATATATTAAAACAGGAAATAATCTTGTAAAAACTTGTGATGTTTATAAATTTAACACTTTGGAACGAAAAAGAACTTTTGGTTGGCATAATAATAAATTTGTATCAGATATTAATAAATATGAATTAACCAAGTCTTTTGATGGTATTTGCCCATTAGAATGGAGACAAGGCGTAAAACACGATTGTTCTAATATTTTTGAATTAGCACCATATGAAATTGATAAATATATTAATGGTAAAAAAGATATTTTAAACATTGAAAAAAAATATGTATATCCTTTATTTAAGAGTAGTGATTTAAAGGATTATATTGTTAATGAAAATCGGAAATCTGTAATAATCACACAACGAAAAACAAATCAGGAAACTGAAGCTATTAAATTTGAAGCACCTAAAACCTGGGAATATTTATCTAAAAACGAATATTTAATAAATAAAAGAAAGTCAAGTATTTATAAAAAAGCTCCTAGATTTTCAATGTTTGGTATAGGGGACTATTCTTTTTCTGAGTATAAGGTGGCAATTTCTGGTTTTTACAAAAAACCTATTTTTTCACTCATTACAGCAGATAAGCCCCCAATGCTTGATGATACTTGCTATTTTTTAAGTTTTAATAATTTAAAATATGCTGAAATTTGTACTGTTTTACTTAATAGCAGACCAGTTCAAGATTTTTTAGAATCGATAGTTTTTCTTAATTCTAAAAGACCGTATACCAAAGACATTCTTAAAAGAATCGATCTTTTTAATATCTGTCAAAAAATCGATTATAATGATTTTTTAAAGTTTGCATTAGGAATAAGTATTAAAAATATAACAAAAAGAGATTATGAAAAATTTAAAGATAATCTTGAAGCAAAACAAGAACAATTAAAATTATTAATACAATAAAAGCTTATTGTATTTTTATAGAATATCCAGACAAAGAATGTATAAATGATTTAAAATTTTTGTAATTTTTTATTCAAATTTTTCTCTTTAATTACATTTTTTGTAATTTATTGAAAATTTTATAAAAAGTCGGAAGTTGTTGCTACAAGGGGGAAGTAGGCACTTCCCTCAAAAGTGGGAAAATTCAAAAATGTAATTTATTTTAATTTCATTCAAAAAAATGTAATTAAAGCTTTTTTCTAGATAAATAGAGAACTTTCAGCCTCAAAACTTCCTCGCCCAACACCCTCGAAAGGGACAAAACGGACAAAATTACATTGTCTCATAAATTTTAGGGGAAGCAGCCTCAAACTTAAACACCAAGCCAATTGCACCCCTATAAATTACATTTTTTTGAATTTGTCCTGTCTGGTTATAATAATCGCTTTTCCAGATAAATCATATCCGTCAATTGTTTCCCATTTTCAAAAATAGGGCGTGAATAATTATTTATAAAAAAGTTTCTTATTCTGCGTGTTTCAACAAAACCCCGCTTTTTATAAAAACTGAGAGTTTTTTCGTTTTCACCGGTTCCGAGAATTACAGAATTAAAATTTTCCTTGTACTTATTGAAAACAAAATCTAATAATTTTGACGCACAGCCTTTGTTTTGATATTCAGGGCAGGTAGCCAGATTTTTTATTTCCACGGTATTGTCGTCTATAGGCATAACCGCACATACAGAGGTCGGAGTATTTTCGTAATACAAAACAAAAAGTGTTGACCAGCTCAAATACTTGTTAACCATCGATTCCTCCTCATCTCCGATTAACAAAATCCTCATAAAATCCGTTTTGTTTTTAGTTATTTCTTCTATTCTCATTCGTTATCTCCTGTAAATGAGGCCTTATTTGGATTTGCAGGCAGGATTGTATATGGCATATTATACAGAGATAATAACATATTTCTGAACAAAACCATGATTTTAACTTTGTTTAATAGAATCATCAAGTTCAAGAACTTTTTGTTCGTGCCTGTTAAAAATTGTAAAAAAATATCTGCTAACATGTACAAAAAAATTTTCCTAGGGTTTTCTATTATGCAAAAGCGAGGTATTTATGAGAATTTCACCGATTTATTCGTATTCGTCACGCTACAATATACAATCCCCCGAAAATAAAAAAACCGTCAAGCCAAATCGAACAGGTATTATTGCATTTCGTGCTTCGGGAAATAGAAATCATATAGCTATAATCACACCGGAATGCGCACCTTATGCAATCACCGGCGGTGCTGGCAGCGTTATGGAACAAAGAAGTTCTTTTTTCAAAAAAATGTATCCTCATAAAGATGTGAGAATTTTTATACCGTTTTATAATCCTCAAAATAAAGACATTTATAAATCCACGGCTATTCGCAACCCATTAACAAATGAACTGCTGGCTTTTCCGGTAGAAAAAACAGGCATAGAAACCGAATTTGAATATGGAGTAAGAAAGTCAAAAGCAGAATTATACAAAATCAAAAATCCGGCAAACGGAGTACCGCTTTATCTGGTTTATACACCGGAATTTAATGATTTTTTAAAAGAGTATGACCAGAGGAATTGCCCTCACTGGAAAAAATACAATGTATTTTGCAAAGCATTATTAGCCTTGTTTGAAAAAATGGGGAAATCAAATGAAAATTTCAACCCCGGTTTGCTTCATGCTGTTGACGCATCAGCTTCATTTTTAATATCAAAAAATGGTGAAAGACCTTGCCTGTATGAAGCTACCGACGCTCATCGTGAGTCAGACTCTTATGTTGCGCCTTTCGAGGCTATGTTAAACATTTTCTCCAAAAAGCAAATTGAAGAAATAAAAAATAACATTATTTTCAAAGACAGCATTGCCGAATTGGTATGCAAAAATAAGAACCTTTCCCCAAAACCATCAGATGTAGCCACCCCGGCGTCTGTGAAAGAAAAATTAAACTCAGATCCGGAGTTCTATTCATCTATTTTAGTCAGGATTGCAGATAACTATAAAAACCTGAGCACGGATTTAAAAAACAAGCTAATTATTGAAAGAATTAATAACGTAATAAGACAAATGACAAGCTCCAGCGTGTATTACGACGCAAACATAGACTACAGCTGCATGATTAATGCACTGAGAAACTGCGACAACTGGTTTGTGCCATCAGATGATTATTATAAAAAAGTAATAACCTCCAAAGACTATTGCTCGGGTGAATTCGGCTCTATTGCAATGTTAAGGATGAACAATGGCTGCGGAATCGCTAATGCAATTGACTTAAGCCTATACAACCCCAATAATCCCGTACAAGTCGTTTATCCTTATAACGTTTCAAATTTTGAAGAGGGCAAAAGAAAGAATAAAAACTATATTTTTGAACAATTTTCAAAAACTAACATCGAAGCAGATAAAATAAGCCCCAAAGTAATTAACGGCAACAATTCCCAGGTATTTGGATATCTCGACAAAAAGTATATCAATGCACCGTTAATCGTAAATATAAGCCGGTATAACACCCAGCTAAAAGGTCAGGATATCGCACTGAAAGCCATAGACAAAGTCCTAAACAAAACTAATGCCTGCGCTGTCATAGCAATGCCCGGCTTTAGAAATTCTGACTACCAAACTATGCAAAAATTCATCAAAAATGTAGTCAACAACCCCAAATACGCGGGAAGAATAGTTCTCACGGACAGTTATGTTCCCGTAAATCAGTATTTTGCAGGTGCTGATTTTTCACTTGTTACCAGCCGTTCCGAAACTTGCGGACTTATAGGTTTCCAATCAATGCGTATGGGAGCGGTTCCCGTATCCACGCCGGTTGGAATTATGACAACCATTGTAAAACAGCCCAAAGACACGCGCAAAAACGCAACAGGCTATCTAACCCCGCCTAAATTTGACACACAAAAAGCAGATACTATATTTGCGAATACATTGTTAAAAGCAATCTCTGTTTACAACATTAGACCGGAATTTTATAACTCAATGGTTAAAAATTGTATGATGTTTGACAGCTCTTACAAAAGTTCGTGTGCTAAATTGAACAATGTTTACAATAAAACAATAAACAGGAAAAAACTAAATAATATTTCTTTGAACAGCTTGCAGCCGGCGGAAAATCAGCATAACTTAAAAATTTTAAGACCTGATGATATAAATTCCCTAAAAAAAGCAGATGTACTTGTTATGCTTGCGCATCCTGATGACGAAGTATTTTTTACACCGGTTTTGAAGTACATTAAAGAAGGCAAATCGGTTCAATTTGTTTATTTTGCAAAAGGAGATAAAGGCGCTTACAGGGATTATGCCCCTACGAATCCGGAAGATCTGGCAGCATACAGAGAAAATGAACTTTGCAACGCATTAAACCAATTCGGCGTCAGCCGCAGTCCGCTGAAGTTCTCAATTGAGGATGATTCTTTGCACCTGCACAAAAAAGAGCTGGAAAACTATGCAAATCGCATAATAGACAAAGTTCAGCCCGATGTTATATTTTCATTTTCGCCTTACGGCTACACCGGACACCCTGACCATAAAGCGGTTTCCAAAGCTGCTATTGACTCAATGAATTTGTACAATTCAACTCATAAAAAACAAATTGAAATTTTCCAGCCTGTTCTGACGCCTAAAACAGCTGCTGCTTTTCATGATTATGCAGTTAAAGAAAACTCGGATTCTTTTGATTTTGTAGAGGAGGGAGCAGATGTTGATTCTGATGACGTTATAAAAGTTGACGTTAAAGAATTTGAAAAACAGATACTTTCCTCTTTAAAATGCCACAAATCACAATGGTCTGACGAGGAAATTAATGCAATACACAAATTTTATGTTGATAATCCTGCCGAATTAAAATCTATTACCTCCATTGAGGATAAAAATGAAACCTACGAAAATCCCTGGAACAAACGAGCAGAGGATATTAAAAAATTATACGGAGATGAATTTTTTAATATTTTCAATGGAATAAAAATGGTCAATACCGATTTAGGCATAGAGCTGGATTTGTATCTTACATATTACGACAACAGCAACGAAGTAGATAACACAACAATGTGGATAAACTCCGATTTATTTAATGATACTCAACACAGAAACGAGGTTTTTGATTTAATCCTTAATTCCCTAAACAAAATAAAGAAAATACCAAAATTTGAAAAGGTCGAAAATATAAGTTTCAGATATTTTGACGAAACAAAAAAAGAAGACTGCATCTGCGACATACCGATTAAAGAATTGCAAAAAATAAGCAAGGAAGAATACCAATCTTTCAACAAATATCAAAGAAAAAATAAAAAATAAGAAAATTCCACTATAAGTATTAATTTTCTTTAAATCTGTTCCCTCCGGTTCAAATTTTTGATAAAATAATAAAAAGGATTAAAGGAAAGCATGGTGAAAACCCTACACTGGTCCGCAGCCGTAAAAGTCGGAATGCTTTAGTCCATAGATAACCTCGAGACAGGAATTTGGGAGAAAAAATAGTTTTTTACCAGCCAATTTCTGCCTTTTTGTAAAAAAAGGAGATTTTTATGAACGAATTCGATAACAAAAAAGTTATCAGCATTGAGCAACCTCAAAAACCGGCAAAAATAGAGGGGGCGCTTGTAACAAAGCCTAAATCGCTTGAACCGTCGAAGATTGTAAACAAAATCCTCGAAATCCCCTCAAAACAAGCGCTGAGTCAGGTAAAAATAATCAAAAAAGACGGAACAAAAGAAGATTACGACGTAAGCAAAGTAGCCGCAGCGGTCAAAAAATCTGCAGCGAGAATGCTCATCGAATTTAGCGAAGAGGAAATCAAAAATATAACTAATTTCGTCGACAAAAGCGTTCTTGAGTCAAAAGAAACAGAAATTCCGATTTTTAAAATGCACTGCATAGTGGAAAACGCACTTGAGGCGCTAAATCCGAAAGTTGCGCAAAGCTATCGGAATTACAGAAATTATAAAATCGATTTTGTCGATATGCTGGACAAGGTTTATCAGGAAAGCCAAAAAATCATGTACATTGGCGACAAAGAGAACTCAAACGCCGATTCTGCGCTGGTTTCGACAAAACGCTCGCTTGTTTTTAACCAGCTCAACAAAGAACTATACAAAAAGTTCTTTTTAACGGTTCCCGAGCTTCAGGCGATTCGTGACGGTTATATTTACATCCACGACATGTCCGCAAGGCGCGATACAATGAATTGCTGCCTTTTTGATGTCGCAACCGTGCTAAAAGGCGGATTTGAAATGGGCAATCTCTGGTACAACGAGCCAAAATCCCTTGAAGTGGCATTTGACGTAATCGGGGATATTATAATGGCGGCTGCAAGCCAGCAATACGGCGGGTTTACCGTTCCCGAAGTGGACAAAATCCTTGCCCCTTATGCACAAAAAACATTTGAAAAGAATTACGAAAAATACCTTGAGCTCGGCGTAGAAAGCAAAAAAGCCGAAAATGAAGCACTGAAAGACGTTGAAAAAGATTTCCATGACGGTTTTCAGGGCTGGGAATATAAATTCAACACAGTCGCTTCCAGCCGCGGAGATTATCCGTTTATCACGATGACAATGGGGCTTGGCACGGAAAAATTTGCGAAAATGGCGTCTTTGATTATGCTTGAGGTAAGAAAAGAGGGGCAGGGCAAAAAAGGAAACAAAAAACCCGTACTTTTCCCGAAAGTTGTCTTTCTCTATGACGAAAATCTCCATGGAAAAGGCGGCGAGCTGGAAGAACTCTTCAACGCCGGCGTAGAATGCTCGAAAAAAGCAATGTATCCGGACTGGCTTTCTTTGACGGGCGAGGGATATGTTGCGGGTATGTACAAAAAGTACAAAAAAGTGATTTCACCCATGGGCTGCCGCGCCTTTCTTTCCCCCTGGTACGAAAAGGGCGGAATGAAGCCCGCTGACGAAAATGACGCGCCCGTATTTGTCGGAAGATTCAACATTGGCGCGATTAGCCTGCATTTGCCGATGATTTACGCAAAAGCAAAGCAGGAGGGCAAAGATTTTTACGAAGTTCTTGATTATTACATGGAAATGATTAGACAACTGCACATCAGAACCTACGAATACCTCGGAGAAATGAGAGCGTCCATAAATCCGCTTGCATTCTGCGAGGGCGGCTTCTACGGCGGGCATCTCGGCATTCATGACAAGATAAAACCGCTTTTAAAATCAGCAACAGCTTCTTTCGGAATCACCGCCCTCAACGAATTGCAGCAAATGCACAACCGGAAATCGCTTGCTGAAGACGGCGAATTCGCTCTGGAAGTAATGGAATACATCAACAAAAAAGTGAATGAATTCAAAGAAAAAGACGGAAACCTTTACGCAATCTACGGAACCCCGGCTGAAAACCTCTGCGGGCTGCAGGTAAAACAGTTCCGCAAAAAATTCGGAAAAATCAACAATGTTTCCGACCGCGGATATGTTTCCAACAGTTTTCACTGCCATGTTTCAGAAAATATCGGCCCTATTGAAAAACAGGATTTGGAGGGCAGATTCTGGAACCTTTTAAACGGCGGAAAAATCCAGTATGTAAAATATCCTGTTTCGTATAACACAAAAGCCATTGAAACCCTTGTAAAAAGGGCGATGGACAAAGGTTTCTACGAGGGTGTTAACCTTTCGCTTGCATATTGCGACGATTGCGGCCATCAGGAGCTTTCTATGGATGTTTGCCCGAAATGCGGCAGCAAAAACCTCACAAAAATCGACAGAATGAACGGGTATCTTTCATATTCGCGCGTAAAAGGCGATACGCGCCTTAATGAGGCAAAAATGGAAGAAATAAAAGACAGGGTGAGCATGTAGGATGAATTATCACAACATTACAAAAGAAGATATGCTCAATGGCGACGGAATTCGCGTGGTTTTGTGGGTTTCGGGGTGCGAACACCATTGTAAAAACTGCCAGAACCCGATTACCTGGGATAAAAACGGCGGGCTGCCGTTCGACAAAGCCGCAGAAGATGAACTTTTTGAAGCGCTGGACAAACCCCATATTGACGGGATAACTTTCAGCGGCGGTGACCCGATGATGCCTTACAACAGGGAAGAAATCTTCCGGTTAATCAAAAAATGCCGTAACCTCCATCCTGAAAAGACAATCTGGCTTTACACGGGTTCAAAATGGGAAGAAATCAGGGATTTGCCTGATTTAAACCTGATTGATGTAATCGCAGAAGGCGAATTTGTCGAAGCATTGAAAGACAACAATCTCCACTGGGTCGGAAGCTCAAATCAGCGCGTAATTGACATAAAAAGCACGCTTGAACAAAACAAAATTGTGCTACATGCGTAATTTTTTGCCGTGATATAATGAATCTATGGAAATTAGATTCGCAAAACCGCAAGACTGCGCCGAACTTCTTAAAATTTACGGTCAATACATTGATACACCGATAACTTTTGAGTATGTTCTTCCGTCATGCGAGGAATTTGCCGCAAGAATAACAGAAATCAGCGCGGATTACCCTTATCTTGTCTGCGAAGAAAACGGAAAAATAGTTGGCTACGCCTATGCCCACCGGTTCAAAGAACGCGCAGCTTATCAGTGGGGAGCAGAATTATCTGTATATCTGGAGAAAAATTTCACCTCAAAAGGCCTTGGCAAAAAATTGTACCGCATTTTAGAGGAAATTTTAAAGATTCAAAATGTAAAAACAGTTTACGGGGGCGTAACTTCACCTAATGTTAAAAGCGAAAAGCTGCATAAATCGCTGGGGTTTTCTCTTGCCGGCACATACCGCAAAACAGGATACAAATGCGGTCAATGGCTGGATGTAATCTGGTATGAAAAAACAATTGCCCCGCACACGCCCGAACCGGAACCCTTTAAATCAATAAAACAAATACCCGAAAGCACATTATATTCAGTGATACAAGAAGAATTCAACGAAAAGTGAGAAACAAATCATGAAAATCGCACCGCTAATCACCAACCTAACAAAAACCCCGGCCCGTATCAGGCACGCGCAGCCGGTAAGCTTCAAATCAACTCCCCAAATTTTCACTGAGGGGATGAAAGAGCTTGAAAACATTATCAACAATGAAATTACGCCTTTTGTGAACGATAGCAGGGATTTGTACATAGAAACAGGAAAAATCGGCTACAGGGCGCAAGAAGCAGTAAATTTTATAACTTTGAAAGAAAATAAGCTTTATCAGCATAAATTCCGCCTCCAAAACACCCTGAACAACGCTCTTTCGCCGGAAGTTTCCGAAGATTTGGAGCTTGCAAAAGAATACAAAAATAATCTGAGCGATTTTGAGAGCATTGAAAAAATGTCAAACCGCCCCATGTACAAAAATCCTGATTTGAAAGAAAAAATCTCCGCTGCAAAAGCGACCGTTTTTGCTCAGGACAACGAACTTGTGAAAATAAGACCGATTTCGGATTATTTTGACAATAATTATGAAAAACTGGGCAGAGAATTAGAAAAAATAGATCTTCGCAGCGATGAAAATCTGTTCAAAAAGTTTGAAAAGACCAGAGAGCAGCAGATTTCTGCCCAATACTTTATGTTTATCACCCCCTACAATGACGCTATAAAACTAAAACTCAAATATCAGGAGCTAAAATCCTCTGTCGAAAATCCCGCAATAAGCGCGTACACAAAACTTGAAAATATTGAAAACGCTCTGGAAACCGCCCGGAATATATCAAAAGACCGGAAACTTTTTTACGAAAACCGCAAAGACATTGAAAAATTCGTAAAAGAAAACAAAAACCAGCTTCCGCCCCCGGCAGGGGAAATCAAGGCAGCATACGAAAAACTTACACAAAAATGCGATGAAATTTCAGAAAAATACCGCAAAAAAGCCGGAGATTTTGTTCAAGAACATGCCGCAAATCCCGATTTTAGCAGGGAGCGGGCAAAAAAACTGCTGAAAAAACAAAAAGAAACAAACGATTCGCTATACATGATTATTGACAAAATAAAAACCGATTACATCACCGCTCAAAATAAAGAATTTTACGAAAATTGGAAGTTGTAAACGCAAAAAAATCATAGGGCGGTTTTTGCTTGACAAAAAGTTAGGTTTGCCTTACATTTATTTGCGGATAATCTTACATCAGGAGAAAAGATGAGTATCAAAGCCGTCAACAGCGTTAGTATTTCCGCTTTAAACCCAAAATCCTGTGTTGCCCCAAATTACAGGCCCGGTTTTGGACTTGCTGATATGCCGACGAAAGACCAGTACAACGATTTACGGGTCTTTTATCATCATATTTACGAATACAAAAAAGGGCTCAGGAGCCTTGTTTTGACCACTGAAAAAGCTGACAACCGCGCGGTAATCGAATCAAAGCTTAAACGGGAAAAAATCCCCTACAAAATAAAAGAAGTTAACAAAAAAAACATCAATGTTTTCTTTGGAAATAAAGACTGCATCAGGATTGTGTCCACTTTTGACAAACCGCTCAACGAGCTTACGCCAGAGCAGGATTTTATGCTCGGAATTATGCTCGGATATGACAAAATCCTCCAATGCAAGCGATATTTCGTCATGCGGGACAAATATTTCAAAAACATGAAAACAGACAGCTAAAAGCCCGCTTCCATGTTCTCAAAACTATTTAAGCCGGCACGCTGCAGCGTCAAAAGCCCCGCCCGCAGAGGATTTTTCTAATCCGTGACTTCCGAGGGCACGCAGAGAGTTCAAAACCGCTATCAAAGTTACACCCACATCGGCAAAAACAGCTCCCCACATAGTTACAAAGCCCATTGCGCCTAAAACAAGGAACAAAAGTTTCACGCCGATAGCAAAAACGATATTTTGTTTCACAATGTTCATTGTTTTTCTGGCAATCCTTACTGCCAGCGGGATTTTGGAGATTTTATCGTCCATAATTACAATATCCGCCGCCTCAATCGCTGCGTCCGAACCCAGCGCGCCCATTGCGATTCCCGCATCAGCTCCGGCCAGAACAGGTGCGTCATTAATGCCGTCGCCGACAAAAATTACTGTTTTGCCGCGTTGTTTGCCTTCAATGAGTTCTTCAATTTTTTCAACTTTGCCAGCAGGAAGCAAATTTGCAAAAAAGCCGTCCAGACCAAGCTTTTTCGCTGCATATTCAGCCGCACTTTGCGAGTCGCCCGTCAACATGACGATTTTTTTTACAATTTTCTTCAAATCCTTTACTGCCTGCGCAGCGTCGGCCTTGATTTCGTCGGAAATCACAATATAACCTGCGTATTGGCCGTCTATTGCAGTGTAAATTATCGTCCCCTGCGCGTTTGCGGCTGCGTAATCAATTCCAAATTTCTCCATAAGCCCGCTGTTACCCGCAAAAACCTGAACGCCGCAGATTTTTGCACTGACGCCGTTTCCTGCAATTTCTTTAACAGCGCTTATTTCTGACAGGTCGGTTTCTTTGCCGTAAGCGGATTTCAAGGATATTGCAATGGGGTGGTTTGAGTAATTTTCAGCCATTGCTGTGTATTTTAACAGTTTTTCCCCGGAAAAACCATTGCAGGGCGCAATTTTAGTGACATTGAAACTTCCTTTTGTTAATGTTCCGGTTTTGTCAAAAACCACAGCGTCGGGCTTGGCAAGCGCTTCAAGGAAACTGCTGCCTTTTATGAGAATTCCGGCGCGGGAAGCCCCTCCCAGCCCCGCAAAAAAGCTCAAAGGCACGGAAATAACCAGCGCACACGGGCAAGAAATAACCAGAAAAGTCAAAGCGCGTCCGAACCAGAGCGAAAATCCGCCGCCGGCAATCAATGGAGGCAAAACAGCCAGCAGCAGCGCCCCTAAAACGACCGCAGGGGTATAATATCTTGCAAATCTGGTGATAAAATTCTCGGCTTTAGCCTTTTTTGAGCCCGCATGTTCAACGAGTTCAAGGATTTTGGACACAGTGGATTCGCCAAAAGGCTTTGTGACGCGGATTTTGATAAGCCCGTTCGTGTTAATACAGCCGCTGATTGCGTCATCGCTGGTTTTGATTTCACGCGGCATAGATTCGCCTGTAAGCGCAGAAGTATCGACAACCGCCGTCCCCTCCACAATTTTACCGTCAAGCGGGATTTTTTCGCCGGCTTTAACCGTAATAATTTCGCCGACCTGCACGGTTTCGGGCGAAACTCGCTCTATTTCACCGTTTCGCTCGATATTGGCATAGTCCGGCCTGATGTCCATCAGCTCTGCAATCGAATTGCGGGATTTTTCAACCGCCCTGTGCTGCAAAAATTCACCAATCTGATAAAGAATCATAACCATAACCGCCTCAGGGTACTCTTTTATGGCAAAAGCGCCCAGCGTCGCAATCCCCATCAGGAAATTTTCGTCAAAAACATGGCCTTTGACAATATTTTTAAAAGCCGCAAGCAAAACATCGCCGCCCGCAGCAAGGTAAGCAACCAAAAACACGACAAATTCAGCCCCAGCTGGCAGATGAAAAAGCATACCCGCAGCAAAAACCGCCAGTGCAATGAAAATTCTTACCAGAGGAGCGGTTTTGTGGTGTCCGGAGCCGTGTTCGTGATGATGTTCGCACATATTTATTACCTCATTAATTGAATGATTGTTCAACTATATTTTCAGTATAATTGAACAGTTGTTCAATTGTCAACCCTAAAAAGGAGATTAATTTACAAACTTAACACAGTTGAATAACCGTTCAATTGTGTTATAATTCAAATATGGATAACAAAAAATCAGATTGTGAAGCGATAAACATAGAAATAGTTGAAAAAGTTAAGCCCAACATGCCCGAAATGAACCTATTGTACGAACTTTCGGACTTTTTCAAGGTAATGGGCGACGGAACGAGGATTCAGCTTTTATGGGCGCTTGAGGAAAGCGAAATGTGCGTGGGCGACCTTGCAGTGCTTTTGAATATGACAAAATCTGCTGTTTCCCACCAGCTAAAAGTCCTCAGAACCGCAAAACTCGTCCGCGCGAAAAAAAAGGGGAAAAATGTATATTATGCGCTCAACGACCACCATGTAAAATCCATTCTGGAAAAGGCGCTCGAGCATGTTTGTGAATAATTTGCAGGTTTTGTAACGATTTGTTAAGTTAAATGTTTAAAATAGCAAATAAATTTTTCACCCGACTTCATGTGAATGTAAGTTCAAGAATCTGGAGTAACAAAAAAATGAAAATGCCCTCTGTAAAAATGCCGAAATTCGTAAAAACAGGCGCTGAATACGTTTCTAAAAAATCAAAAGCCGCTTACGGATATGCCTCTCAAAAACTCGGCGAAGGTCTTAAATATGCAAAAACATTGAAAAAAGACACAGTCGAATTTGTTAAGAAAAATCCAAAACAAACCGCAGCAGCCGCAGGAGTCGGAGCAGCAGTTGTTCTTCTGGGTGCAGGTATTAAGCACCTGGTTGAAAAAAAAATGAGCAAAAATTCCAATTAAAATTGATGAAAACCATTGCGTCAGCACAAAATGATGCAGAAAAATTTGCTCTTCGCGATGCTGTTAAAAGACAGGCTGAAATGATTTCAACAATGCAGGACAGAATCGCGGCTGATAAGGAAGTTATTGACACAAGCAGAGAAATAATTGACGCTTACAAAGCTTCCCAAAAATAAGAAATCAATTTCACCAAAAAAGCCCGAACCCTTTCAAAGGTCGGGCTTTTTTGCTACAATGTTTTTTAGAAAAGAGAGTGTTTGATTATTTATGAGTGAAGATTTGGTTTTGTACCTTAAAAAGGTCAATTTTGAAAAACAGCTCAAAAAGCTTAAGAAAAAACTAAAGGGAAAAACCGCAATAATCTACGGCGCGGGGCAGTTTTTCAGATGTATTTGCGAAAATTATGACCTCGGCGGGATTGAAATCTCAGGAATTTGCGACAGGAGCTTTGAAAATTTTGACGGGGAATTTTTGGGGTACAAAAAGCTGAAAATCTCCGATATTGGCGCGTCAGGAGCGGATTTTGTACTGGTTGCGACATTTCGCTATCTTGATATCGCAGAAAATCTTGAAAAAGACCTTGCTGCCTCAAAAATCAAGGTTTTACCGCTTGTTGACAGGCCGTTTTTTGAGTTGTTAAAAGAAATATGGAGTTGAAAATTTGAATATTGCAATAATTTTTGCCGGAGGACGGGGCGAAAGGCTAAGCGCCGATTCCATACCGAAACAGTTTATTGATATCGACGAAAAACCGCTAATAATCCACACTCTTATGAATTTTCAAAATCATGAGGAAATTGACAAGATTTATATTGCGATTTTGCCCGAATATTACAAACATATGGAAAATCTTGTGAAAAGTTACGGGATTGATAAGGTAAAGGGCATTGTGAACGGCGGGGATTCTGCTCAGGAGTCGATTTTCAACGCGCTGACCTGCGCGTTGAACGAGAATCCTGAGGATTCTGCGGTTTTGATTCATGACGGAGTACGCCCGATTCTTACAAAAGAAGTAATTTCACGAAATATCGAATCCGTAAAAAAATACGGCAGCGCAATCACCTGCATTCCCGCGCACGAAACAGTCCTCGTAAGCAAAGACGGCAAAACGCCCGACAGCGTGCCTTTTCGCAGAGAAATCTACAAAGGACAGGCGCCGCAAAGCTTTTATCTTGGCGAAATCGTCGAAGCGCACGAAAAAATCCGCAAACGTTCTGAAAAATACAAAGATATGATTGATTCCTGCACGATTTATCACACTCTCGGACGAAAAACGCACTTGGTTGAGGGAAATTTCGGAAATATTAAAGTCACAACAAAAGAAGATGTTTATATCCTGAAAGGGCTTTTGAAAATGTTCAAAGAGAGAGAAAACGCAAATAAGGCGGCGCAAAATGACTGAATTTTTCGAAAAAAATCCCGTTTTGAATGGGGATTTTGAATATATAAAAAATAATTTTGATTGGTCGCCTTTTTCGGGCAAAACCGTGCTGATTACCGGCGCTAGCGGTTTTTTGGGGAGCCTGGTTACAAAAAGCATTCTTTTTTCAACAAAAAACACAAAAATCCTCGCACTCGTTCGCAACAGCGAAAAAACGCGCAGGGTATTTGAAAATTTTTGCACAGAACGGCTGAAATTCATTGTTCAGGATGTTTGCGAGCCGCTGAAAACCGCAGAAAAGGCTGATTTTATTATCCATGCGGCATCGGAAACTTCATCGGACAAATTTTTTAACAAACCCGTTCAAACCATTGAAACAATGTTCAACGGCACACAAAATTTGTTAAAATATGCCGTAAAATCTGGCGTGGAGGGGTTTGTTTACATTTCTTCGCTGGAAATCTACGGAGCGCACGCGGATGATGAAAAAATCTGCGAAAATTCTTTCTGCACGCTCGACACAATGAATCCGCGCTCAAGCTACCCCGAAAGCAAAAGACTATGCGAAAATCTTTGTGCCGCATACGCAAAAGAGCACGGATTGAGAGCAATGTCGGCACGTTTGACCCAAACTTTCGGTGCGGGGATGGATTATGACGACGACAGGGTCATAATGCAGTTTGTGAGAAGCGTGATTGAGCGAAAAAACATTGTTTTGCACACGGATGGCGCATCAAAGAAAAAATATTGCTACGCTGCGGACGCAGTGCTTGCGATTTTGACAATTCTCACAAAGGGCGAGCCCGCGCAAGCCTACAATATTGCCGGTGACGGGACTTATTTTTCGATTAAAGAGCTTGCTCAAAAGCTTATCGCAAAATACCCCGAAACAAAACTTATATTTGAAAAAAGCGGGTCTGAAAAATATTTTCCCGCATGCTCAATGAATCTCGACACGCAAAAGCTCGAAAATCTCGGTTTTCGCAGCAAATTTTCGATTGATGAGATGCTTGAGCGCACAATAAGGTACTTCGAGGAGGAAAATGAGCATTAAATACGGGTTATTGCGATTTTTTAGATTTTTAAAAGCCAATGAAACTCAAATTCTGACAATGTTTTTGCAGCCGGTATCGTTTTTGATTCCGGTAAAGAAAAATCGAATCGTTTTTTGCAATTTCATGAACGGCTACACCTGCAACCTCAAATATATTGCAAAAGAGCTTATAAAAAGGGACAAAAATACCGAAATTTACTGGATTTCGGGTGCAGCAGCCGCAAAACCTGAAGAATTTCCGCCAAAAATCAGGCTCGTTGACTTCTCAAATAAAAAAGAAGTCTTCCGGCTAGCCTCATCAGCACGGATTTTGATAACAAACAGCTGCCTGACAAGGCTTTTTATGCTCGGATTCGTCAAAAAGCCGGAGCAGATTTACATAAACACCTGGCACGGCTCTTTTGGCATAAAAAAAGTAAGTTTTGGAATCGAGCTCTACAAAGATGACCCGCAATGGCTGAGATTCAACCTCAAAGACTCGGCAGCGGTTGATTATGCGGTTTCTAACAGTGATTTTGAAACGGAAATTTACAAAAATGAACGCTTTTTCAGGAAAAATATTGTGCTTTTCGGGCATCCGAGGAACGATATTTTCTTCACGGAGGACGCGCAATACAAAGAAAAAATCAAAAAAGCGCTCAAAATACCCGAAAATACCCGCATAATCCTTTACGTGCCCTCTTTCAGGGACGATATCCGGACAAATTGCTTCGGGCTGGATTATTTGAGGGTGATTGAGGCGCTTGAAAAGGCTCATAACAGGGATTATTGCTTTGTTGTGAGGTTTCACCCGCATATGATTTCGATGAGCAGCGCCCTTTTACCCGAATCCCCGAAAATCATTGATGCGACGCTTTATCCGGACATTCAGGAGCTTCTTGCAGGCGCGGATATTGCGATTACGGACTATTCGAGCTGCATTTTCGACTTTATGTTGTCGAAAAAGCCCGCTTTTTTCTATGCTGAGGATGTCGAAAAATACAATCAGGAGCGCGGGTTCTATTTTCCCATGAAAGAAGCCCCGTTTCCCCTCGCAACAACCACAGACGGGCTGATAAAAGCCATGCTCGAATTCAACAATGAAGAATATCCCGCAAAAATCGACGAATTTCTCAAAAGGCAGGGCGCTTTCGAGGATGGGCACGCGTCAGAGAGGGTCGCGGATTTGGTAGAGGAGATTTTGGAAAAATGAAAATCGCGCTCGTTAGTTTTTTTGACACAAATCTCGGCGAAGAGCTCATAAAAGACTGCACAAGGTTTTTAATCGAAAAAGCAGCAGCAAAAAAAGGCATAAAAACAGAAATTGAAATTTTCAGCCTTTTTCCGGATGAAAACAGGTTCCGGGAATTTTTTATTTTTCGCCGGAATCTCGCCTGCACAACATATTTGATTTTTAAAAAGTTTAAATTGCCAGAATTTTTAAAGCCGGCATTTCGTTTTATTGAGGAGTTAACGGCGATTTTAAAATGGCATTTCCGGCAAAAATCGGACGCAAAAGTTAGAGAATATTACGAAAATATTGCAAAATCCGCGGATGTTGTCCTTACATCGGGAGGTGCTGTTTTATCTGACTTCAAATTAAACCTCTGGGCGCCGTTTTATGCGCTTTTATGCGCCTCTGAAAGGCTCAAAGTGCCGGTTTATATAAATTGTATCGGCGTAGAGCGCCCGTCCGCGGCGTTTTCGGCTTTATTTAAAAATATTTTTTCAAAAAAATGCATAAAACACATCACAGTGCGCGACGACATAAAAACCGCGCTGAAATTCTGCTCAAAAAAAGCTCATTGCAAACTTGCGGGCGACCCTGCTTTATGGAGCGGCGAATGTTACGGCATTCGCCGCTCCGACAGTGGCACTGTCGGCATAAATGTCATCAGGGAGGGGATTTTCCTTGACAATGACGGGCATTTGCAGCCGGAAGACGTCAAAAGAGCCTACATAAACATCATAAACTCCCTGATTTCGCGAGGATACAGGGTTCAGCTCTTCACAAACGGGTTGTGGTTGGACGAAAATTTTGCAAAAGTGATTTTGAATGAATCAAATTTAAACGGAAACCCCGTAGCGCTGGCTCCTTGTCCGAAAAATGGCGCTGAGCTGGCGAAAAATATCAGCAGTTATCATGCGATAATCGGCGCGAGGATGCATTGCGCGATTGCGGCGGTGTCATTGGATATCCCGTGTGTTGAGGTGCTCTGGAAGCCCAAGCAGGTTCATTTTGCACGGCTGATTAACCGCAGTGAATGGTTTTTCACCCAAAAACAGTTTTTGGATGCGGAATTTGTTGCGGATTTGATGGAAAAGGCGATTTTGCAAGGATATGACAGGGAAATCATCAGCAGGCTTAAAAAGCTTGCGTATGAGAATTTGATGACGCATTTGTTTTAAATATCAACTTTGAAATCACAAACGCCCCTCATAAATCTTGACCCCTTAAACCCAGCCTCTCCCAAGGAACCCACAGCAAACCAAATTCAACGTGTGACGGGGCTGTGCCCCTAAACAACCACTACAATCGTGAAAAAAACGCATGAATCTCCCGCCCCGCGACAAACCGAACCCAACGTGTGACGGGGCTGTGCCCCTAAACAAACACTACAATCGTGACGAAACTGAATTTATATACGGCACGGAGATACTTCGTATCTCACTTAGCCTACCTCCATCCGAAACGATACTCAATCGTTTCGCACGGAGTCCTTGCCCAATATAAAAAACAAAAAAAAGAGGCTAAAAAAAGCCTCGGTCTAATTTGTTGAGTATCGTCTATAAAAAATCTCTCTTAAATTCCGTGCGGGAGGGTTTGAACCTTTTTGAGGTTGTCTTTCAGCCCTTTTGCGAGGTCTTTTCTCCCGTTCTTTTCATAAATTTTTGTGATTGACTCAAGGAATTTCACACTGTCAATGTTGGTAACAGCTCTGTGGTTAACTGCAGCGTTTTCAGAAACTGCGTGGATGGGGTTTTGAATCGGAGCATTCATGGCTGTCATTTTCGGCTCGGCTTTTCTGGCAGGCGAGGGCGAAACAACCGGTGATTTGCGGGGCGTAACAGGTTTTCTGGGGATTCCGGAGATTCCTGTGTGCGCGGGAGCCGTGTTTGCGGTCATGTAAGGGTTTTTCTGGCTTTGTTTGTAAGCATTCATCCCGTAATTCGTTTTTGCAGCGCCGGAATATCTCAGAGAAGCAGCAGGCGTGGAAGTTTTACGTGCAATAGCCAGTTCTCTGCCCATATTCGGGTCTTTTAAGCTTTGAGAAAGCCCGATTTTTATCTGTTGTTTTTGTTGTTTTTGGGGTTTGAACATAAAAATTGCGCACAGCGCAAGGATTCCCAGTGCAATCAGGATATTTGAATCACCTGCTTTGTTTGCGGCTTTTTTCAAGAAATTTTTTGTTGTTACAACCTTTTCTCTGTCGATATTCATTGCAGTGAGAGCGGAATTCAGCTGAGGATTTGCAGTTTGGTCAACTTCCTCGATTTCTGCGTCATAAACCGGCGTATAATTTACAACAGGCGCGCTCAATTCAATAGATTCTTCTTCGGGCTGAACCGGCGCAGGTGCGGTTTTTGCATTTTCAAACAGAATTTTGCCGGAGGAAATGTCTTTTCCTTGCAAAGTGATTTTCAGGTCGTTTTTTGAAACAGGCTGAATAGTAACGTTTTCAATATTTGCGACATTGTTGTAAACCGTATTCAATTCATCAGATGCCTGCACATCTTTGAGTTCGATATACATTTTGTCGGGTGAGGAGATGACTTTTTTCATCCGGGCCTCGGAGTCGGTTTTTAAAACGATAGCATATCCCGAATCAGCTGCGTTGATTTGTACTTCTGACAACGTATTTGCATATACCCCTGCTGCGCTCAACGCTAAACAAAGTGCCAATCCTGTTAATTTTTTCCCCAACTTAATACTCATGTTCTCTTTTACTCAACTTTCTCCTTAATTTCCGGAGCTTTCTCCTCCTCACAAACTAAGAATAGCTTTTTTGGGCACCGAACACATCAACCGGGGGGTTAAAAAAATGTATTGACCAGATGGTCAATGCGCAAATGTACAATCAACAAAAAACTCCCTATTTTTTCATGCCCAATCAAAAGAAAAGACCCTATACAGGGTCTGAATGTTTTAAATAAGAAGAGAGAGCTTTCATATTTATATAAAGTATTTTTCGCTCACAAAATTGCTTGTTTTTTTAATATAGGGCGGTTGATTGTTACAATTTTGTCACAATCTCCCGTTCCAATGCACCCCGAACCCGACGTGTGACGGGGCTGTGCCCCTAAACAACCGCTTCAATCGTGACGAAACCGCACTAATCTCCCGCCCATTATAAAATAACCAAAAAAAAGCCGTCCATTTTGAGGCCGGCTACTAGACTTGGGGAGGAGGTTTGTTAGACCTTTTGTCTAACAATATCTTTATCGGCACATTAACTACTTTTCTTTAGAAATATCATCTATGTGGAGGAGAAAAAGCTTAAACCAATATTTTTATTAAATGTAAAGCAATGTAACAAAAAGAACAAAAACTGAAATTCGATAATTTTTATATACTTTGTATATACGTAAGCAGTAAGTAAGAAAAAGGTTCACCGATATGGCAGTAGCAGCAAACAATGCAATAGACCAAAAACTTGCCAAGATGTACGCCGAAAAAGTCACGGTCAATCTGGACAACCAATCAAAGCTTGATCCTGAAGACTTTTGGAAAGCAATGCAATTGATTTCGGTAACAAACAAAGCATTTTTAAATTTAACATGATTATCATCAACAGATGAATATATTGGAGATTTTGGAGTTTTTAATTTTTCCCTATTAGTCTAGTTTTGCCTGAGATTTACTCGGGCTTTTTTTTTGTTTTTTTATATAGGGCAAGGACTCCGTGCGAAACGATTGAGTATCGTTTCGGATGGAGGTAGGCTAAGTGAGATACGAAGTATCTCCGTGCCGTATATAAATTCAGTTTCGTCACGATTGTAGTGTTTGTTTAGGGGCACAGCCCCGTCACACGTCGGATTCGGGGTGCGTTGGGGGCGGAAGATTGGTGCAGCTTCGTCATGATTGTAGTGGTTGTTTAGGGGCACAGCCGCGTCACACGCTCGGTTTGGGGCGCATTGGGGCGGGAAACTCTTCCTCGCCCCTATAGATTCCTGTCATGAGATGGTAGTTTTGAGAAAAAAGAAAGGGGGATGAGGGGCTTATGGGGCGGGAGTTTGGGGCGGTTTTTGGAGTTTGAGAAAAAGTATCGTTTTGTATCATTTTTCTACCATTAAAATACCAGAAAAGTATCGTCTAAAAAGCACGTATGGGGCGGGTTTCGGGGTGTAATGGCGGTTTTGGGGGCTTTACTTTACTGTATTTTTTGAAAATTTCTTTGAAAAAGCGTTTTAAAACGTTTTAAAAACGCTTCAAAAAATTTTTTAAAAAGCTGAAAACCCGCGTTATTATTGTTTTAAATTTTTAAAAAGTTTTGAAACGGGTTATTTTTATGGCAGATTTTGGGAGCGAAGAATATTGATTGTTTGATGATTGCAGAACGGCCGAAAGCTAATCAGGGAGCTAAGTTAGAGGATTTTAGGGTCGATAACGAACTACTAAGGGCATACTAGTAACCCTAATTTTGTTTTTATAAAAATATGAAATTATCAGAATTGAGGAAAATGAAGATTTTCAAAAAAGCTGAAAACCCGCGTCGTTATTGTTTTAAATTTTTGAAACGTTTTGAAACGCATTTTTTGAGTTCTGTTTTTTGGTGAAAAAATCGTTGTTTTTTTAATGATTGGCGAACTATTGGCGAACTATTGGTGAATAAATATTGTTTTTATAAAAATACTTAATTATGTATATGACTCTAGCTACTGATTTGCTGAACCATTAATCTCTTTCTCAATTGCCTTTATTTGTAGTGACCCAAGTAATAAATATTTTTCATACTGGTTAATGCTCTCCTTGGCAGAAGCTAAAGCTGACAGAGAGTTTTTATCTATTGCCTTTTTTAAATTTTTTGCAGCAACTCTCTTTTTTGAATAAGCTGACTGGAGGTTTGTTAAAGCTGATTGTAATTGTTCATTTTGGCTGCCCGTTAAGCCTTTCGGTTTCTTTATTGATTGAATCTTTAAAAATGCATCTCCGCAATTGTAGCTAGCGTTGTCAAAATAAATAAAAGCATTAATTGTATCATTTTGCTCTAGTGCTTTTGTCGCTTTTGAGTAATCACTATCACATTTTGCTGTTATTTTTATTAAATCCTCTTGGAATATTGCAAACTCTTCCTTTTTGCTGACCTTGTCTTCGGTTGCTTTTTGTGTAGTTGAATCCGTCTTTGAACTCAAATTATTGTGCTCTTTTGCATGTCTAATGCAAGAGTTAAAAGCAAATATAACTAAAGCTAGAACCAATATGATTATAAGACAGCCACACCCTAGTGAACCCTCTTGCTCTTGATTTTCTGAATTTGTTTCATTGGATTCCGATTCGCTCATCTTCTCTCCATTTGATTTTTTTGTGTACTGATAAATTACTCTGTATTATAACATGGATAGGATTTTGCTACATAGATAAATAGTTGGATTGTAAAGGAGGAAATATGAAAAGTTATTTATCTGAAATGTCTGGAGATGTTAAAGATTTTTTGTCAAATAGTGTTAATCGTTTAACTCTATTTATTGTAGTTTTTGCGCTAGTCGTTTTATTCATGCAGTACAAAACAATGAGCAAAATAGACGCCTTTCAAGCGGCGATTAGCGAACAAGTGGAAAAAAGTGAAGCAAACTTGGCGGTTAAAATAGACAAGACACAAGACCGTGTAAATCATAGATATTTCTGTTTGAACAATACATTGAAAAGTATATTTAATGTCGATATTGATACGAAAACTGGTGAAATAAAATAGGGGTGGTTGCCACCTCTATTTTTCAAGAATTTTTAATAACTTTTGATATTGTTCAGGCGTCAGTTCTTGAATGGTTTTAGTATTGCTATTTGAGGACGCAGGGGTGTTGTCGTAGCCGTATAATATCCAGTCTATGTCCACATTGAAGTTTTCTTTAATTTTATTTAGTTCTTTAAGTGTCGGAGGTTCTTTACCTAACGATATAGAAAGATATCTTTTTTCCGAAATATTCATTATTTTTGCAATATCTTTGTCTAATAGCTTGTTTGTTGTCTGTAATTCTCTAAGCCTATGAAAAAAAGTATCGACACGATTGTGTATATCGTTTTTGGTACTCTTTAAATCATTTTTGCAGTTGAATACAGCTCCGTTATTTGTTAAAAGCCAATTTATATTAATATTGTAAACATCGTGAAGCTTGATTGCAAATTCAATTGATGGTGTTCTTTCCTCTCTCTCGTAACCACCTATTGTTCTTGCCGGAATATCTAAATCCTTGGAAAGTTGGTCAGTCGTTTTATTGAGAAGTTCTTTAATTAATTTTAAATTTTTACTATAGTAGTTCACCATTTTGTTGTTTTTACTCTATTGTGTTAATTCTAATTACTCTATTGTGTTGACATTGGTTACTCTATTGTGTATAATATGTTCATAGTTTATAAAGCAACTTAACCGAATCGACGAAAACTCTAGTTAAATTGCTTTTACAACTCCATTAAGGAAAATTGCATGACCATGACACCACACAAAAAGCATAAAAACAACAAAACAAAAAGAAATGTTAAGCGTGCAGCCCGCATCATGTATGAACTCAAAATCCGAGGCTTTAAGCAGCGGGATGTCGCGGAAGAGCTGGGAATGACAAGACAGGCGGTCAGTCGGTCATTTTGTGGTTTATCTACAGTTAGCCGCGTTGATGAATGGATAGAACAAAATCTAGGACTTTATTTAGAGGATTTAGGAGTTTTTTTGTAGTGCAAAATGTTGCAAAAGAAAACTTAATATATGTTTCTGTTGAGCTCGTTGCAAAAGCGCGTAATGTTGGTAAAAGGTTTATTCAGCAACAATGTGCCAACGGCAAATATACCTGTCGTTTTTCCTCGCAAAAACGCGGAGGAAACCGCGGCAAATCCTACGAAATCCTCCTGTCGTCCCTGCCGGTCGAAATTCAGGAAAAAATACTCACTGCTCACCCTGAATTAATCAATCAGTTTTATTTACCCGCTAGTCGTAACACATACTTAATCCCTGATGTTACTGATTATCCAGGGAGCCTTTGTGTACAGGAATTATCGGCGCCCTTTTCTTTAAATTTATCCACTTCGGAATCGGGTGCCTCCAAGTTTGGCGCACATTCGTGCCAACCCGATTCCGCTTTCTTGGAATGCGGGCGCTGCATGCACCTCTCTGACGCGCAAACGCCCGATTCCGCCGGGAGTGCCATTCCTTATTCTAATCCTGAAAAGACCAAGTCCAGCACTCCCTTTTCCTTAATTACTGAAAAAAATCAAAAAGATTCTTTTTCTCTCGGGGCGCATACTCCTTTACTTGCAGAAAAAAACACGAATAATTTGAACAGCGCCCCTTTTCCTTGCATTTCTTGTAATACGGACGCTCCGGGCTCCCTGAGCATGAACCCTGCACATAGGACACAATCCCGCCAGATTCCGCCAATTCCGGAAAAAGCCAAAAATATAGCGCTTGCGCGTGTGGATTTGGTGCGCCACTGGGAAGCTTTTCGCGCAGGTTATAAAAATAAAGCTGCTGCGGATAAAGAGTTTTCGCAGTTGTATAATTCAAAAGCCTTGAGCGTAGCTATTTATAGCGTTCTGGGTAAAGTTTCAATAAAGACAGTGAGAAGATGGGCAAAACTTCTGAAAGACGGAAGCAACAAATATGAGGCTCTTTTGCCAGCATATAATTACAGCGGTGAATCAGAGCTCCGTACGCAAATGTCCGAAGTTGAGCGCTCAATGTTTCTCGACGTAATGCTGAAAAACAACAATATAAAGGTTGGCAGAGCGTATGAATTTGTCGGGTACAAGCTTCGTGAGCAAGGGATAGAGGCACAATCTTCAATATCGTCTTACCATCGTTTATGGAAGTTTATGAGCCGGAATTTTTACGCCGAAACTATCTTTGCACGCGAGGGCGAAAAAGCGGCGAAAGATAAGAAGCTTCCCTCTTTAAAAAGGGATTATAAGCTCCTTGAGGTCGGTGATGAAATCGTTGCTGACGGTCACGTTTTAGACTTTGACTTGATTAACCCGCTCTCAGGCAAGCCAAAACGCCTAACAATGATAGCTTTTCAGGACTGCGCAAGCCGTGACATTCTGGGGTGGGAAATTATGCCCACAGAAAACACGCAGGCAATTGCGGCGGCTTTTAGAAATGCTGTTTTGAGGCTGGGGAAAATGCCTAAAATTGTTTATCTGGACAACGGTAGAGCCTTTAGAGGAACATATTTCACCGGCTGTCAGAGTTTTTGTGAATCAGGCATTAGCGGTATTTATGAAAATCTGGGTGTTATTGTGAAATTTACCCAGCCATATAATGGCCGTTCAAAAATTATTGAACGCTTTTTCAAGGAATTCACCGAATCGCTCGCCGTTTTACAGCCGTATTACGTTGGCAACTGCATAGGCAACCAGCCCGCGTACCTCAAGAGAAATGAGCGTTTTCATAGAATGCTCAAAGAGGGAAAAGAAGTTCCGACTATTGAGGATTTTAACGAGGTTTTTGAACTCTGGCTCGAAAATGTTTATCGTAAAAGACCTTGCCAGAACAACAAATCCATGACCATCGGCGAATATTTCGAGCAGGGCCGCGGAAAAGGCGTTAATCCGGAGCTGTTGGACGAGCTTATTATGGCAAGCGAGTTGCGCACGGTAACAAAAGATGGAATAAGGCTATTCAATACGTTCTATTGGGATAATGCGCTTTTGAGTATCAATGACAAAGTGGTTGTAAAATACAGCCTCTTCGACCTTTCGACCATACGGGTCTATAGCATTAAGGGCGAATTTATCTGCACTGCAAAAACTCAAGTGCTTGTACATCCTGCGGCAATGGAACTCGGAACCGAGCTGGATATGGCAACATACAAGGCTGCTTTAAAAGAGCAGAAAGACGCTATAAAAGGTAAATTAAACCCGGTTAAAGCATATTTAAAAGCCGGTTTAACAACGAAAAAAGCAAAAGTAAAAGAAATAAAAACAACCGCGCCGAAGCCGCAGGTTAGGGAGATAAAATATTCGTCGCTATCCTGTTACGACAACATAATCCCTGATGAGCGGTTCCGCTACGGTGCTTTGTAATTTTGAACGTCACAATGGAGGAAACGATGACAACAACAATTGAAGAAAAACAACAAAAAACAGCGGAATCGGGCGGGGCTTTGCCCCATGCGCAGGGCTCACGCTCAGGGAGCCCGGAGCGCCCGTATTCCAAGACAGATTCCGGGCTTGCCGGCAAGCTCCGCAAGCTGCTAGCTGCCGGAGATATTGACCAGCGGACGCTGGCGCAGCGTTTGAATTATTCTGACGGTACAATCAGTCAGTATCTCAGCGGGTCTTATCCCGGTAATATTGAAAAGCTTGAAACTGCTATAAAAAAGTATTTGAAGCTGCATGAAAATACTAAAAAAGTCCAGCGATTGACACTGGAATTTCGCGAAACAAGTGTTGCAAGCGAGATTGCGGATATTGCAAATATGTGCCAGTACAACGGAGATATCTGCGTATGCTACGGTGCGTCAGGGCTAGGAAAAACCAGCGCTATTCGCCAGATTCAGAAAGAAAAGTCCGGTATTGTCGTTGTTGACCCGGACGAAAGAGCGTCGCAGCGAACAATCTTAAAGCAGATTGCCGAACAGCTGAAAATCGGTGAGTTGGACATTTATTTTGAAAACGCGATTGCCGAAGTCGTGCGCAGGCTCAACAACAGCGGGTATCTGATTATTATTGATGAGGCTGAAAACCTTGATTCCAGTATTTTTAGGATGATTAGAAAAATTCACGACCGCTGCAATTTTACCATCGGGGTTCTGTTTGTTGGAACCGAAAGGCTCAAGGGTAATCTTTTGAAATTCAAAGGCGAGTACGATTATGTTTTGAACAGGATTCGCCGGATTCAGGTATTGAAACCCCTTACGGACAACGATATAAGACTACTTGTCGAGGAGGTTTTCCCTGATTGCGGCGATGAGTGCATGAGGGCCTTTCGCAATCTTTGCAATCGAAACGCCCGCGTACTTTTGAATATGTTGAAAGGCGCGCGGGATATGGTCGCCAGCTACAATGAACCTCTTAACGTGAGGATGGTTGAGGATTCACGCGCGTTGATTCCGGCGTAGGAGGGATTATGAGCACTGTTGAGCAAAGAAAGATTATAGGCTGCCTCAGGGCTAAAATGGCGCTTGATGAAGATATTTATAGAGAAATGCTTGCAAGATACGGTGTCGCCTCCTCAAAAGACCTCACCAATGCGCAGGCAGAGCTCCTGATTCGCCAATTGAAGCAAGACGCAATCCAGATGGGCGTCTGGAGGCCTACTAAACGATATGGTTTTCAAAAATATAAATATAACAACGAAAAACCGGCTGCCGGAATGGCAACTCCGGCCCAAAAAAGAAAAATCGAAGCAATGTGGTTCGAGGTAAGCCGCCAGAGCTCGGATGAGGATAGAGCAAGCGCGTTGAAAATTATGATTAAGCGTGTTACCGGCAAAGACCACATGAGATTTTTAACTACTAAGGACATATCGGCGCTGATTGCCGCTATGTCACAAATGAGAAAGGAGAAACGCAATGGCTCAAACATTTGATGACGCAACAAATTCAAAAGGCTGGCAGCTTCTGCCGGGAGGCAATGAACTTGCAAACAATACGGCGCGCCTCGCCGAAACTGTCGCACTGATTCAAAATTCAATCAACGAAGAAAATCTGAAGCTCGGCGAACTTGCTAAGCAGTTTGCAGGCTTGATGTACACAAACGATGACTCCGCGCTGCGAAATGTCTTAGTCGATATCGCCGAAAAAAAAGGCAAAATCAAAGCGTATGAGGACTGCTCGGCGCTTATTTTGGACAAAATGCAAGGATAAGGAGGAATAATGGCAAAAAGGAAAGAAAGTGCCTTTAATTCGTGGGAGGAAGTTGATGAAAACTTCAAACGCCTTGCAGAATTACAGGTCACAAAACAAAAAATCGAGGGTGAGCAAACAATTGCTATAAATGAGATTAAAGCTAAATATTCTAAGCTCGCCGGCGACGTTGGCGAAGAAATCAAGGAGGTTGAGAAAAACATCGCCCTCTTTGCTGAAGCTCACCGCGATGAATTTGCAAAAAAACGTTCCAAAAAACTAACATTCGGCACAATCGCTTTTCGTATGACCACGAGAGTAGTGTGCGGGGCTGTTGAAAGCGCAATCAAATCGTTAAAAGCGCTGAATCTCGACGCCTATATCCGCGTCAAAGAAGAACTCGACAAGGACGCGCTGCTGGAGTTGGAACCCGGGCTTTTGTCCAAAGCGGGGATTAGCATAAAACGCGAGGATAAAATCACTATCGAGCCTGATTATGTGCAGATAAATTCCATAAAATAGGCCGAAATTACGGGTGTTACTGCCCGTAATCTCAGGGTTACGCCCTGACTGATGAGGCCCGTACAGACAGCGGAATCGGGCGGGGCTTTGCCCCATGCGAAGCCGGACGTTACTCCGGCGGAGCGCCCGTATTCCAGACAGAGGAATCGATGGAATATAAAGGTTACAAAATTGAAGACATCACCGTTGACGATATGCCGAACGAGTTATTCAGGGATATTTTTCAGTTGAGCGGTAAAGATGTTGCCGTTGCCCTCCTTAGAGATTTCGCCGGTAACAGCATTGTCGTGCCGTCTAACGGTTTTAATATCATCGAAAAGAAAATCATTCTGCAAGAATATGACGGCTCCTCTATCTCAATAAAAAGATTAGCCAGAAATCTGGGAAAAGGCGAATCTTCGATTCGTGAAATACTCAAATCTTATAAAATAACTCCGGCGGAAAACGGACAGTTAAATCTCTTTAGAAAGGTTTCTTATGACGATTGATGTTATTAAAGAAAATTTACGCCGCATAACCGACAGCAAATATGTTGTTGACCTGTTTCTGGCCGTTTATGGTGAAAACAGAGAGCTTGAGCGCAGGTGTGAGATGGCTCAAAAAGAAATAACACGCCTTAAAGCTGAGCGCGAGATGTTGCGCAAGCTTTTTGAGCTCCAGAATCAAGAACTGCGTAAGCTTGAAAACATTGCAAGTCTTTATCAGACACAGCAAAAGTTTGATATACATGATTGTCCTGCATTCGATGACTATAACGGATGGTGCTCTGTTGATATGGGTGGAGAAGTGGTGTCTTGTGAAGATAAATATTGTTCGCTAAAACGCCGGCTCGACTATAAGTTGCCTGATTCTGAGGTTCATTTTGAACGCGGGCGCGCTCCGGGTGTCCGCACATTTCTGAACTACGTTTCCGCTCCGACGGAAGAGGGAACACAATTAAAAGAAATCTATAGTAAGGCTGAGAAAGAAATTAAGGGAAATAAGCAGGGGGAAGAGTGAAGAAATGAGCGTTTCAACTCAAGACCTTTTTTCGTTAATTCAGGCGGTGAAGCAAGAGTTACAAATTCAATCGCAGATATTTCCGTATATGATTGCGAATAAGAAAATCACGGTTCGGCATGCCTCGCTTCAGATTCAGCGGATGCGCGAACTCGGAATTTTTCTCAAACGCATTTATTGCGATGACGTGCCGGAAATCGTGCAGGGCAAACTCTTTGAAATCAATGATTTCAAGATTGCAAGAAATGAGGACGAATACTTTGAAAAATACTATTAAGTTCAATTCCCGCTGTCCAAATCTATCAGGTAACGGGATTTGTCTGCTGTGGAATGTTCCTTGTGAAAAAATCAAATTCTGTGCAACAAAAAGAATTTACAAAGCACGTAGAAAGGTGAAAAGGAGGTGAATTATGATGAGTTTAATAGCTAAAATATTTGCGCTTTATGTAATGCTGCTGGGTTGCGGATTTATTACTCTTATGGCGGTGCAAGATTGCATATCCCGGGTGCGGGATATTAAAGAAGAACTAAGGAGGGAAGATGACTAATAGACCGTTAGTAATTGACGATATCAATTTAGATGACGTGAAATATTTACTATACTCAGGACAAAGAATGTCTATTACAACAGCTACGTTTGAAAAGATTATCGAGCGCTTAGAGGAATTAACTCAAGAGTGCAGAATTTTAAAAGGTCAGTTTTACTCGGAAATGATTTCGGTTCCCCAAATACGTATGATTCGCTACATGCGAACCCTTGACGGGATTGAGAGATATTGTTGCACCCGAATGCATTATAATTCCGACCTTAAAGAAGCTTATACACCTATTCTCGAGGTCATCCGCAAGGCGAAAGGAGAAGAATAATGAAACTAGCAAAATATACAAAACAACAAGAATGCATGATAAAAGCCGGAATGACTTTATGTGTGGAATGTCCGATTGGTTACAATGGTGATAAATCCTGCGGAAGCAATGGTACTCAAAAATTACCGCAGAAAAGTATAAACGGTTGTTTTCGTCCAGGAAGTTAGTTAGATGAGTAGGTTGGGCATACCTGCCCAACAAAAAATGAAAGGAACAAACGATGATGAACAGTGAAAAAATGGAACACCCGAGCAGTATCGCTGACCTTGAGATTATGTACAAGCAAAACCCTGACGAGGCGTTCAGGCTTGCGGTCAGAGCGTTTGAAATGGCTGTCGAAAGGTGGATTGACGAACGTGTCAGGCTTAAAGAGGCTTGTGACCGTATTATAGGTGATTTTTTGGGGAGTTCGGACGTCTGGGACACCTTTTCTATCGAAGAATGTGAACTTGCCGCAAGCTCAAGTATCGCTGATTTGATTCTTGCTTTGCGGAAACAAAATCAGTCTATCTAATAAATTACACGTAAACACCTAAATAACACCAAAGCCCGCATACAAATATGAAAGGAGATGCCATAATTCTCTATCAACGCGTAACACCCTGCGGGCTTTTTCTTTGGCTAAATTATTAAATAGGTTGGGCAGGTGTGCCCAACCTACGCCCTTATGGACAAGTAATTGCAATTGAAATAGAATAATCTTAGGGTAAGACCTAAATCCCTCCACTGCACAACAGTTTACGAAGAGGCAAGCAGATTGGAGGTGAGAATATGACCAAAACAATAATAAAAACCGCTATAACGGTGATTATAACGGTTTTACAAATTGTTATTTATTGGTTATAGGGTCGAAGCGAAGCTCTAAGGAACTGCCATTCTTTAGGGCTTCCCCCTATATGAATATTATTTATCTGATTGTGTTGTTTGTCAAGCCTTGTAAAAAAAAGGTGAATAGGTTGAACATACCTACCCAACATTTACTCATTTTCCCTCTGGGTCAGCCCTCTCCCCGGCCCTCTCCGATGGGAGAGGGAGAATAATTCAGAGTAGGTAGTAGGTAGGTTGGGCATACTTGCCCAACTTTTATTTTCCGCCGAGCTCCTGAACTTTCAACCTGTACCAGATAGTCGATTCTACATCCACCTCAAGCGATTTTGTCCAGAGCATAAATTCGCGCTGCGGCATGTCGAACGTACCGATTGAACCTTTTGCGGCGCCCTTTTTGACACGTTTTTTAACCTCACCGCCAAAGTTATGAATCGCCGCATATTCGTTTTTAGTGCCGACCAGCGCCTCTGTGTCAGTGGCTTTGCGTGTTAAAGAATTTCTTAAATCGGCGTTCAGAGTTAGGATTTTGCCGTCCTTTCCCATCTCTTTTCGCCTTTTTGCCCAGCTTTCCGACCATTGCTGCCATTTTTTGCCGGCACTTTTTCCTTGAGTATCAAAATTTTCCTCAACTGCATTCAGCATTGAATGCGTAATTTCCCGCATTATCGGCTTGAGATTCTTCGCCCTTTTAGATAGCGCGTCCAGCGCTTCAAAAAGCTCTTTGCTGTTGCTTGTAACTTTTATTGGTTCGTCAGGCATTCGCGCCTCCTTTCATTTTTTGTTGGGCTGGTATGACCGGTAAATGTTGGGCAAGTATGCCCAATCTACACCCCTGAATCTTTCCCTCCCCGCCGGGGCGGGCTCTCCCAGCGGAGAGGGAGAATAATTAAGATAAATAGGGGACATATTAACCTTTCTTTATATAACTATTAAACCCTCTTTAAATCTGTTTTAGATTTGTTATAATATATATAAGGTAACTGTTGACGCATGGAAAATCGCAGTAGCCATGCAGGTGATTTAATTGCATCGATGATGGGAAAGTGCGTCCGTCCAACAGTTACCTTATTTTTTTATACCTCTTTGTGTCCGACAATGAGGATTTTTTGTTTACTCTGCCGGCGGTTGCTATATAATTTACCGGCAAATGTCCGGATTTATAGCGATTAATCTTTGTTACAACCTTTATGCAGTCCCGCCCGGCAATAATCTCTTTGCCCTTGAGTTTTCTTATAAATAGCAGGCTATTATCTATTAAATCGATATAAATTTCATCAGGATTGTTCAGAATCTCATAAATCCCCAGCAGCTGTTCTTCTGAAATTTTTTGTTTATCAGCCTTAACATCCCCGATAATATGCCCTATACGTGAATCTTGCAGGATGACGACGGGTGTTTTCGGATAAATATTTTCTTTCGATAACACTGCGATTGTTTCAGGCTGCAGCCATGTTACAGTTTTTTCTATTCCTTTGGCTTTTAATCCTCCCGAAATAACTCCGGCAACAAAGTTTTCAAAAGCTTTGTGAGTGTGAAGATTTTGCGCCATATCCGAAATAAAACGGTCTTTGAGCTGCTGCGGCAGGTCTTTCAGCTTGTCAAATGCGTTGACATCAAGGCTCCAACCGGCAGCACCCGGATTGTATGCCCATCCTGCATCAGTCTGTACAAATATGTCTGAGCCTGTAATCCCCTTTGTCCTGAAAACCCCGACAGCGGAACCGGACGGGGCTTTGCCCCTTGCGGAGCCGGACGTCACTCCGGCGGAGCGTCCGTGTTCCAAGACATCGGCAGAGGCGCTATTCTTTTCGTCAACAACAGCGTTGCGAGTGTACAATACATTGCTACTTTCTCCTTGTTCATCAGCCGGCGTGCCTTCGCGGCTTTGTTCAATCTCCAGTCCTTTTCGTTTTACTTCTCTTTCAGTAAGCTGAGTAACCCAGCAGCGGCAATTCCAGCCATTGGGCGGGTAAAATTTCGCCCAAAAAGGGTCATCATACCTGAATACTTTTTCATGCAGCGCCAGATGGTCAGGGCGCGTATGACTGTCAACTACGCAGTGATATTGCAAATACGGCGCAAAATCAACATCCTCCATCATCTGCAAATACTTGCCGGCAGCAAAAGCCGTCTTCATATTTGTGCGGAAAATGGTTCTTGCCCGCCGGGCAAGGTATTTGTCGTATTCGCGTTCTTTTTTCTTATCCCCGTCCGTACCGTCCGGCTTCAGCCAGCCGCGCGCTTTGAACATTTTTTTGAGCTCACGTTCAGCCCGGGCGGATGACCAGCCCTCTTTTATTGCCTGAGTAACCGTTTTGTGCGTATCTTTTAAAAGGTCAAGGTCTGTCATTTTTGACACTGTAAAAGCCTTTGCATGTGCGTCTTCAAGCATTTCGTACCAGTTCCGGGTTATCTTGTAGCCTTTGTTTTTAAGGTAATTAACCGCATCCTCCGGCTCAAGGTCAAACATGTAGGCGATATCATCATTAGTAATAGACATTATTTAACCCGCCCTAAAAGGTCTGCCAGAAATATTGCCTTTGTGAGTTTTTCTTCAAAAGCTTTTGAATTGAGCTCCGGATACAGCTCTGCGAGTATTTCCTCTGCCTTTTCAAAATCCCGGCAGGCTGCAAAATTTTCTGCAACTATCTTCAGCTTTTCATCAATTATGCCGTCAAGCTCGCCATCGTGGAATTTTTCTACAAACTCCTCGAAGCTTTGTTGTAGTGAGGTACTGTCCGATTGTAAATTCCACGCTTGTCCGGCAGTACCGCTGAAAGTGACATGTTTATCTGTATCCGACACCCCTGCTGTGTTGTTCACGACGGTGATTTCTTCAGCTTTGTATCCGTACTTGCGCACAAAGTGTTCTGCTTTGAATCTGACCCCCATATCATAGGCCGTCTTGTCAATGCTTGCTTCTTCCTGCGTCACAGGTTTTGGAGAATAAAGCTCAATAACCGGCGGGTTGTCATCGTTGAAATTTAATTCATGTACCCACAATAGCAGCGTGTTCAAAGTTTCTTCAACAAGTCTTATATCTGATTCAATAATGTCTTCACGCACCTGATTGTGAACCTTGCCCAGCGCATAGCTGCCGGTGTCGCCCTGTTCTGTGGTAAGGGTTTGACCCAGTATGTTTTTTGAAATGTTTTTGTTCATCTCCTCGATGAAATCCTTGAAAATTTCTGCCGAAGCACTTTTGCCCGAGGCTTCTATGATTTCAACGCTGGAATTGTTCGGAATAGCTGCGACAGCGTCCTGAACCATTTTAACAAGTGTTGCGAGAATTTCTTCTTTTTGCTCATCGCTCGCGCCGGGCTCGTATTTTCCTATAAAATAAGGCACAGCATATTTTTCAAGGAACTTCAGCCAGAACTGCATGCCGCCCTTTTTGAATGCAACATCCCAAAAACAGAGAGAGAGCAGCGCTTGTCCGTAAGGGTTTAGGTAGTCGGTGTTGTGCTGCGGAATTAAAAATTTCCTTTCCGCCGGGTCAATAATATATCCGTCACTGTGGCCTTTGAGTTTAAGTCGCAGATTTTTGTCTTTATCATAGAAAAACCACTCCTGCGGCTTTGCTTCCGCTCTTTGAGGCAGGACGAGCCCATCTTCGTAACCCCAGATTACTTCAACAGGCTGAAAACCAAACAAAGGCGCATTTAAAATGTCAGAGATGAGATTTGTGAGATTTATCTTTTTGAGCAAATTTTCGTAAAATTTTTCTCTGTCATCATCGGGTGATTCAAGACATATCCGCCATTTTTTACCCAGAGTTGCGGCTTTACGGCTCTGTACGCAGGTTGAAACCTGCCCCTCTTGCAGTAATAATCGCAGCGTTTCGTAACCTTTTCCGGTCTTGCGAAGTACTGCATCCGGATTGGGCAGCCTCTTTAATACAAGATTAAACCCCTCTATCGAATCCAGCTTTGCCAGTTCTTCGCTAAACTTTTTACCTGTTTTTTTTGCTAAAAAAGTATCGGTGCCCGTTGCTTTTTTGTTTTTTTTGTTGCGTCTGCTCATCTATACCTCCGTAATGACGGCTTTTGTTGTCGGTTGTGCTATATATTTCGGAAACTGAATGTTGGGCAAGTATGCCCAACCTACTCTCCGCCGGGAGAGGAAAAATAATTCAGAGGGAATAAGCAGGGAGCTTAATAACTTGTCCGGCGCCCCCGTAAAAATCCGTTTTAAAACCGTTTTAAATCGCTTAAATTTCAATTTTAACTCCGTTTTACTTGTAACTAATCGTTGTGATACAAAAGTCGCTTTACGGCGCTTCTGTAGGGCTCAAAATCGCCGCCGTAAGAAAACCCGCTCGTAGCGCGTGTTTGAGCTGAAACTCCCTCGGCCGTTCCGCCCTTTTTTTGTCCGGCGGCATGGTTAGCCAGAGCAATGGCGATGAATCTATCTCCGTGACCGTCAGTTTCCGAACTGTCAACGTCAAAGCGTATAACGTTAGATTTTGAAACTATTCTTTTCATAGAGTGCAGGTCAATCGTAAGTTCAGGGTCGTCCTCAAAGCGGATGTTTCTGTCTTCAACAGTTGTATAAAGCTTCATTGCAATCTCTTCTTTGAAAGCTGCGGTAAATTTGTTTTTTTCGACTTTGTATTTGCCGAACTGCTCCTGCGCCCGTTCAGCAAGCTGGTCGCCTATGCCGGTTGCGTCTATACAGCAGCGGCGCACTCTCGGGTTTTTAAGAATTTCCCATAGGATTTTTTCCTGAACGCGCCATTTTGTTTTTTTCATCACAATCAGCTGCCTTAAATAGCGGACGTTTTCAAGCAGTTCAAGCACAGCTATGACCGAAAGGTGGTTATTTCTCGCAACGTCCATTCCCACATACAAATCGCCCGATGTTTTTTCCAGCGGCTTAAAGGTCTTTTGCTGGCAGTTTTGAATCATTTCAAAGCTCAACAGGGCGGTGTTATCGTCCACCGGCTGGCAGCAATATTCTTGCAGCCACGTGATTTCATCGCCGGCATTTTCCTTGAGCATTTCAAGCCATTGGCGCCGTTCTTCTTCAGTAAGCTTTCTGTCAAGCACCTTGTCCGCAAGCCCCTGCGCTACCGCGTCATAAATAGTCGTAGTATGCAGGCTCCATTTTAGCTTGCCCTCAAGTATTGATTTAACGAATTTGAAAAATTTGCAGGTGGTTCCGTTGTCGGTTGACAATATACGGATAGGATATCCCCAGACAAGGGCCGAAGCTCCGGCAGCTGTCCAGAGTTTCTGCTGGTCTTTGTGGTGCGCAAATTCATCAAGAACGATTTTACCGCCCTTTGAACGGAACTGGGTTGGATTGCTTGATAATGCGTTGATTCTGGCCCCGTTGGTGAATTCCAAAGATAAGGCTTTTACGCCTTTGTCTTCGTCAATAACAATTTCTCCGAGGTCTTCAACCGCAATATTAAAGACCTTTGCCCAGTATGAGCAGTACATTATGTACTCTTTTGCCGCAGTAAGGTCAGCCGAAGAAAACCAAACATCCACAACTTTTCCGCGGATTTTCAGCGTCAAGGCGTCCAGAACATCTTCATAGGCCTGTACGTAAGTCGCACCGATACGGCGCGATTTGCGCCATATTTTTATCTGGCTTTTATCATTCAGCCACTCTATTTGATAGGGAAGAAATATTGTCGGCTGTAGTGTTGTCGCGAGTGCTATATCTAACACATTTTAACCTTTCTTATATATTCCCTCTCCGATGGGAGAGGGCAGGTCGGTTGGGCATACCTGCCCAACATTTACCTATCTTGGAATACGGGCGCTCCGCCGGAGTAACATCCGGCTTCGCATGGGGCAAAGCCCCGCACGATTCCGCTACCCTCCTGTTAAAAATTTGTGTATTTTCAGGATGGTTTCTTCGTTGGAAGCCTTGTCCTTGCTGCTGTTTGCCTGTTCGGAGATTTCTTCCTGCTCAAGGCGCTTCATTTTAGGCAGCTTGTCAATCGCCCGTGCAAGAAAATTAACGGTCGCTTTGTCGGGTGTCGTGCCGTCCTCTTTGTAATCTTCGAGTGCTTTTTGCGCCATCAAATTTGTGAGTTCATAAAGAGAGGCGTAGCAATTGTATTTCGATTTTAAAAAATCCTCCCGCTTTTGTTCCCAGTTGCCTTTGCGTTTCCAGTCGTGCAGGGTTTTTTCTGTCAAATTCAATTGCTGTGCAATGACCGATATTGGCTTCTGCTCCTCGACAAAATACTGCTGTGCAATGGGGCTGTATTGCTCAAATTTTGCCATAAGCTAGACCCCGCCTAAATCCTGCATAATTGCGTGTATCAAGGTTTTTTGCTCAATTAACAGCGCTTTTAAACTGAGCAGCTCATCCGCTGCCTGCTCGATTTCGTCAGCTTTTAGCGATTCAATATCATCGCCAAAGTACGGATTAAGATTATTTTGCAGCTCACAGATGACACGTTTTAACTTGATTTTGTTTTCTTTGTAGGCTTTTTGCGTTTCAGCCAGCTTGATTTTAGCCTGCATAATTTGCGGGTTTAACATTCAGTCCTCCTTCATGAAATTCTTTTGAAATCGGGCACCAGCTGTTATTCTGGATATTGGCGTTAATTTCTTGCAATGTGCCGATTATTAGTTTGTTTGTGTCGATGGAATCTTTTAAGAGTTCAAAATGGCGGGATTCTCGCGCCTCCATCTGTTTCAAAATGTCTTTAAACTGCTCTGTGACTGCTTTGTGGTACAACCACCAAATCGCAAAAATAATCGCTCCGAGTGTGCCCTCTTTGGCAAAAGAGCTCACGAGCATACCGAATTCGGTCATAGTAATGTTCCTTATTTAAGTGTGTGCAGGGCGCAGGGAGTCCGCGCAGGCGGATGACCGCAGCCCGTAACCGTTCTGTGCCGCCGTTGCGGAGGGAATGAAATTCCCGCAGCGTACAAATCTTTGATTTGCCAGGCGGTTTTGATTAATTAAGTGTGTGCAGGGCGCAGGCAGGTCGGTTGTGCATACTTGCCCAACATTTACCAAAAACGTCATTCCGGGCTTGACCCGGAATCGCCAGATTAAAGTCGATGGACATTGACCTTGCGACCCTAAATCAAGTTCAGGGTGACAACCGGCAGGTTGGGCATACTTGCCCAACATTATTGAATGCCTGCACAGCCGACCGGCTTTGTTTTTATTATGAAAAGTATTAAAACGCAGATTCCAGGCGGATTCTGAAATATTTTAAGATACCAAAACCGCACTGCAAAAGTGTTTACAAAAATTAGTGCAGATTTTACATAGAATCAAATTTCACAAAGCTTTATCCTATAAACATAACGCTGAGTCGTCGTTCCTCGCAAGGGTGCCCGATTGCTCCAGCTTTCGGGCATTTACCCCCTGTGGGTGCACTCTCAGATAGATAGTCGGTTGGGCATACCTGCCCAACAAAAAGCCGTCATTCCGAACTTGTTTCGGAATCGCCAGATTAAAGTCGATGGACATTGACCTTGCGACCCTGTGGGAAACCAGACATTTTTCACAAAATCAAAGATTTTGGAAAAAGCAGTCAATCAAGTTCAGGGTGACAACATGTAGGCTGGGCATACCTGCCCAACATTTATAAGGTTGCATATGGAAGAAAAATTTTGTGAAATATTTAGAACCGGCACTCACACCAGCGGAGAAGGTGTGACGAAAAACTGGACTACTGACGACCTTGATACAATGGTCAGAAATTTTTATGAAAAAAATTCGGATGTCCCGCTCGTGGTTGGTCATCCAAAAACCAATGACCCCGCTTATGGCTGGTTTAAAAATCTGAAAAGAAGCGGTGAGCGTCTTCTGGCGAGCTTTAAGCAGGTTGCGCCTGAATTTGCTGAAGCAGTCAACGCCGGCCGTTTTAAAACAAGGTCAATCGCTGTCGCGCCGGACGGCTCAATCCGTCATCTCGGTTGGTTGGGAGCAACCCCGCCAGCAATCAAGGGGCTTGCCGGTTTTCAGTTTCAAGAGGATGAAAACGCTGAGGTTTACGAGTTTTCAGAATCCAACGATTTTAAATTTGAAATTACCGGCAGCATATTTGAGCGCATACGCGATTTTCTTATAGAAAAATTCAAGCTTGAAACTGCTGACAGGCTTATATCCCGTTATGAAATTGAAAAATTGAAAGAACTTGAGAATAAAACGCCCGAGGAGGTCGCTGCTTTTTGCGCTGAAACCAGCGCAAGCCGGAGTACAGGCGTGACGGAGGTCACGCAGGTGACCGACATAACGCCGGAACTTAATACCTCCTCACCTGAGGGCGGAGAAATGGAGTACAACATGACTGAAGAACAAAGGCAGCCGTCGGAAACTCAAAATTTTGCTGAAGAAATCAAACGACGCGACGAAACAATCGCACAGTTAAAAACGGAAAAAGCAGAACTTGAGGCAAGAAGCCGGCAAGAAAGGCATTTACAGTTTGCAGAAAAAGCGGTCGAAAACGGCAATATTACACCTGCGCAAAAGGCTGATGTAGCCGCATTTCTTGAGGCAGCATACAAGGCTGACACTGCGGACGGTCAGAGCTTTTCCGAGGAAAATTCTGAAACCTTTAGCGCTAAACTGAAATCATTTATCAGCGGGCTTAAACAGGTTACTTTCTCAGAAACCGACCCCGACAAAATTGACGACGCTGAAACACTCAATTTTAACGACCCTATCGCTGTAAGCAATGCAGTTGAGGAGCTGGTTGCAGAATCAAAAGCAAAAGGTAAACCAATCAGCGAATCACAGGCCCTAAAACAACTCAAAGGGTAGCGGAATCGGGCGCCCGCCCCCGCTATGGCGGGAGCGGGTTGCCCCATGCGCAGGGCTCACGCTCAGGGAGCCCGGAGCGCCCGTATTCCAAGA
>OJMH01000152.1_pt1 | contig 104733 bp, 85 predicted proteins | sample 1597111 | NCBI WGS metagenome assembly OJMH01 (sample SAMEA2452115, study PRJEB22498) | human gut metagenome | reverse complement strand
GGAGCGGAGACCACTGGTAGTTTCAGTGCCCATACCGCTACGCACTCAATTAGTGGGAACGCCCACGAGACGCAAAATTTTTCTACGGAATTACGGAAAACAAAAAAGTGCCAACGAACACTTGACACAAACACATATGAAATAAAAATGGCTTGTACCAAACATTTCTGCTATAATATTCTCAAAGGGGGTTTTATCATGCCATCGGAAAAAGAAAAATTTGTAACCAAACAATATGTCCCTATGGGCGAGCCAATCGTGCAGAATGATCACACGATTATTTACCATGTGAAATGTCTTTGTGAGCCGGGCAAACCGGACGGCATTTTGAAAATGTACCGCCAGCAGAACCGCGAAGCACTTTACAAACGTTTGTATCAGCTTGATTACAGCGAGTGGCCGCACATTTATAATGTGAAATATTTTGATGGAAATACTTTAGTCGTAGAAAAATACTTAGAGGGAAATACATTGGAAGAACTTCTAAAACAGAACAAGGAAAATAACACCGTTTTTTCCGAAGAAGAAGCCTACCGGATTATGAATAAACTCTGCGAATGTATTGCAGGATTACTGCGCCCGGATCCGCCAATTATTCATTCCGATATCAAACCAAGTAACATTTTTATCACCTCAGCAGGTGCTGTAAAACTGCTTGATTTTGTCAATGATAAAACACCAAAAAGAAAACACGAAAAGAAACTTATTTCTCTGCTTGGCATGATTTTTCACCGAATGCTTACAGGCAGCGCACCGGCAAACAAAAAATGCACTTACGAAGGACGATACAAATCCGTCATCCGTAAGTGCTTAGAGAAAAATCCTGAGCAGCGCTACCAAAGCATTTCCGAGCTGAAAGAAGACCTCAAAGAGGCAAAAGAACGTGCGCCAAAAAATATTGTTTCAAAAACCGCCGGAATTCCTTATGCGCTGACGTTTCCTTTTCAAGGAGCCATTCTTGCCTTTGAGTGGATTCTTATCTGCTTCTTTTTAAAAAAGGAGCAGACGTCTGCTATGTGTCTGTTTGCTATTGCTTTTTTCATTCATTTTGTACTTTTTTTAGCAAGACGCCATGCATTTTTCCAAAAACGAAACATTCAAATCAGCACCGCACGCAAAGCCCTCCCGCTGCTGATTCTTGCTCTTGTGCTCGCTTTGCTGTCACAGATTGTTCCTTTCTTAATTTTTTAATGAGAACACATTACTCAACCAGTTTACTTTCTTTCATGGCAATTACTCGGTCAACCGGATATTTACAACTCTTATAATAACTAGATGAAAATAGGGCATATGTGTATGTTCCATACACTGCTGCACCCTTAACCATCGGCGGCATCGTCGTCACTTTCATCGCCGTATTTTTGAGAACCTTTCCATTACTCTTTGGCGAAGCAAAGGACGGTTTATAAGTGCGAAGTTGTGAAATATAACCGCTTTTCGCCTTTTTCGTACGGTAACTTCTCGTCAAAATCATCGTACCTGCTGAGTCAAACGTGATTCCCTGAGTTTTGCTTGGTACATCCATGGTATAAGCCGGTGAAAGAGAAGGCAATGTTGCCTTATTATTAACCTGGTAACCTTTCATCGTCGATGTTGCCTGACGGAATGTTCCAATCCACAACACATTGTTGTAATATCCCATAAAGGACGCTGTTGAATCCAGTGTTGAAATACTTTTGTATGCTGCCAACTCTGTATAAGAAGTTCCCGCATTTACTGCATTTGTCACAACAGAATATGGGAAGCTGGCAACCGCCTTTCCTTTAGAAATCCATACATTCGTTCCATCATAGGCAATTCCACCCACTTTTGCTTTACTTGGTAAAACAATGGTTGTAATATATGATTTTGATGAGCGGCTTACAACATAAACCACTGAATTCAGTTCTTTTTTGTAATCATATGCCGTAATGAGGAAATAACTGCCTGCCAAACACAATCCCTGAGGTACCATCGTTGTACAGGAAAATCCGGCAACATTTGTCGTCTTCATGCCCGGTATTGCGAAACTTTTATTATAATTCATGGCACTTCTCATTTTTTTGTATGTCTTATAAGCCGGTGATTTCGTAAACGCAGCCTTTGTGCTGTATTTCTTGGCACCCTTTGATGTCGCTGATACTGCGGCCGTCTTAGCAGAAACCGCTGTGGATAATTTACCTTCAATTTGTGTTCCTGATACTTCACAGTATGCAGCCACACGATAATAATAAGTCGTGTTCTGTGGCAGGGATTTAATCAAATAACTAACTGTATCTGCCCCTTTCACAACTGCTGTCTGCTGATATACGGATTCGGAGGATTTACGAGAATAAATATAATAACCACTCGCTCCTGTCACCTTGTTCCACGAAAGCATAACCCGGTTTGAACCACCTCTTGCCGTCACTGTCGGCGCATCCAATTCATATAATGTCGGATTCACTGTGGCTGTTGCAGCCGGCGTCGCACTTGCTGTTGCAGTCGGCGTCGCACTTGCTGTTGCAGTTGGAGTCGGCGTCGCAATCGAAGCAGCACCTCCGCTAGCTGTCCCCGGGGTACCGGTTCCTCCCTCTTTTTCCGTGTTAGCCGCTGCCTGCACGGGTACCATCGTAACGAAAAGTGCCAATGTAAGACAGCCGGCAATGCATTTTATCCATGTTTTCTTCTTCATGTATGTAGCCTCCCTTAAATTTGATGACCTCACTATAACGCAAGAATTTGTCAGGCAAATGAAAAAACAATGTCACTTTTTTGACATTATAAAAGAAATGTTGTGATATTAAAAAAAATCCGCTATACTCAAAAAGGAGAATTTGTTTTAACGGCGTTACCGATTATAAGAAATGAGGATATACAATGACAGATAAAGATTTATGCATAGAAACCGAAGAAATACAAACCGACGGCAAAGATACCTATTACTGCCATCGTTACGAACCGACACCTTATGAGGTTTTGGATGAGTTATTTACTTTTTACACACCGGAAAAAACAGATGTATTCGTTGACTATGGGTGCGGCATGGGACGTTTGAATTTTTATATAGAAAAGAGGTACTCTCTTAGTTCTACAGGCGTAGAGTATTCACCTGTTTATTATGAAAAAGCTCTGGAAAACAAAAAAACATATAACGGAAACAAAGACAAGATACACTTCGTAAATTGTAAAGCTGAAGATTATCTTGTCTCTAAAAATGAAACTGTTTTTTACTTTTTTAATCCGTTTTCTCCGGAAATTTTTCACGCTGTTATTAACCGTATCTTGGATTCGTTTGAAAAATATCCAAGAACCATCACACTCATTCTCTACTATCCGGAAGATGACACTGTTTTTTATTTGGAGCGTCATACAACATTTGAGCGGATGGACGAAATTGCCGCCTCCGATGCCATTTACAAAGACCGTAGAGAGCGATTTTGCCTTTATCGGATTACCGTCTAAGAATCTGCTCCTTCTGCCGGACTGCAGTAACGATCCCAGGATGCTTCCGATTTTTCAAATACAACACAGAACCAGTATGTGTCAACTTCCTCTTCGTCTTCTTCCTGCGGCACATCAATGCCAAACTCGGCACTTTTTCTGCCATCAATTTCATCGAGAACAACCGTAAACACCGTTCCTTTTTCAAAACGGGATACTACCGATTCCACCGCCGGTTCCGGCACATCTTCATCCGGAATTTCTCTTTGCAGATTTCCATCCGCATCATAATATTTCATACCCTCTTTTACAAGACGCTTCATCTGCGCCTGTAAAAGTGTAAGCGTTATTTCCCCACAATACATATCCTGAAATCTGCCATTCTGCGAATTTCCGGCTTTTATAGTCGCACCGCCAAAAGTAAATGTCACCTCATCTTCACTCATCTGAAAAGAAACAATTGGCGAGTCATCAAATGACAACTGCTCGAATTCATCTACACATCGAAACTTCATATTACTTTCCTCCATTTATTATCTGCCTTTTAGTATACCCAATTTTTTCTCACTTGACAAGTTGGTTTATATGTTATAAACTCAATTTAGTTTATATTTTATAAACCAACAAATAATAAAGGGGGATACATATTTATGAAGGGAAATGTTATGTCGGAGAGTGAATTGGCATTTGCCCGCATTGTATGGGAAAATGCACCACTTCCTTCCGGTGAACTGGTAACTCGCTGCAACGAAGAACTCGGATGGAAAAAACCGACCACTTACACCGTTTTGAGAAATCTCTGTCAGGCGGGTATTTTTGAAAATAAACAAGCCATGGTTTCTGTACTTGTTTCCGAAGAAGATTATTTGGCAAGAGAAAGTGAGCAAATCGTAAATGAGCGTTTCGGCGGTTCTATTTCACATTTTGTCACTGCTTTTGCCACAAAAACAAAATTAGATAAAGAACAGATTCAGGCGTTACAGGATTTTATTGACCACTGTGAAGAATAAGATGGGAGGAATTTTATGGATTTGTCATCATTTTTAACCTTTCTTGGTGAGCGCACTTTTTTTGTCAGTATTACGATTTTAGTATTACTTGCCATCCGTCCTCTGGCAAAAAAACTGCCTAGAAAAGGCATGTATTTTCTGTGGGTCATTTTAGTACTCCGCATATTGTGTCCGGTAAACTTTACCGGCATTTACCACCTGCTGCCTGCTGCCAATGCCACGAACGCCCAAATAAAACAGGAACTTTCCTTTGGCGGTGCCATGAACCAATACCGCCTAAGTCCGGTGCAGCAAAAACGGTTTCAAAGCAAGCAGCAAACCGAACCATCCGTTCTGACACATTCGCTCCCTGAAAAACAACCAGAAGAAATCCGGGACTTTTCTCTTTCGGATAAACTTCCCGCCTTTCTATTTATTTTGTGGCTTAGCGGGGTTTTTGTCTGTGTCTTTCATCTTTTTTATTCTTATTATAGGGATAAAAAAATGTTGAAAGCGGCGGTAAAAACAAAAAACTGCTGCTATATCCATTCGGGACTTGATACGCCATTTGTCTTTGGCTTTTTCAAACCACGCATTTATATACCGGAAAACACAGAAAACAACGCTTATAAATTTTTGCTTGCTCACGAAAAATATCATATCCGCCGTCAGGATTTCCGTATCAAGCCAATTGCCTTCTTTGCCTTTTCGCTGCTGTGGTTTAATCCTCTTGGCTGGGTTGCCTGGCATCTGATGCAGAAGGACATGGAAATCTCGTGCGATGAAGCAGTCATTAAACAGATGCCTTTTGAAGAACGAAAAGCTTATTCGCATCTACTGTTGCAAATGGCAGCCGCCAAAAGCCGCCCTCTTTGCACCAATGCAGCGTTTGGCGCTGATATTATTGAAGAAAGGATTTTGCATATTATGAAATTCAAAAAACCAACAAAACTTATCGCATGCTTTACCGTAATCGCAGTTTTTCTGTGTGCCTGCGGTGTCGGCTCGACGCCGGTTACAAAGGAAGAGAGCTCTACCAATGCTCCTTCTCAAAAATCGCCCGATGTATTTGTAGAGAATGCTATCAACTGCCCACAGATGGATGACAGCAATTATGTTTATTATTACAGCAGACTTATGTTGAATCCAAAGAAAAATCTCGTGTGGCTTGGCTCCAAATACAACAAAAACTCTTATGAATTTGTCTCTTACATGATGTTTGAGAAAAAGGAAAATTCATTTGAAGAGGTCGAAACAAATTGGAGTGACATATTAAACAAAACAATGAAAAACAGAAGCGGCTACATATATGATTCCTGGTACGCCTCCGATGAATCCCTTTATGTCGTAATCATGGAAACAAGCATGAACCCTCTTATTTGTAATGCGAACCAGGAAAAATATAAAAAGCAGTATGAAGAGCTGAATCCACTGTTATTCCACATTTCAAAAGATGGGAAAACAGCAAGAGAAATCGATTTATCCGCTCTCGCCTCACCAAACGGAGAAAAAAATAAAGACCTGGCAGTAGCCTTTATTCCTCTTTCAGACGGCCGCTATTTAGTAAATTCATTATCCGACGACACCCCGGAAAAGGGATTGGTTTTTGCAGAATCTACGGATACCGTTGTTAAAAAAATGTCGAATCGTATCCGGGGCAATGCAATTTCCTCAATTCAGACCGGAAATGATTTTCTCTGTTATGTTGCCTATCAAGGAAATGAGGACCTTGTCACCGTGGAAGTGCAGGATTACAACGGAAAGAATAAATACTCTCTCGATTGTTCGGCAGCCTGTGATAATGGCACTGCATCCTATGCAAATTGCCATTTTGCACTTGGTGTATGGGAGGATGAAATTCTTCTTGTTTCAAAAAAAGGAGTATTTCGTGCTGAATATGGCGACAAAGCCTTTACAAAGGTTACTGACTTCAAAACAGATAACATCTACTACCTTACCTTGGACCGCTACCAGATTGCCAAACAATGGACATCCATGTGGGTCACGGGGGAAAATTCCTTTTATGTCCTGCTCAGTCCGACAGAGGAAGGAAAAACAACCGATTACAAAATTGGATATTACACAAAAGGAAAATAGACATGACAAAGGGAGCAGCAAATCTGCTCCCTTTGTCTTTATACATTATTATATAGGAAAATCAAAAAGTAATTATTATCTCTGTACACGACCGGAGCCATCGCCACCAGCCAGTTTCAAAACTTCATCCATGGAAACCATGTTGTAATCTCCTTCGATGGAGTGTTTCAAACAAGAAGCAGCTACAGCAAACTCGATTGTTTCCTGTGGACCATACTCGTTCAGGCAGGCACAAATCAAACCGCCGCCAAAGCTGTCGCCACCGCCTACACGGTCAACGATATGCATTTTATATTTCTTGCTGAAGTAATAATCTTTTCCATCATACAACATAGCGGACCAATTATTATCATTTGCAGAAATGGACTCACGGAGAGTAATTGCAACTTTCTCAAATCCAAAACGGTCTGCTAACTGTTTAGCAACATCTTTGTAACCCTCACGGTTTACTGTACCTGTTGTAACATCTGTACCTTTGGAAGTAATACCAAATACATCTGCGGCATCCTCTTCATTGGCGATACATACATCAACATACTGGCAAAGTTCAGCCATCACCTTGCCTGCTTTTTCTTTACTCCACAATTTATTGCGGTAGTTCAAATCACAGGAAATCGTAACACCTGCTTCTTTTGCAGCTTTACAAGCCTCTAAACAAATCTCAGCAACTTCATCATTCAGTGCAGGAGTAATTCCGGTAAAATGGAACCACGAAACACCTTCAAAAATTTTCTTCCAGTCAAAATCCGATTTAGAAGCTGTTGCAATGGAAGAACCTGCACGGTCATAAATAACTTTGGATGGTCTCTGGGAAGCACCTTTTTCCAAATAGTAAATACCGACACGGTCACCACCGCGCACAATATCTGTTGTGTCAACACCATATTTTCTCAAAGAATTTACAGCAGCCTGACCAATCTCATGTGTAGGAAGTTTTGAAACAAACTTTGCATCCAAACCATAATTTGCAAGGGAAACTGCAACGTTTGCCTCACCACCGCCAAAAGTTGCACCAAGTGTATCTGCCTGTACAAAACGATAATATCCTTCCGGTGCCAGTCTCAACATCAATTCACCAAATGTAACTACTTTCTTTGCCATTTTCATTCATCCTCCAAAATTCTTTTTAATAATTAACCGCGGATTTTCTTTACCAATGCGGCTGCATCAGCGGTCATTTTCTGAATCTCATCAAATTTACCGGCTTTTACCAAATCACCTTTTACCATCCAGCTTCCGCCGCATGCTAAAATACGGTCATACTCAAGGTACTCTTCTACATTGTTCAAATTAATACCACCGGTTGGCATAAACTGAAGCATTGTATAAGGAGCTGCAACTGCCTTAATCATCTTCAAACCGCCTGCCGGCTCAGCAGGGAAGAATTTTACGACGTCAAGTCCCATCTCAATCGCCTGCTCCATCTCACTTGGTGTCTGTGTACCAGGTGTAACCGGAATGTCACGGTCGATACAATACTTTACAACTTTCGGATTAAATCCAGGACTTACAATAAATTTAGCACCGGCAGCAACTGCACGGTCTACCTGCTCAGTTGTCAAAACTGTTCCTGCACCAACAAGCATTTCCGGATATTTTTCAGAAATGATGTGAATCGACTCTTCTGCTGCTTCGGTACGGAATGTAACCTCTGCACAAGGAAGTCCGCCCTCGCACAATGCTTTTGCCAATGGCTCTGCATCCTTTGCGTCATCAAGTACAACAACCGGAACAATACCAATTTTTTTGATTTCTTCTAAAACCTTGTTCATAATAGCCTCCATTTTTATCTTTACTTTTTTTGTATCATATGATATTCTACTATTGTTCCACATTGTGAAACGGTATTTCACATCGTGAACCATGATTTTATTATACTGCATTTCTTCTTATTGTCAACAAAAAAGCAGTAAAATATAAAGAAACAAAGGGAGAATTTTTATGGAATCCAAAAATCCAATTCAGGTTGCTGATAAATTATTTCTTGTTCTGGAAACACTTGCAAAGACCGGTCCGATTGGACTGTCGGATTTATGCCGGGAAGTTTCCCTAAACAAAACAACCGTACACCGCCTGTTAAATTCACTTCTTTACATGGGATATGTGCGGCAGGACACGCAAACATCCCGCTACAGCTTAAGTTTTAAAATATGGGATATTGCAAACCAATTTGTCTCAAAAATTGATATTGTGGAAGAGGCTCGCCCAAGCCTTCGGGAACTCGCAGCGAAAACCGGCGAAACCGTCCATCTCGTGCAGATTGATGGGATTCATGCGATTTATATCGCCAAGGAAGAATCCGAAAATTCCGTGCGGCTGGTGTCTATGGTCGGCAAACGAATTCCACTCTACTGCTCCGGTGTCGGAAAAGCCCTGCTTGCCGATATGTCAAATGACGAAATCAAAAGTATCTGGGACAAGAGTGACAAAACGCCACTGACAGAGCATACTATCACGGATTTTTCAAAATTTATGCAAGAAATTGAAGAAACCAGAAAACGCGGCTATGCTATGGATAATGAAGAAAATGAATTGGGCGTGCGATGCATCGCTGCAAGTATAAAACACGGTGAACAGAAGCCGCAATACGCATTTAGTATTTCAGCTCCCATTCACCGCATGGACGAAAAACGTATGAAAGAAATCGCCGAGTATGCACTCGCAATGAAAAAAATCAATCTTTAACGCGAACCGATGGGTTCAATGCAAAGACAAACAGAAGTGCCTGAACTGCTAACAGCGTGTTCAGCACTTTTTTCATTAGATTATAAAAAGTATCTAATGTAAGTGTAATATCTGCCGCACACAAAAGTCTTATAGCTTCAACCATTTCAAAGCCAAAACTAAGCACTAAGAGAACACCGGCACAAAATGTCAGCGCCTTATTACCCCAGTTCTGATAATACAGGAAAAAGATAATCAAACAGATTAACTCAATTGCACCCAATATCATAAAACTTAACGGATCCCCATTGTCTCCGCGGTAATGAATCGGTATGTAAATTAAATTATCCACTGCTAACAAAAGCATCATCGCAAATCCAAGGATAATATTTTTATCTGCTCCATTTCCCTGCGCAATTTTGTGCACACCAAAAGCAAACATCAGTGCCGCCACAAAGGCAAATGGCGTAATCAGCAAAAACAAAATGACAACCGGCATCGATACATCATAATTGCTATAGTATTCACTTAACAAAAGAATTGCCTGCACCAATGTAAACGCTCCCATGAAAAAAGTAATCAGCGTCAATACACGCACCGGCATTCCCCATTTTTTATCCTGCAATGTAATTGTGTGGTTTTCGTTCATCTAAATCCCTCCTGCATAAATATATTTTTAATTTTATAACCAGTTTTTCTGTATCTCATTAACTAGTTCTACAAACATATCGTAGTATTTTGTTTTAGCCTGACGTATAATATCTAATGCAATCGCCTGATTATATGCATGTGCAACATTATTTCTTGATGTAAGTGCACTTAACCATAATTCTTCGTCTGCTATCATTCCCGCTTTATATGCCGTTTTCAGTACTGTACGCGGAGAACCTGTCGCTCCCTCTGCGTAACCGTGATATGTTAAAATCTCTTTCATTGCTTTCCATGCTTGTTCAAAACATATCTCATACAAGCCAACCATCCCTGTCATTTCCACATTTCCATATGGTGCCTGATAAGAATAAATGTCCTTTAAATTATGAATGGCAGCCTGCAAATTATCAAACTTTTTCATATATCACCATTCCCTCTCGTTTTATGGAGTCCAGCAATTCTGCCTGAATCGGTTTATCCAAATCCAGCACGTCAAACTGTAACAAAGTTGGAGTTTCTTCGTCCACCGCTAAAATAAACTGACTGCTATTGCCTCCATAAAACGCCAAATCTATATCACTTCGTTCTTTATAATCTCCCCTGGCACGCGAACCAAAAAGAATTAACTTTTTTACATCATTTTCCTTCGCCAGCCTAATTATTTCCTGTAAAACGTTTTGTTTGATACCTGTCTTCTCAGATAACTGCATCATTTTAACAATCTCCTATGCGTAATATTCTTTCGAAAACACCTTAACAATTATTATACACTAATTTACATTATAAAAAAACAATTAATTTTATTTACGAGTATAATAAGTAACCAAAACACCTTTTTTTACTTGCAGATAAATATTTTTCTTCATCCGTTTGTTTACTTTTTTTAGTTTTTTCAAACTCATGGCAACTCTTGTTTTTCCTCTATCCCATTGCACACTTTTTACTTTTTTTGCAGCCAAAAACCTGATGGTTGACTTATCAATCTTCAAAGTAATGTTTTTCTTTGATTTGCTTTTCAGTCTGACCGTAATATTCTTTCTTTGTCTGCCTGCCTTTTTCAATGCCTTTTTAACTGCTTTTTTGACAGAACGGCTGACATTTGAAGTATTTTTGCTGCCTGTTACTTTTACCACGACTACAATATTTGTCGTTTTTTTCAAGCCCTTCTTCTGCCTTATTGGAGTTGCACTAGGTGCCATTGTTGGCGTCACCGTCGGCGCTTCGGTAGGCGTTATTGTCGGGGTCGCCGTTGGCACCGCGCTAGGCGTAACTGTTGGTGTCACCGTCGGTGCTTCAGTAGGCGTTATTGTCGGAGTCGCCGTTGGCAACGCACTAGGCGTAACTGTTGGTGTCGCTGTTGGCACCGCACTAGGCGTAACTGTTGGTGTCATCGTTGGCGTTTCCTCCGGCTGATCGGACTTTACCTGATAGTAATATGTAATATCGGTATCCGCCTCTGTCACTTTCAATTCATCTTGATTCAGGCTGTTTCCAGCCAAAATATATCCAGACAATTCCGGATTTCGCAGTATATAGGTAGAATTTTTCGGTACATACACAGTTGCCGTATCTACACAAGGAAGCAAGGTACTTGTCCCGTCTGCATTCTTTACCTGATAATGAATGTTAACTCTGCTCCATTCCTGCTCCGCCGTTTTATCCGTTGCAAACACTTCTCCCGTATCCACATTGATAACTTTTCCATCCAGCCTATCACCATTTGACAAGCCATACACATCCGAAAACACAATAGAAAGTGATTCTCTTGCCTCATCCGGATTGTATGAATTACTGAGTGCCGGAATCGTGTAAGTCTTTTCTTCCTGATACTTAACTGTTTTACCATCGGCTCCAATAATCTGAAAGCTCATTTTCAAATGCTGCTCTCTGTTTACCAGATTTTGTACCACGGTGCGAAATTCCAAATCCGTATTGTTTGCCTTTGTTATATTTTTCTCGCTGATTCTATATTTTTCACTATCCCGGTCTAATGTTCCCGTTTTACTGTGCGGAATTGAAATTTCAGGATTACTGACATAAATTTCTGCCGGCTTACTGACATAATCCGTATTATTTAACTTCCTTGCCAATTCCATTTTACACACTTCACAAAAAGGCTGTCCCAGCCATCTCATCATACATTCGCGGCTCGGTGCAAATGCCGTTTCCGTTCCTGCCATTATGACACCAATTCCTCGAAATCCAAGCATTTTACTCCATTTAATCGTATCCGGATTCGAGGTATCCGAAGTATTTGGTTTATTCGTGTATCTCTCGTACTCATCCCCCAATCCACCAATACTATGAGCTGTTTCATGTGCCATAACCATCCCATCTTCATTGTCCTCTGAATTAGTGGAAAATGAAAACAAGGAATTTACTGAAGCACCATAACTGCCCTCTGAATTACACAGCACATGAATAGTTGCAACATTAGCCCCCCTGTCCAGATAATTTTGCTCCAAATCTTGTCTTAGTTCTTTTGCCTTCTCATCCCCACCATTTGAAAAGCCAGCTGCTTTTCCATAGACTTTAACGTGAAAATAAGTATCTGCATTCTTGCCCCCATACACACTAATTCCGGACTCGTTAGATACAGCCTGCACTGCATATATATTTATGTGGTCAGAATACTCTTTATACGGAGACCATCTTAACATTCCCTGTGCTTTCTGCTTCGCATCCTGTAAAAATTTGTCCTGTTCGTCTGCCGTGTAGCCATCTCCCATAATTACAATGACAAAATTTTCTTTATCATCACCTGTCTTATGAATCACATGGACCGGAAAAATAGTTTTCAGTGTTTCCTCATCTTTCGCTTCTGCTGTACGAAGTGAAAACAAGGAAAATAATAATGCCATACAAATTAACACTGCTTCCCACCGTCTCATGATATTTTTCATTTGAACACCTCTTCCTATGTATAATTCCAAAACGAAACTGTATGATCTTATTATATCTGTTTATTTCCATGCTTTCAACTAAATTTACACAAGGGTTTGTGTAAAGGGTTCGTTGGCACTTTTTCTGTTTTCAGTAATTCCGTAGAAAAGCTTTGCGTCTCGTGGGCACTCTCGCTCGTTGAGTGCGTAGCGGTATGGGCACTGAAACTACCAGTGCCACATACCGACGTACTCAAACCCACGAGTCGCAAAGTTTTTCTACGGAATTACTGAAATCCAAAGGAACCAGCAGCGAACATTTGTCACAAACCAATCCTTCCAAACTCGCTTTTTCTTATTTTTACTGGTAAAATTCATCCTTTAATATCGCAATCAGTCATGAATATTTTTCCATCCTTTGTGCATACTAACAGAGGAAATGGAGGTAATTACGATGCAATTAACAGAACAGGAAACCAACGTAATCAAAGATTTACAGACACAGGAGAAAGCATGTGTTGACAAATACCGCTTTTATGAGCAGTCTGCCCATGACGAAGAACTAAAAAACTTATTTCACCGCATTGGTGATGAGGAGCAGGAACATTTTGACTCCTTAGGCATGGTGCTCAAAGGTGATGTACCAAATGTAAGTGCCGCCCGCAGCGGTATGGAGGGATACACGCCTTCCGAAAGTTACGCAGCAGGTAACAACTCCGAAGAGAAAAAACATGACCAATTTTTATGTACCGATTGTATTGCAACAGAAAAACTCGTTTCATCCACCTATAATGATGATGTTTTCCGTTTTTCTGCCAGCAATATCCGAAGACTCTTAAATCACATCCAGACAGAAGAACAAAATCACGCAGAGATGATTTATAAATACAAAACGGCAAACAATATGGCATAGCCTGTCATAGTTTCCCCTCGCTGCGCATACAATGATACAAGGGTACCAAAGTCCAGACTCGTTCATGCTTGCATGATAAGAGGTTGGACCTTGGTACCCGCCAAACATGAGAAAGTAGCGATTTATGCAATAAATCTGCGGATTTCGAATGTTTGCAGGATTGCGGAAGTTGTGAAACAACGGAGCAATCCGTATCATTGTTTGCAATTCAGCAAGGAGGGATATTATGATACAAATTTTCAAAAGAAACAAGAAAATCACAAAACTATTTTTGTTACTGTTTTTTTTATGCTGCACTGCTTTTCTTCTTATTTTTTACATAGAATCGGACAAGCCCATAACAAAGAAAAAGCAAACGGCAGCAAAAACAACTGCGGACAAACCAACATCCATTTCTTATTGTGCGACTTCTCTTTCTGATGAAGAAGAATCGACATTGATTTATCATCCGACGGAACGTGTTTTGTCTCAGTTTATTCGCAAAAAAAATCAATATATCCGAAATATCTGGGATGAAAAATCCGGTTGGACGACTAACGTAGAATCATGGAAAATAAAGAAATCCGAAACACTAGAGCATTTTTCGTATAATACGAACGGGGCTCTCTATGCCTGCAAAAAGAAATGGTCAAAAAGTAAACTAGTAAAGCAATCCATTGTCTGTCTGCGAAATAACGGCAACATAAAAAATATAAATCTCATCCACTTAAACAACAAACAAAATATGGATGAAATCAAAGATATCCGGTGTAATGGCACTTCCATCGCCATCACCTATCAATACGGAAATGTAACAATATACAATTTATTAGAACGACTGGCATTTGGCGGCAGTTCCATAAGCGGTATGCCGGGGGAAAATATTTTTTATGATTTGCATTATTTAACGATTGAAACAAAAAAAACGACCGAAGAAATTTATCTGCGCGACTATGATATCCGCTCCGGTGAGGTCACACACACATTTCCACTGGGCAGTTTTGCACAAAAAAAAGAGGATTTCCACATCACAAATCTTGGAAACACTCTTTATGTTCTGACACCTCGTGGCTTGTTTCGCGGAGAATGCAAAAGCAGTTCCCTGCAAAAACTGCTTGCATTCCGCGAATTACAATTACCACCGCAAAGCAACATTTTAACCATGTTTTCCGGTTCTGCCGATTCGCTCTACCTCGTTATCAAAGAAGCAGACGGCAGCAAATCCATTCGGCTTATTCATCTTCCAAGCCAAAATCTTTCAGACCAAAATCATCCCGAGTCAAAGCATACTACACAAAAGGTCTGACACGGCTATTTGCCGGAAGAAGTGTCCTGCGAATTTTGTCCGGGCTGCCCCATGGCAGACATATCAGAAACAGTAATACTTGTTGCCTTCTCACCATCCGTCTCCACACTGACCATGTCTCCCGGATTGATTTCGCTTACCGATATTTCCGTACTTTCCTCACCGGATTTCTTATATATCTTAGTATCGCTGTCAATCTGGTAAGTCTTTGACTCACCTTTCTTTTTACCGCCATCCTTCGCATCTGCCGGTGGGGTTCCCTGCGGTTTATTCCCCTCGATTCCGGCAGCTCCGCCACTTGCTGCTTCCGGCTTTTTGTCATCCTGCTTATCCATAACTTCCATCACTATCTGCGTGTCTGAAACACTTGTCACACGCCCCATTACTGCATTTGCTGAACTCTCACTATCCTTTAAACCACATCCGGAAATGTTCATAGCTGCCAAACATAAAATCAGACTGGTACCAATTGCTCGAATCTTCTTTCCTTCCATATGTAACCTCCACTTCATATACAAATGATTTATTGTTATGGTCACATTGTATTGAAAGGAAATGGTCACTCTGTGTTTAGTCTGTGTAAAATGTGTGACCGATTATTTTGCCTGCAATTCGTCCAGTGTCAAATCATAGGCAGGCAGAAAATCCTGCATAAACACTTCAACTTCTTCCATATTCATATCATGCAGTGCTTTTTTCGTTGTTTCGTATGCCGTCTTAAATTCCTGATTGCCGGAATTTAATTCCTGCTTACATTTAATCAGTGCAGATAACTTATCTGCCGCTTTCACAAGACGCCACTCATATGCTTTGTCCTCCTGCGGGAAAAACAATTTCTCATAATGCTTTTTCATATAATCCGGCAGTTTATCCACCATCTTTTTACTCGCAACATACTCCACCCGTTTATAAGCTTCTTTGATATCATCATCATAATACTTGACAGGCGTAGGCATGTCTCCGGTAATGATTTCATTCGCATCGTGATACATTCCCATGAGAGCAATTTCATTGGAATCCACGTGTTTTCCGAATTTCTCATTGGCTATGAGTGAAAGTCCGTGCGCTAACATCGCAACTTCCAGCGAGTGTTCACTAATATTTTCCTGAATAGAATTTCGCATAAGTGCCCATCGCTCAATATTTTTCATGCGCGCCATCATTGCAAAAAATGAATACATCCTAATTCTCCTTCAACATCTTTTTCATATAGTAACCCGTATAGGATTCTTCGCAGTCAGCTACCTGTTCCGGCGTTCCCTGCGTAACAACCGTACCGCCGCGGTCACCGCCTTCCGGTCCCATATCAATGATATAATCTGCCGTCTTAATCACATCCAGATTGTGTTCAATAACAACTACCGAATTACCGCCTTCGGTCAGCCGCTGCAAAATTTCAATCAGCTTATGAACATCCGCAAAATGAAGTCCTGTCGTCGGCTCGTCCAAAATATAAATAGTCCGCCCGGTACTTCTCTTACTCAATTCTGTCGCAAGCTTGATGCGCTGAGCCTCACCACCGGACAACGTAGTCGATGGCTGCCCTAATTTGACATATGACAATCCCACATCATACAACGTCTGAATCTTGCGGTGAATCGTCGGAATATTTCGGAAAAATTCAAGGGCATCTTCTACCGTCATATCTAACACATCGTAAATACTTTTTCCCTTATACTTAACATCCAGTGTCTCACGATTATACCGCTTTCCGCCACAAACTTCGCAAGGGACATAAATATCCGGAAGGAAGTTCATCTCAATTTTCAATATACCGTCACCACTGCATGCTTCACAACGGCCGCCCTTCACATTAAAACTAAAACGTCCTTTCTTGTATCCTTTTGCTTTCGCATCCGGTGTCGAAGCAAATAAATCTCGTATCATATCAAATACACCGGTATAAGTTGCCGGGTTTGAACGAGGGGTTCGTCCAATCGGAGACTGGTCAATATTAATTACCTTATCTAACTGCTCCACGCCTTCAATTCCTTTATGCTTTCCCGGTATACAGCGTGCCCGATTTAATGTGCGGGTCAGACTCTTACACAAAATTTCATTCACAAGAGAACTCTTCCCGGAACCGGAGACACCGGTCACGCAGGTCATTACCCCCAGAGGAATCTTGACATTAATATTTTTCAGGTTATTTTCTCTGGCACCTTTTACTTTCAGATAACCTGTTGGTTTGCGTCTCTTTGCTGGCACAGGAATCTGCTTTTTCCCACTTAAATAAGCACCTGTAATCGACTCCGGCACTTTCATCAAATCTTCTGCCGTACCGCACGCAACTACATGTCCGCCATTTTTTCCTGCCCCCGGTCCGATGTCCACAATATAATCCGCCTCACGCATGGTATCCTCGTCATGTTCCACGACAATCAGCGTATTACCAAGGTCACGAAGTTTCTTTAACGTAGCAATCAACCGGTCATTATCCCGCTGATGCAGACCAATACTCGGCTCATCCAAAATATAAGCCACACCGACAAGTCCCGAACCAATCTGTGTCGCCAGGCGGATTCGCTGTGCCTCTCCACCGGAAAGTGTAGCCGTCGCACGTGCCAGTGATAAATAATCAAGACCAACATCCACCAAAAATCCCAGGCGGGAACGAATTTCCTTTAACACCAGACGTCCAATCTGCTTTTGTCTATCCGTCAGCATTAATTCATCCATAAATTTCTTTAAATCAATAATGGAATATTCACTAATTTCTGCAATATTTTTATCCCCAACCGTGACCGCAAGGGATTCTTTCTTCAACCGCTTGCCGCCGCAGACATGGCAGGGCGTAATCTGCATAAATGACTCATATTCCTGCTTCGTAGTCTCCGAACCGGTCTCACGATATCGCTTCTGTAAATTACCAAGCAGTCCCTCAAACGCGATATTATAAACACCGTGTCCATGTCTGCCGGTATAATGAACTTCCACACGCTGACCGCCGGTTCCATACCAGATTAAGTCATGAACATCCTCCGGATATTCGCCATACGGTGTATCTAAATCAAATCCATAAAACTCTGCCATCGCATCCAAAATCGCACGACTGTAGCTATCCGGATTTACCACAGACTGCCATCCCGGTGCCGCAATCGCTCCCTGCGCAATACTAAGCGTCTTGTCCGGAATAATCAAATCCTCATCAAACTCCATCCGGTAACCGATTCCGTGACATTCAGGGCAGGCACCAAATGGATTGTTAAACGAAAAACTGCGCGGCTCAATTTCATCCACACTAATTCCACAGTCCGGGCAGGAAAAACTCTGACTGAAAGAAATTTTTTCTCCTCCAACCACATCGACAACCAATAAGCCATCGGCTAACTTAAGCACCGTCTCAATGGAATCGGTCATTCGCTTTTCAATTCCTTCCCGAATCGAAAGTCTGTCCACTACAATTTCAATGTTGTGTTTTTTATTTTTCTCTAACTTGATTTCTTCATCCAGTGAATACAAATTACCATCCACGACAACGCGCACATAACCACTGCGCTTTGCCTTGTCTAACACTTTTACATGCTCACCTTTGCGACCACGCACAACCGGGGCAAGCAGCATGATTTTCGTACGCTCCGGCAATTTCATAATTTCATCTACCATCTGGTCTACCGACTGTTTTTGGATTTCCTTGCCACACTTCGGGCAATGAGGAATTCCAATTCTGGCATATAAAAGACGAAAATAATCATAAATTTCCGTAACCGTTCCTACCGTAGAACGCGGATTACGATTCGTTGATTTCTGGTCAATCGAAATTGCCGGCGGAAGCCCCTCTAAGCTCTCAACATCCGGCTTCTCCATCTGACCTAAAAACTGTCTGGCATAAGAAGATAATGACTCCATATATCTTCTCTGTCCTTCAGCGTAAATGGTGTCAAACGCCAACGATGACTTTCCGGAACCGCTTAAACCGGTCAACACCACAAATTTATCTCTTGGAATATCCAAATCAATATTTTGAAGATTATGCTCTTTGGCACCTCGTATCCGTATTTCTCGCTTTGTATCCATACTAACCTCCATCGCTTTTTTGCTTCTAAAGTTCACTGCGGATTTCCTCTAAATGCTTTTTATATTCAATCATCCGGTCACGCAGTTTGGCAGCCTTTTCAAAATTCAACTCAGCCGCTGCCTGATTCATCTGTTTCATCATCTTAGCAATATGACGCTGCAATTCCTCAAAACTCATGGATTCCGGATCTTTCTCTTCTTCCGTAATATCCGTACCTGCTTTCTTTGAAATACGGATTCGATCGCGCACCGCCTTCTGAATTGTCTTTGGCACAATGCCGTGTTCTTCATTATATTCTTTTTGTATCTTGCGGCGCCGCTCGGTTTCATCAATTGCCTTACGCATGGAATCGGTAATCTTATCTGCATACATAATAACATGTCCTTCCGAGTTTCGTGCCGCACGTCCAATCGTCTGAATCAAAGAAGTCTCCGAACGTAAGAAACCTTCTTTGTCCGCATCCAGAATCGCTACCAACTGAATCTCCGGAATATCAAGCCCCTCTCGCAATAGGTTAATTCCGACTAAGACATCAAACACATCCAGACGCATATCGCGGATAATCTCTGAACGCTCCAGTGTATCAATATCCGAATGCAGATACCGCACGCGCACCCCGACTTCCTTCAGATACTTTGTTAAATCCTCTGCCATTCGTTTTGTCAGTGTCGTAACGAGAACCTTTCCCTTCTTCTCGGTAACCTTTCGAATCTCTCCGAGCAAATCATCCACCTGTCCTTTAACCGGTCTTACATCAAGTTCCGGATCCAACAGCCCCGTCGGACGAATAATCTGCTCGGTACGAAGCAGCTCATGCTCTGTTTCATACGTCGAAGGCGTTGCCGAAACAAACATCATCTGATTAATATGCCCCTCAAATTCTTCAAAGTTCAGAGGGCGGTTACTTTTGGCAGAAGGCAGGCGGAATCCATATTCTACAAGCGTAGATTTCCTCGACTGGTCCCCGGCAAACATCCCGCCAATCTGTGGAATCGTAATATGCGACTCGTCCACAATAATCAAAAAATCATCTGGAAAATAATCCATCAAAGTCATCGGCGTTTCCATCGGCTGCAGCCCGTTCAAATGCATGGAATAATTCTCAATACCGGAACAAAAACCGGTCTCCCGTAACATCTCAACATCAAAATGTGTCCTCTCGGAAATCCGCTGCGCCTCAATCAATTTATCCTCACTCTTAAAATACTTCACGCGCTCATCCAGTTCTTTTTCAATTCCCGCAATCGCACGCTCCATCTTATCCGGTGCCACTACATAATGAGATGCCGGAAAAACAACCATATGCTCTAAGTCCGCCGTCGCCTCTCCGGTCACAACATCAATTTCCTGTATCCTATCCACTTCATCCCCAAAAAACTCAACCCGAATCGCACGGTCACTTGCCGATGCCGGAAAAATCTCAACTACATCACCACGCACACGAAATGTGCCACGATGAAAATCCATATCATTCCGCGTGTACTGTATATCAATCAGACGGCGAATCACCTCATCCCTATCCTTTTCCATGCCCGGACGCAGAGAGACCGTCATATTTTGATAATCAATTGGACTACCCAGTCCATAAATGCAGGATACACTCGCAATAATAACCACATCACTGCGCTCAGTCAGTGCCGCTGTCGCCGAATGGCGCAGTTTATCAATTTCGTCATTGATTGCCGAGTCCTTTTCTATATAGGTATCCGTCGAAGGCACATAGGCTTCCGGCTGGTAATAATCATAGTATGACACAAAATATTCTACCGCATTCTCCGGGAAAAATTCTTTAAACTCACCATACAACTGAGCCGCCAGTGTCTTATTGTGTGCAATCACAAGCGTCGGCTTGTTCAATTTTTCAATCACATTTGCCATCGTAAAAGTTTTACCGGAACCGGTAACACCAAGAAGTGTCTGAAACTGATTTCCTTCCTGAAATCCTTTTACAAGAGCATCAATTGCCTGCGGCTGGTCACCGGTCGGCTGATATTCGGAATGTAATACGAAATGGTCCATCGTTTATTTGTCCACCTCCGTCTGGATGAATTGATATAACAACATAGGGAACAAATCATATGATTCATTCCCTATCGATAGGTCGTTCACTACTCGTGATACAAGTATAGCACATTGAAAATTGTATTGCAACGAGAAAATGAACATTTGTTCGTTTTCTGTTTTTTCATCCACCACACCGACGCATTTAAGACCGCTGCAAAAATCACCCACAAAAGATAGGGAACCTGACGCAACGCAGCCACCGGGTCAATGAGCCGCCATAAAAAAGCTATTCCAGTCCTTTACGAAACCGGTCAATCATCGTTGCCGTAAGGCTTAATAGATTTTTATCTTCTTCAATTTTATCCCGCTTAACAAAGTGCGCCGTTGCAAGTTCCGTTTCGTCCATTGTAATCGAAGTAGCGCCATCTACTTCGCAGTAATAGCCAAGTAAAAGATTCGAGTCAAATCCCCACGGCTGGCTGTCAAAATAACGAATATTTTTCACACGAAGCCCCACTTCTTCCTGCACCTCACGCACGACCGTCTGCTCCGGTGTCTCACCAATTTCACAGAAACCGGCAAGCAGTGCACGCCCTTTGTAGGGACGGTCTGCATACGTGGAAATCAAAATAGAATCCTCATGAATTAACCCGATAATCACCGCCGGGGCAATCTTTGGAAAAATCAAATTTCCACAATGTGGGCACCTCTTCATCCGCTCCTTTTTATCATGCACGGTTTTTGTTCCACAGCGACCACAGAAAACATTATCACGGTACCAAACATACAAATGATACCCTGTCATCCCGGCAAAGCAGGTGTATACCGGGGCATTTCTGCGGAGACTCCGAATCGGTTCATAGGAAAAAGAAAAAATGTCCGATATAAACAAACCCGCTGATAAATCCCCCGGCATATAAAGAAAATAGCAGGTTTCATCAATCGAAAATAAATATTGTAATAAATGCTTTTCACACCCCAATTCACTATAGGTTGGAAGCACAATTTTTCCATCTTCAATACGGCACAAAATTTTGTCATCCGGTTTCCCATGTCCACGAAAAACAAGCACAAAATCATCCGGCTTCGGACTTTTTGCATGATAAGCATTATCAAACTTTTTTGGTGCAATTTCTTGTATCATAACCAGTTCTCCTTAAAATCAGTAAATATCTTAAATCACTTTTTTCATCTGCCAACGCCCGGACAAATATCTCACAACAAATAACAGCGAGCGGACCGCCCAGTCAATAAACATACCAAACCACACGCCTAAAATCCCCATGTTACATACCACCGCAAGTAAATAACTGCAAAGCACGCGGAACAGCCACATAGAAATAATTCCTGTCAGCATCGTAAATTTCACATCGCCTGCTGCCCGCAATGCATTTGGCAGGGTAAAACTGAGTGGCCAGATAAAAACAGCAATTGTACTAAACCAGCGAAGCACCTCCGCCGCCATCCGGGTTGCTTCCGGCGAAAGAGAAAATACCGATACAATCGGAACGGCAAATACAAACAAAACTAGATTCATGATCCAATCTCCCAGATAAGCAAACAACATCAGTTTTTTCGTGTATTTTTTTGCCTGTGCCACCTCACCGGCTCCAAGGCAGGTTCCCACCACGGTAATCAGGGCAAGCCCCATCGACATCCCCGGAATATTGGGAAATTCAATAATGGAATAACTGACTGAATTGGCCGCGATTGCCGCCGTTCCAAATGATGTAATCATACTTACTACCATTAATTTTCCGACCTGAAACATGCTATTTTCAATACCGCTTGGAATTCCGATACGGAGAATCCGAAGAATCATTTTTTTATTCGGAAGCAGTGAAGAAAATTTCTTTATCTGCAAAGGATTATACGGGTGGGCAACCAAAACGGTCATACAGATTCCACAGACAACGCGGCTCACAAGCGTTGCAAGAGCCACACCAAGCACCCCATAGCCGAGTGCCACCAAAACCGCATTCAGCGCAATATTAATCGCATTCATTAACACACTGAGTCCCATACTGACCTTGCTGTTTCCTACACTTCTGAAAATGGCAGCTCCCGCATTATAAATTCCAAGAAATGGATAGGAAAGTGCCGTTACAAACATATAAATCCATGCACTGTGCATAACCGAATCTTCTACACTTCCAAAGATTGCCGGTAACATCTGCTTTCCAAAAATAGCACAAATAAACGCTGCTGCCATGGAGAAAATAAACAACACCGTTTCCAACTGTCCTGCCGCATAAGCAGCATCTTTTGTATCACGCCGTCCGTTGTACTGACTGCAAACGACGGCACCTCCTGTCGCAAGTGCCGCCATTACCTGAATAATCAATAGATTAATATTAGTCGTAAGTGCCACGCCGGATACCGCTGCTTCTCCCGCCTTGGAAACCATCAGCGTATCCACCATGCCGACCATTACATTTAAAAACTGCTCAAACATAAGAGGCATCACAAGTGCCCTTAGCTGTTTTCCTGTGTACATCATAATTCTCATATCCTTGCTTCATTTTCAACCATAGTGTACCACAGGTTTTTCTTTCCTTCAACTATCTAGTTATAACCGATTGCCATCAGGGTGAACTTCTTTGATTCACTTTCATCATTCATGCGAAGTTCAATTGTATGCTCTGCCTCGGCATCCTCTTCGATGGCTACATATACTTTACCGTTGTTCCATCCGCTGGTATCATAACCACTCAGAGTTGCCTGAAGTTTGCCATCTACATACAAATCGGCAGAACCATATTCCACTGAATTGCTTAATTTGTAAATTAACGTAAGTGCTTTACATTTTACTTTTAATTTCAAAGCGTCCGTGCCGCTTGTTGACGTATGCATCCAGTTATCCGGGAACCATGCCGCACCTTTTTGTCCCTTATACTCGTACTGGAAAGAGCCCGTTGCATTATCATTCTGATTAAATCCGCCGGAAGTAAAGGATGTAATTGCATTGTCCTTTGTAACATCAGTCTTAGAATCCAACATCTTCATTCCCTGGTAAGCAGATGACTTAACCGGTGCCATCGCATCCATATCGGTGATATTATCTTCTTCTGCCGTTTCTTTATCCATCTTATCAAACATGCGTGTAATGCAGTCTGCCATCAACTGATAACCGGTGTTGTTTGGATGCAGGGAATCACCAAAGTACCATTTATAAAATGCTTTCTGGTCATTTCCACCAAAATAAGACGAAATCGCATTTCCCATACTAATCATCGGTAAATCATAATGCGTACCAAATGGACGATAATCGTTTTCACAGACAACACCGCCACTCGCCTTCTGAAATACTGAGAATACAAGCACAACGGCAGAGCCGGATTTCAACGCCTGACGAATCAGTCCTTCATAACCTTTTCCTGCAGTTGCCGTACCATAATCATTTACGGCAAATTCAATGAACAGCACATCCGGATGATCGCTTCCTTCCGGTAAACGGTCAATCACATCACGATTGTAACGGACCACACCAATATCGGATGGCGTTCCGCTCATTCCGGCATTAATAAAGTGAACATTTTCTCCATTGTTCTTTCCATATTTCACACCAAATGTTTTTGCCGAAACTTCCGCATAACACATGCTGTTTGGTTTTGCCAATGCGCCCTCTGTAATGGAACCACCAATGTAAGCAAGTGTGACATCTTTTCCGTCTCTCGCATTTTGGATTACCTGCTTGATTCTTGCATTGTTTCCGGTTGAGTACACACTGTCTTCAAGCATTTTCTCATACTCTTCGTCACTGACTTTATAGACATTATTCTGTGCTTTTCCGCTAATGATAACATCATCCACAAGGAATGAATCTGTCGCGGTAGTCATGGTGAGTGTCATCGCTGCATCACCCTGATTTTTCGGAATCGTAATCTCGCCTTTGAGCGTAGTCCATTTACCGCTTGCGCATGCTTTTCCTGCATCTGCGTTTGTAATCAGCGTAACGTCTCTTGCCATTCCATTCTGGTCAGTATAAGTCATACGAAGTGCAATCTTCTGGCTTTTTCCGGTATCTTGCTTTACAACAACGCTGAACTGATAATGCTCACCGGCAATCACATACTCGGAAATTGGAAGTTTTGCACCATCGGTTTCACTCGTTCTGTCTTTCACAAGAAGACTGTTCATACCGCCTTCTGTGTAGTTCTGTGAATTGGAAACTTCCAGTTTGCCACCAATTGGTGCAAATCCTTTGAGATCCCCGTCTTCAAAATAGTTACTGTAGACTTCCAACGCAACCGGTTCCGGCGTCTTAATCGGCACTTTGGTCACCTGTGGTTTCTCCGATGGTGTGCTTGTCGGCTGATTTGTTGGTTTACTCGTCTGCACTGGTGTCTTCGTTCCCTTAACTGTCTTTTTCTTTGTTACAATAATCTTTACGGTTCCGATTTTCTTTGTCTTTTTCTTATACTTTTCCTTCACCGTAACTTTGGCAGTTCCGACTTTTACTGCTTTGACCTTGCCGGAAGCTGAAACTTTAATTCTTTTGTTTGATGCGGTAAATTTGTATTTTGCTTTTTTCTTCTTATTCTTTACCACAATCTTTTTTGATTTTCCCTGCTCAATCGTAATTGTTTTCTTCGCAGGTTTTGCTTTCTTTGCTGCCGCACTGCTGTCCGATGCCGTAGCCGTTAATGACACAACCATCGCCACAGCCAGTCCGTGGCAAAGTAACTTCTTCATTTTTGCGCAACCCATAATTGACCTCCTTTATAATTTTGTATTTATATTATATGGGGTTTATATAAATTTTACAAGATGGCATTTTTTCAAGTTTCGTAAATTATCAAGAAAACGGGTTCGTTAAGTGGGCACTCCCGTTAAGCAAACGCGTAAGGGTATCGGCATGTTAAATACACATGCCCGATACCCACGTGTTTGTACCCACTTATCGCAACCGTTTTCTTGATGATTTACGGGAATCCTGAAAAACTGATATCTAACACCGTATATAAACTAGTTCTTGTAATGCATTTGGGGGGGCAGGGCATACTTTTTCTGACATCCACCTGAAGCCCTGTATGACAACGCTTTTTCCTTGACTTGCGCCAAAGAGTTGCATTTTCATTAAAATATCCGGTCTCAATCTGATAAAATACGACACAACTGCAACTCTTTAAGCTATTTTTTCCGCTTATGGTTGCCTTTGTACCACTTTTACTCATAACGCATGCAACGCTTTTAACATTTGTAAAGATTTGCGTTGCATCTAGAGCAAAATATATAACATATCTTCCATTAAAAAAAATATTTCACTGTAATCTTAGCCAGAAAATGAGAATGTTGCTTTCACTATGAGGAACATTGAACACCGTCGGTGCCTAGAGGGCGTATTTTGCCCTCAGGCACCGCTACGTGTGTTCTCTAAGCGGGAGCGGTTCCGAATGTGAAACAACATTCTCATTTTCTAGTTAAGCATACAGCGAAACTATTTACTAATTTATTCTAACCCTTCATTGTAAATCCGATTGATGGCTGCCTGTGCCTGTTCCATCTCATGTTTTTTTATGATTCGGTCTCTGTCTTCTAAGATTGCTATCATTTCGTCGACAAGCTGTTCTTCTTTTAGCTCGGTCATGCGGTACAAATAGCCAAGCATTCGTGTGGCTGTATAATCGGTATTCATATATTTGTATGCAATCTCCCGGCACAGACTTTCGGCGAAGCCTTTTTGTAATAGTATTTCGTAAATTGCGTCACTTTTTCTTGTATCCATGAAATTCCTCCAATTTCAATACACTATTGCTCACCTGCATATTGCTACTTTCCAGACGTAACGACCGGAACAGATTTTTTTAACTTCTTTAGAAACCCGGCATTTTTCCAAAATCAATGCCATATGTGTAATACGTTCCCGTGTCTTTTCTCATAAGAAGTGCTTCGTTCATTTTTATGTATTCAATTCCTTTCACGAGAAATGATTTGCCAACGGCTGTGTTGTATAGTCCTTCGGTTAGGGTTTGGTAAGTAGGCATAGGCGCTCCTTTCTTAGTGCGTTTGGGGTTGAAATGTTTGGTTTTAGTGTAGCATGTTTTGGGGGATGGGGCAATTATCTTCTTTTAATCGTGATTAAAATCCCGGCATTTTACCGAAATCGATGCCATAGGTATAATAAGTTCCTGTGTCTTTTCTCATAAGAACCGTTCCATTTATTTTTACATATTCGATTCCTTTGACACGGAACGAATTGCCGACAGCTGTATTTTGTAGCCCGGCAGTCAATGTTTGATAAGTTTGCATAGCGACTCCTTTCGAAGATAACTCTTTGTCTTTTGCAATTGTTGATTACTTCCTTCATTCCTTCCTGGTTATCTTTTCACATATCTCTGATTCCTACTATTAGGTTTATCCGGAATCGTCATTTTCACAATTCCAAGTTCAAGTGCCGGATTCATGTAATTCTTTCGAAATGTTTCTCTGGATTTTATTCCCAATTTCCCCATAATTGCTACTGCTGTATAAGGAACATCGTATTCCATTACATCAAGCATTCGCTTCACACTCTCACTAATATTAGACTCTGCTTTTTTTAGCTGTTCTGTTACTTCTTCCAAAATCTTATCAATCTGTTCCAGCATAAATTCGATGAATACATCTGAATTTCCATTTCCATGACATGTTGCAATTACGCTATAGTATTCACCTTGAAATTTTTCAATCTGACTTTCCAGCGGAATATATTCAAAAATATCTCTCCACTGATACAACAATACCGTATGCCATAATCTTGCCATTCTTCCGTTTCCATCGGCAAATGGATGAATAAAAACAAATTCATAGTGAAAAATTGCTGACAAAATCAATGGGTGAATAACATCCTTATTATCCCTCATCCATGCAAACAAATCCCCCATCAACTCAGGTACCATATTGGGTGGCGGTGCAACAAATATGCAAGTTTCTCCTGAAAATACACCTTCTTCTCCTCTGCGAAAATCTCCCGATTCATGCATAATTCCAGCCGTCATAATACCATGAATCTTTTTTAAATCATCCACATAATAGGGGTTTACTTTTTTTATTGCTTCATAAGCCTTATAAGCATTTTTAACTTCCTGAATTTCCCGTCTATCCCCCAATACAGTTCTTCCATTCAAAACATCTCTTACTTCCGACAAGGATAATGAATTTGCCTCTATTTTTAACGACGAATGAATGGACTTTATCCTATTATTTTTCCTAAGATACGGCTTCGTATCAAGATGACCATAACTCCCTAAATTCCCCACTTTTTCCGATATAGATGCTACATATTTAAGCATTTTATTTGTAATTGTATACGGTGGTTTATAATTTGTCATATTACTCCTTATCTTGCTTATTATCTTGCTTACTATCTTACTTATTATCTTATCACACTTTCTCTGAGATATACAGTTTTATTTAATAGAACACATTTTCTGTAAGTTTGATAATCCAATCCTTCTTGGGAATAATATCCACCCACTCTTTTGGTATTCCATCTATACCATAATATAGACCAGCCAGTCCTCCCGCCAACGCGCCTACCGTATCGGTATCATCTCCGAGATTAACTGCTTTTAAAACACAACTCCTATAATTATCTGTATTAAGGAATCACCATATCACCGCCTCTAACGTATCCACCACATAACCGCTGCTTTTAATCTGGCTTTCATTCATTTTTTTTAATTCTTTTAAATTCCATAAACGAGCATATTTCTCCATTTCAGATGCTATCTCCAAATCGAAATTCGTATCCAAATAATGCTTACAATTTGAAATACTCTTACTCACCATATTAAATTTATCATCTTTTGAACACAGCATATCCGCTATAACTTTTGAATAAATCAAGCAAGCTATTTTACTTCTAGCATGTCCGTGAGTTAAGGCAGACAGATTAAAAATGGCATCTGCTTTTTTGACTTTTTCCCCCGCAAGAGCCTTGCTATATCGCAATGCGGCAGGCAATATTCTCATTAGCGAACCATTTCCATTATCATATTCCGACTTATTACCACACTGTAGCGGTTCTACCCCTCTTGCATAATTCATTATTGCTTTATTTGTTGATATTCCGCTATCAAAATTTTCTTGGTGAGCAGTGTAATCACCATATAATAGCCATGCACTAAACTTATCCATCAAAACTTTGTAATCTGGTTTTGATTCCCCCATCTCTCCTAACCACTCCATCGTTGCAAGTGACATGCTTGAATCATCAGACCATGTACCCGCAGGTTGATTATGTGTACCATATTCTCTCATCTCTGTTACCGGATTGTCCCTCAACTCTTGACGAGATACAAATTCTACCGGAACACCTAGCGCATCTCCTATAACAAATCCAAGCATTGCTGCTATATATCTTTTGCTTTCTTCTTGATAACTCATCCTGTAATCACTTTCCCTTGTAATAAATCGTTTTTTTGCTAACTCTGTCTTCCGTTTTGCTTCTTCATAATAACCCAACACCTCCATTAATATTCCTTTTCGATATCGCACTCAATTTCATACATACTTTTAAAATATTCTAAATCAGCCGGGCTCTTAATCAACATAATCTCTCGCATTTTACCCGTGTGAATATTTTTAAATCCCGCAATCTGTTCCCCATCGCAAATGCTCGCTTTAATGATCGGTTTTTCATTTTCATGATCGTAGCTTTGCTTTGGTTTTGGAGATTGTTTTTTCTTGAAAAAAATTATAGGTGTCACCTTCTTTCGGGGGGAAAAACTGCATTTTTGTAATTATTCATAAATTTGCAAAAGTCTTTACGACCTATCCTCTCTAGTAATTATTTTTTTACCACGCTCTTTGATTAAATAAATTCTGCTATTCATATATTCTAATAACTTATTTTTCATATCGTCGCATTTCTTCAATTCATCCCACCACTTTTCACAATAATCATTAAAAACAAAATACTCCATATAATCCGATTCCTTCTTATATTTCATCCAATCTGATTTAAACAATTTATATTCCCAGGAATCAAAGCAATCAGCATGTCTATTCTCACTAACCTGGGTAATATTTCCAATCGTATATACAACCTCAAGAAATTCAAGCAGTGCCTTTGTATACTTTTCTTCTATTTTGTATTCTGTATTAATAAAGCGAATCAATTCCTCTTTTTGGGTAATATGTTTTATCTGCTTATTCAGCGATTCAAGATACTCTAAAGTTTCCCGACTTTTTCTGCTCTTTAATCCGAATAATTCTTTGAAACAAAACCACCATCCATTCATAATATCTAACGTTAACTCCGTAGTGCCACATATATATTTTTTATAATCAGGAAAATACTCAAGCACCTGCTTTTTAACATAACAATATCTTTCGACATCACAACTCCAAGACAATTCATACGCTAATGTTTTATATAATATATTCCAGTCATTCCAATTACTCCAATATTTTTTATCTCTCTTTTTTAAGACAATATCTTTTCTAAAATCGTGCAAATAATCCATAATATCACTCCATTCATAAAGCGAAATTGCAAATTCAAATCAATTGATTTTTAGCCATTATAATTTACAAGGTTCTCAAACAAAGTGCAATGCTCTTTTCTTTTACCGGAAGTTTCTTACCCATCATAATTTACAAGGTTCTCAAACTGTTACATCAATTTGAAAAGAAAACTTTTGTTTCTTACCCATCATAATTCACAAGGTTCTCAAACGACATGCGGTCATTTAATCCGCAGCTATCAGTTTCTTACCCATCATAATTTACAAGGTTCTCAAACCGAAAGATAAAGTTTTGAGCAGTTCAAAAAGTTTCTTACCCATCATAATTTACAAGGTTCTCAAACCAGTTGAGAGATTTGACTGGTTTCGTGTGCGTTTCTTACCCATCATAATTTACAAGGTTCTCAAACTTCAACCCAAGTATAGCCGTGTCTAAATAGGTTTCTTACCCATCATAATTTACAAGGTTCTCAAACCTAGTGACGCAGATGTTACAAAAACCACTAGTTTCTTACCCATCATAATTTACAAGGTTCTCAAACCAGGTTGTTTCTGGAAAAGTTGGAGCAGATGTTTCTTACCCATCATAATTTACAAGGTTCTCAAACTTCTGATTGTATCCGATAGTATCATTCTGTGTTTCTTACCCATCATAATTTACAAGGTTCTCAAACGATAATGATGCAATAAAATATATCGCAAAAGTTTCTTACCCATCATAATTTACAAGGTTCTCAAACCGCGCGGACGTCTTGCAAAGTATCAATGTAGTTTCTTACCCATCATAATTTACAAGGTTCTCAAACTATACGATAAAAGTGAGGAACAGGAAAAGGGTTTCTTACCCATCATAATTTACAAGGTTCTCAAACTGACCACTGCTTTTCTTTTTCTTGCTTATAGTTTCTTACCCATCATAATTTACAAGGTTCTCAAACATGAATACCTCATTGACAAAAGCGACCAATGTTTCTTACCCATCATAATTTACAAGGTTCTCAAACTGGCAATCCCATGTAATCAAGTTTCGGTTTGTTTCTTACCCATCATAATTTACAAGGTTCTCAAACAAAATCACGCAAGGAATTATACAAAGCATGGTTTCTTACCCATCATAATTTACAAGGTTCTCAAACAAGACAACATGCTTGCAATGCAACGTTGTAGTTTCTTACCCATCATAATTTACAAGGTTCTCAAACTCAAAAATGTATGACAACCCGTGGTCAATGGTTTCTTACCCATCATAATTTACAAGGTTCTCAAACTCTACTGTTAGACTTCCACAGGGTTGCAGTGTTTCTTACCCATCATAATTTACAAGGTTCTCAAACGCCGTAGCAGATGTTTGTGCCGGTTCTTTTGTTTCTTACCCATCATAATTTACAAGGTTCTCAAACTGCATCTCCAGTGTTAGTATCAACCTTATAGTTTCTTACCCATCATAATTTACAAGGTTCTCAAACAAGGATTTTGCTAGAATTTACACAGAAAAAGTTTCTTACCCATCATAATTTACAAGGTTCTCAAACTTGGATAACAGTTTTCTTAACAAGTCTAGCGTTTCTTACCCATCATAATTTACAAGGTTCTCAAACAACGCTGGAAGTATTTAGTTTTTTAGTTGGGTTTCTTACCCATCATAATTTACAAGGTTCTCAAACCTCAAATTCTCTTAAAGTTATCACCGAACCTATCTGTTTCACAACAGCGAAATTATGAATTTGACTTTATTTTACTATCAGACATCGGTCTTTGTCAACAATATATATTTGCTCATTCTCCAATTTATCTTTCTCAATCGATTCGATAAGCACAAGATTTATTTTATTATAAAAAGCCGCCTTGTATAATTCTTCCATTTCCTCTTGTGTCAAATAACTCTTTAAATTAACAAAACACAATACTCTTATTTCTAATAGACTCGCCTGAATCCGAATAAATTCTACTAGTTTTTCAATGAGATTTTCACCTGTTTCTTCAAAACGAATGTTAAACCCCTTAAACATTTCTGTCCAATCATAATCTAAATTATAAATAAGATTGGAAAATGGACTTGCAAGCACAATTTCGTCTAATAGACTAATAATATCTGCTGTAATTTTCTCTTTCTCTTGAAAATAGTCTGGTGCAATTATTCCAAGTCTTGAATACAATTTGTTAATTATTTTTCTGTCATTTATACTTACATCAAATGGATCAATAATTAAATTCATTTTTTTATCTATTTTTTGAATTTTATTATGATCTGATAACACAAACATCCCCTCTTCTCCCGTTATCTGATTCTTTAAGCTACCTATAATTTCCGTTATAAATTTTGCATTTTCAACAACCAGGACCGTTACCCTATTTTCTTCTAATTCCATATCTAATCCATAATCAGAACATACAAGCCTCATAAAATAATTAACCTTTCATCTGAATCTAAAACTTCATTTTGTTTTTCACCAATAATACATTCAATTTTGGAATACTGTTTTTCTGTTAATTTCATCACCTGAATCAAACCCTTTTCCGGTTTATTTTTGCGTAGATTCTCTACTATGCCATCCGCAGCAGTCGTATTCTGTGCCAGTTTACAATAAATACTTTCCTGCATCATGAGAAACCCATTCTTCAAAAGATGTTTGCGAAATCTAGTATATTCTCTTCGATCCTGTGAAGTTAATACCGGCAAGTCAAACATTACAATTACTCTCATATATCTATAACTCATTCCTATAAAACCTTATCAACGAAACATCTTTATCATTTAATGCATCAAACACACTTTTCGTATAAATTTTAATTGCATTAATGACACATTCCTTTTTCCCTTCCAAAATCACTTCTTGACTTAACAACTTAAGCATCTCATGTTTTTCTTCTGTTTCAAATTTTTCCCAGTATTGTTTCTTTACAATTTGATCCACAAGAACTCGGTATGGCTCCATTAAATCGGATGATAAATTATATGGATTAAACATATTATCATGAAATAATCCAATTTGTGTCATATAGCCATTTGCAACAATCTCTCGATTAAAACACGACAATATAAGTGCATATCCATAATTAAGTGCTGCATTTGTTGGAGACTCCTCCGTTCTAGTGAAATCTTTTCCGAACAACGCATTAAAATATACTTTTGCCGCATGTCCTTCACGATTTGTAACATCTCCCAACTCCATTTCATTTATATACTGATATAGCAATTCTGCTTCCATCTTTTCGTATTGCTCAAGAAGTTCTGCCTGCTTGCGAATTTTTTCAGAAACAATTTCAGTCCATAAAACTGCTTTTTCTTCTCTGCTCCATTCCATTTGTCTCCGTATCTTTACACTTGTATCGTGACTTCCATAATAAGGAATTAGTTCAGACGAAGGATTCCTTTTCTCATCACAGAATATCACCTTGATTTTCTTTTTGACAAGTTCACTTAACAGATATGCCGTCATGGAAACAGCCGTACTTTCTACAATCAGTATTCCAATTTCACTCAAATGAATCTTAACAGTCTCCTGCCCTCGGACTACCAGATATCCAATCTGATAGTCCAATTTGGCAGTGTGAGATATTACAACCGTCCGCCAACTCATACCGTCAACAGGTCAATTTCATTTTCGTATAGACCTGTCATAGACTGATTAATTAACTTAAACTCTCTACAATCTGATACTATTTTGTTCGTTAGCGTCACACCGGTTTTCTTTGCCCCACCAATCATACAAAGATCAGCCCCTTGATTAATCAACTGTGACAATTGCAAAATCTGCAACAATACATAAATCTGTTCTGATATTGATAATTCAACAAACTTTTCCCTTCCCATTACCAATTTATCACCTACCGGATTAGGACGCAATTTGTAAATACCCTGTAGATGTTTCTCACATAACAGATCATATAATTTTATATTATCAGTCATGCAAAGCAATCCTTGCTTTTCCATATAATCTTCAGTAAACTGTGCCGAATATGCCTTTGTCATTTCTTTTACATATAATTCCCATTTTTGAGGTAAAATCATCTGCACTGCATTACAAACCGATAATTGATTACCTGTACGACCTGTCAAGTACATATAAAATCCATTCACTTTGATAAGCGAATACATTTTAATTTTTTCTAAGCGCACATCCGGATTTTCATATCCATATGTTTGTGCAAAATACTGTTCCAACTTTTCTTTCACATTTAGTTGATGTTTCAGATACAACGGAACCGCTTCTATGGTTCGTATTCGCTTATTTTTCTTTGTATGTTCGACAAGACAAAAATACGCTCCTGTCATCTTTTTGAATCCGCCATACTTTGTCGTATCACAAAGTCTTTCATCGGATGTTTTCACACCAACATATCCGACTCCAGCCGCCTTTTTTGCATCCTTTGCACTGTATATCGTTTGATCTGCCAACCCTCCATGTACCTCATAATTCCTTCTTGTAACCAATGGCGTGTTCTTTCTCATCATCTGCTTGACCGTTGTAATGCTATCATCTTTTTTTGTCTGCCACGCCACCTCACCATTCCGGATAACCGGATAATTAAAGATTTTATCCATGTGATACGGATTTTTTTCTGGAGCACGTTCGTACTCCTTCATAAAATTATATGGATTTTTGGTAAATTTCACATGGTAAACATTTCCTACAACAATGTTTAAGTAGGCATCTTTTGCATGATGAAAATCATTCACATTTCGGCATTTTAGCAATTCATATTTTTTACGAAATTCGCTAACATTTGGAGCTTTAACATACACAATATCCGCTTGAGGAAATGTTTTAGTAAATAAATCTGTAATTGCCTTCGTTCCCTGTCTGGTCTCTACAAGCTGCCGATTGATAAACGAAACCTTTTCATCTTCTGAAAATCCATATGTTCTCGTCAATCTTTTGTACTTCTCGTCATTTATAAACCCACCCTTTTGAAGTTCCTTCCACAAAGCACGACATTTGTCCTGAATATCATTCTGGATAGGATATCCATCACTTTTATGCGCATTAATTTGCTTTTTTACTAAAACAAGGTTATTGTCTATGCTGTCATCCTTTACAAAATGCCGCGGATAGATATGATCAATATCATACAAATTGTCGTTAAACAAATCGTCTAAATCTATTCTTTCACCGCTATACATACAACGTCCCTTTTGTGTATAGTATAAATACAATTTTTTGCGACGAAAATCAGATTCATCCCACTTATTTTGTATTTGATTGTACAACTCTCGCTCTTCTTTACAATTTTTGTACAATGCCTCAAACTTCTTCTTGCGACTTATTGTTCGTTTCTTTTCTGCATTTGGATCACGTGCCATTTCAACAAATATGCATGCAGGCGGTTCACCCATAATATTTGTAATTTCTTTTAAGACTAAAATTGTCTGCCATGTCATTCTTCTTACCGGGGCTGATATATACAAATCATCTAAGTCTTCATATACTATTTCCGAAAGTGTTTTATCTATAACCTTTCCCTTTTTCTGAATTTCTTCTTTATATGTGAAATTTCCACTTTCAATTAGTTCCATCAAATTATAGTTATCATTCCACATTTTCTGAATAACAGTAGCCACCTCACCTGTTGTTTTATCAAGACCTTCAACATTTAATAATGCCTTTGAAAGCCTCCCCCAATCTTTAAATTTAAATCCGGTAATTTGTGCAATTTGTTTTTCCGTCAATTCATTTCCATAGTTTTCTTGAATTTTTCGTTTTAAAAATTTCGTCGTATCACCATAAACAGTCGCCCAAAAAATAATTTGCTCTATCATTTTTTCCTGTTCATATGTTAAAGACTCCACAGCAAAGATTTTACAAAACTTATAATAATTTGCCCTTTTATTCGTAAAGCCGCCATCAATTCCGGAAATTTCCGGTATATCTTGCGCCCCTATCGTCTTATTCAAGCGTAAAAATTGAATAAGTTTTGCACTAGTGACTTTTTTCTCCGTTTTAAGCAAATGTTCGAAAATCTCTTGTTTTAACTTAACCGGTATTTTTTCACCATTAATCCGTAAATTATTTAATTCATTTAAAACCATATATTTTTCGTATAAAAGCGAATTTTTAGGAAGTACATTTTCTCCCCCCATATATGTGCATCGTTTTACCATCCTGGCAATAAATTTTTCAGCAGATTCTTCCTCATCTATTTTTTGTTCAAAGTTCCATGGATAAACCTTGCCAGCTTCCTTTCGTACTGACCACACATTTTTACTATACTTCATATCTCCATTTACAATTGGTGATATCGGTCCAATATAATATGGAATCTGAAACTCAAACATCTTAACAATTCTTTCACTAACCGTGAGGTCACTTTTATCTTTTTCCTTCAAAAAAGGCAAATAGTTCTCTGCATTTTTGAGGATTTTCTTTAATTCCTTCTTATGTATTTGGTTTGGAATCACCCCGTTCGATGCAGTCAACTGCTTCGGCAAAAAATTCTCTTTATCAATTTCCTCTATTACGTATTTTTTCTCTTCACTTTCAGGAAATTCTTCGATATCTTTCTTTATCGCCTTAACGAAATCTTCTCTGCTACATTGAACTCCTCGCCTTCTTTTTCCATTTTTGTACTCATCACTTTTAACTTTATCTGAATTAACAGAACCTACATATGCGCTATAATTATTCTTCTCCATGATTCGAAACATTTTGTTATACTTTTCTATAGAATTTTCTTTATACAACTTTTTCAAGATTTTTAAATCCCTTTGATGCTTCTCATACGCTGCCACTCGTGCTAACGACAAATATTCAAACTCCCCATTTTCCCCTTTCATGATATTAGCAAGCAAACTCCAGTCATGAAGCTGTTTCATAGTGCAAAATAATTCATAAGAACTTTCGCTTAATACTTCTTCTACCTTTTGACATGTTTCATCATAATTTCCATCCCGGTAAGAGATACTGAATTTTTTATCCTCTTCTTCCCACTCTTCCTCCTCAAAAATTTTAGAAAGCGTGCCTTTCAGTCCACATATAAGTTTTAACATCTCCACTTTCTGTTTTTCGGCAGACTTCTTGATACCGTAATGCTCAATAATTCTACTAACTTTATCACTTTTGGAATATTCATTGGACGATAAAATATCCTGCAGGTAATTGTCAGAAATATCTTGTAGAAACTCCACACCAACAACAGTTTCTGCTTTTTTTACAAAATCAGCATAAAGCTCCTTGAAATTCATATTTCCGTCTTCACTCAAATTTGTATTCAAAAAATGTCCTCTATGCTTGAAAATATTTAAAATTGCTAAATAAACAAGCCTGATATCCTGTGGCTCCTTTGATTCAATTAATTTCTTTCTTAAATGGAAAATAGTTGGATATTCTGTATAATATTCAACATCGGTATACCCTGTATCCGCAAATAATGCAAATTTTTGTTTTACAATCTTATCCTCAGCATAAAACTTGCTATCATCCAAACGCTGAAAGAACCCTGCATCTTTCTTTTCGATTTCAGGCGCAAACAACTCTTTAACATATCCAATTCTTGCTTTTTCCCTATTTCTGCGACGTTTTGCCACACGATATGTTCTTCTCGCAGCAGCCGTATCCGCTTCATCAAACAAACGAACACCCCACATATCTTTTCCCTTTTTTCTTACGAGCTTGTACTTTTCATCTGTCACTGCCCATCCCAAACTCGAAGTTCCCATGTCCAATCCGATATAATACTTCATACCATCTCTCCTTTTCTTTTTGGTTATACTATAAATTTTTTAATTTACTATTGACAAATCCTGTAATTGATACTACAATAATTTTGTAATTTACAAGGTGAGTTCAAATAAGGATTTATCCGAAATTGCATTTGCCCACATTGTGTGGATATTAAAAGACCATAATGGTCTTTTTTTATTGCTTCAATTAACAAAATATCAACAAAAAATCCCCAAAACCAGCGTTCCGGGGATTCCATCATTCTTATTCAACCTATCCCCATCTGCGCTTCATGATTCGATATTACCACAATTCGAATCCCCTGTCAAAACTTTTGGAATATTTTGTTATATTTTCATGTATTTTGTCAGTGTGTGATTTATCGTTTTTTTATTATTCTGCCAATTCTCTTTCGATTTTGTCAAAAAGTAAATCAATTCGTTTCTTTTTTCCCTGCATCATCTTTTTGTCGTGGCAGTATATGTAACCAACTACATCATAAAAATTATCCATTTTTAGATTCTGATTATGAAAGCCTTGGTTACACTTGATGTGGCCACGCTGAAAAGCGGTCGAGCGGTTTACACGGAAATTTGCATGCATAACATGACTTACTTTATCTTTATTGTTCAAATAAATTCTCCAGTAACCGGACGCTGTCGAGATAGAGACCATGTCCGCAACAAAGTTACAGGTAAGGCCAAAGCTTTCGCAAATTTTCTCGATGTTTTCATCGGTAAGCGGGCTCAACCTAAGTTTTTTTGCTTTTCTGCGTTTCAAATCCTCTTTTGTGGATTTCGCCCAGCGAAATCGCCTCCAATCTGTCTCCAAAAAGCAACACTGGCACGGCTCATAACCAGAAAATAAAAGTTTTTTGGTATCCTGCATTTCTACCGTATGATTAGCGCGTGCATAGCGGCAGTCTGTTCGGTGTATTTTCCTCGTCCCCGTATTTACAACGCAACTCTCGTCTTTTGTTTGCTTCTCATACTTTTCACACATACTTTTAAAAAGCTCATGCAGATATGCGACATCATATTTAGAATAATGTAGCAAATTGTGTCGATACGAAATCCCAGCCTGCCTAAGAGAAAATTCAAATCCCGGATTCCTATTTTCATCCATTGCAATCGTGCTTAAAATCTCCTGCAAACATAAAACACGATGCTTTGGAATAGAAAGTCCGAAACGCTCCATTTCCTGACGATACACCTCATAAGTTTCCCGAGTCCAAACAACAATAAATTCATACTTAGAACAGGTAATGCTAAAATTTTTAAAAACCTCACAAGCTGGCTTTGCTAAACTCACCTCTGCCTTTTTCACATGCGTGAGCTGACAGGTTTTTGCCGTCAATGTACTTATATCTTCCAAACCCACTCGCTTGGAGAACTTTTTTAGAATATTAAATTTGTCATCGGTACCAATCGCTGCCACCTGAATTGGCTCCCAATCTGCTATGTTCTGTGAGCCATCTTTCGCATTCCATTCAATATCCAAAAACAAGTATTTTACCATATAACCATCTCCTTCCCTTTGCAAAGTACAATTTTCAATATTACCTAAAAGAAGTCATAATCATCCGGATCAAGCCCAGCTTCTTCGAGTGCTTCCTCCCTTTCATCAGGATCCATCATTTCCAATTCATCCCGATCAAGTCCAGCATACATAAGCTCATCTTCTAGTTCCTCCTCTTCATCCGGCTCCTCTTCAAAATCGCCGGCATCTCCAAACAACGCCTCATGTTCCTCTCGGCTGGCACATAGCATCTCATCAGCGAAAAATCTTTCTGTGCTATCAACTTCGCCATCACCATTAAAATCCATCCAATCTCTCATAGTCATAACCTCCTTTAATAAAATGATTACCCTTTTGATGTCTCCATCCTACCACGGCTTAATGTCCAATAAACACCCCACCACTATAAAAACTATTCTTAAAAACAAAAATGGGTATAGAAACGATTGTTCGTTTTAAACAACTCATTTCTTGTACCCATTTTAATTACGGATTCTTTCGTATGCGTTTAAATATCTCATACTGACGTTCCAATTCTTGCTTCTCATCAGTTAGCATTCCTTTCGCCTCTAAAATCCGCTCAATCGCCTGCGCCGGATCCATCGTATGATAAGGCAAAAATAAATCTCTCAATTCTTTGGGTTTTACTATTTTATATATCTGAGCAGATGTCATATTGTAAGTAAATGCAAAGTATCTATAAATGTAGCCAATCCAAAACATTTCATTTTTTGTATATTTCACCGAACCATAATTTGAAATGCCGTACTCTTCGTTTATCAACTCTAAAATATCGTTTGCCTGAATATTGCTTTCAAGAATAGATTCATTGTCAAATCTTTTTGCTATCTCACTCTTCATAAAACGTCTAATGAAAATTTCGGAACTTGTATCCATTTTCTCAACAGATTTTTCAAACGTCTCTGCCTGTAATGTACACAAAAGTATGCCATCCTTTGAAATCTTTCTCATGCATTTGTCACCTCTTTACTTCAAAATTTCATCAATATACAACCCCTGCCCTCTATACTGCCTCTTTGCTAATTTAACTTTATCATCTCCAAGTTTTGATTCTTCAAACCTTATATTTTTATAGTATTCTCTTTCATTATCTGAAATATAACAACGCTCTATAAGTTTTGCCTGAGACGCAGCTTTTTCACTAATAAATATATACTGCATGCCCAAATTTGTTGCTGCCAAACAATGTTTGCATTGCTCGTCTGTAAGTTCTCCTGCAATAAATGAGTTGATAATCTGAAACATACGATTATCTGCAATGGGAGCTATTACATAATCACATTCTCTTGACTGTTTCACAAGTGCCTTTATTTTCGGGTGCGTCTTATACTCTTCTAGTGTTCCTCTGTAATATGCAATCGTCATCATCCATTCTTGATTTACTTCATATCTTTTACATTTCAGGTTTTTATCATCAAAATTCAAATAATAAACCGATGAATGATCGAATCCTGAAACAAAGGATATTGCTTGCTCGTAAGTTTCCCCGGTATAAAATCCCTGTCCAAAATCATTATTTTGTCTTCCATAATGGACATCTATTTCTCCGTTAATTTCGCTTTTCGCACCGTGAAATAGTAATTTTGCATTGTGCCCTAAATCATCTTGCCAAAGCATTTCCTTTAATTTGTTTATCTTGATTTTTTTTTCAAATGCATACGAATATACACTCTCCAAAAAATTTGAAGAGGGTCTCGTTTTTCCTAATTCATTTCGCGATACTGTTACTTGCTCTACACCAAGTTGAGACGCTAATTCACTTTGTGACAAACCTAGTATCTCGCGAATTGATTTCAAGTCTTCTGAAAAATTATAATTCATTGTAATCACCACCTAACTTATTTATAACACATTACTTAAACAAGTTCAATACCTAAAAATCCCCATACAAAAAAACAGCCCCGCACTTTCCAAAGTACAGGGTCATTCAAATGATTTTTATTCAGTTTCCTTTTGTTGATACCATATGCACATCCATCTGTGGAAATGGGATGGAAATACCGGCTTCGTCAAACGACTTTTTAATCTGCTCGGTCATTGCCCAGCGGGTCGTCCAGTAATCTTCCGGTTTCACCCAGAGCTGAATCAGCATAATCACGGCACTGTCACCAAGCTCCGAAACGACAACGCGAATTGGTTCGTCAGGAAGTCTGTCTTTCTGGCTCTCACCGATTTTCATCAACACTTCTTTTGCCAGGTTAAGTGGCGCGTCATAAGCAATTCCAACTGAAATATCCACACGGCGGCGGTCTTCTTTTGTTGCATTGACAATGTTAGAATCCGCCAGTTTTCCATTTGGTAAAATGACGGCACGGTTATCAGCCGTTGTCAGCGTGGTGTAAACCACATCAATCTTCTGAACAACGCCTTCCACATCACCGACAATGATGTAATCACCGACACAAAACGGCTTCATAATCAAAATCAGGACACCACCGGCGAAGTTGGCAAGGCTGCCCTGAAGAGCGAGACCGATTGCAAGACCGGCAGAGCCGACAATCGCTACGATTGAGCTGGCTGCAAATCCAAAAATCTGCGCCACGATAATGATAAGAAGCACATACAGTGCGATTTTTCCGGCCGATAGAAAGAATGAAATCACTCCCGACTCCATCTCCCTCTTCTCCATCGAGCGGCGCACAATTTTCAATAGCTTTTTTATCAGCTTTGAGCCTACCGCGAAAACCAGGATTCCAACGGCGATGGAAAGAAGGAAATCCATCCCGCGTGGAATCAGCTGTTCCGCATAGGAAACCAATTGCTGCATCACATTTTCCATGATTTAACTCTCTTTCTTTTTGCGTCCGGCATTTGACGGAACTTTCGTACAAGAAAAAATCTGAATCGAAAGTGGCGCCAAACGACACTCTATCGAATTTACTCTGCCATCCCAGTGCTTGCGTTTGGACTGTTTTACGCGCGGATTCACAAAGCCGGTTCCGCCGTATTCGGACGCATCACTGTTAAAGATTTCTTTGTATTTTCCGGCAAACGGCACACCGATACGGAATGCATCATAAGAAACCGGAGTAAAATTGCAGACAAACAAAAGTGTTTCGTCTTTACATTTTCGTAAAAAGGCAATTACACTGTGGTCTGCATCCAATGTACTAATCCACTCAAAACCGGCAGGACGTGCATCCAGTTCATACATCGCCGGATGTGCCAAATAGAACGAATTGAGAACACTGACATACTGGCGCAATCTCTCGTTATCCGACATTTCTCCATCCACGGCATCCAAAAGATTCCAGTCGAGTTCCCGTTTTTCCGAAAATTCTCTTTCCTGTCCAAATTCCTGACCCATAAAAATCAACTTTTTGCCCGGATGTGCTGCCATGTAACCGTACGTCAGACGAAGTGTAGCAAATTTATCCGAAATACTTCCCGGCATTTTCGTAAACATGGAGCCTTTCATATGAACGACTTCATCGTGGCTCAAGACAAGCATAAAATCTTCCGAATATTGGTAAATCATGCTGAAAGTGAGCATACCATGACGCCCTTTACGAAACAGCGGGTCGGTGCGGATGTACTCCAGATAATCATTCATCCAGCCCATGTTCCATTTCAAATCAAAGTCAAGGCCGCCCTCTTTAACAGGACCGGTCACCTGCGGCCACGCCGTAGATTCCTCAGCAATTGAAAAGCTTCCGTCTTTTCTTTCATGAATTTTCTGATTCAAATTCTGTAAAAATGCAATGGCTTCTAAATTCTCATTTCCGCCATAAACATTGGCAACCCATTCGCCATCTTCCTTGCCGTAATCGAGATACAGCATCGAAGCGACTGCGTCCATCCGAAGTCCGTCAATGTGAAAACGCTCCAGCCAGAACAGTGCATTGGCAGTGAGGAAATTGATTACTTCCGGTCTGCCATAATTGTAAATCAGCGTGCCCCAGTGCGGATGTTCGCCCTGACGCTTGTCTAAATGCTCATACAGGCAGGTACCGTCGAAACGGGCAAGTCCATGTTCGTCTTTTGGAAAATGCGCCGGTACCCAGTCTAAAATAACGCCGATTCCATGCTGGTGCAGAAAATCTACCAAGTACATAAAATCATCCGGCGTTCCATAACGGGAGGTCGGTGCATAATAACCAGTCACCTGATACCCCCAGGAAGCGTCATACGGATGCTCCATAATCGGCATCAGTTCCACATGCGTGTAACCCATTTCCTCACAATAATCGCAAATCATCGGAGCAAGTTCACGGTAATTATAAAATTCTTTTTCTGTATCTGCCGGCTTTTTAAATGCGCCAAGCGCCACTTCGTAAACAAGCATCGGCTCCTTTTTCGCATTCCATTTTTTACGCTCGGTAAGCCACTTTTCATCTTTCCAGTGATACTTATTCAAATCCCATACAATACTTGCCGTCGCCGGACGACGCTCTGCATAATTGCCGTACGGATCTGCTTTCATCACGCGCTTTCCGTCCGCGCCCCAGATTTCATATTTATACAAATCTCCGGCACTTACACCCGGAACAAACAACTCATAAATTCCTGCTGCCTCCAGATAGCGCATCGGATTTCTCGCTGCCTGCCAGTCGTTAAAATCACCTACGACGCTAACCGCCTTTGCCTCCGGCGCCCACACAGCAAAATACGTTCCTTTCACGCCCTCGATTGTCATCGGATGAGCACCCATTTTTTCATAAACGGTATCGTGAATTCCATTGCTAAACTGCGTCATGTCCACGCCGTCAAACAAAGAGTCTACTGCATAAGCATCCGTTTTTTCAATTTTCTTTTTCCCCTGTTTCAAGACAAAATGATACGAAGGAATTTTTTTTGCCGGAATCAATACCGCAAAATACCCGGTCTCGTCCATTTTTGTCATTTTGTATTCTTTTTTTAAATCCTCACCGGAAACGACAATCGAATCTGCCTCCGGTTCAAATGCCGTGATAAGCACATGGCTTTTGTCCACCTGCTTCGGTCCAAGAACCGTCTCAGGTCTGCCACACTCAGCATACATAAGCGCCTCAATTTCCGGCCACTGCATATAGTCTTCTAATTGTTTTGCCATAATTTTCTCCCTTTTCTTTACTCGTTATACCAAGCTACAATTTCTTCCCCATCTTCTGTGTATTTTTTCTCTTCTTTTGGCATATATTTTTTCATGACATGCTCCATTGGGAACGTGTACAAAAGGGAAGCAGCACCCGGCGCAAAAATGAAAATAAGCACCACGTTTGTCACCATGCCAAACCAGATAAGTGCTACCGTTGCCGCCAGAATCACAAGCATCAAAAGTGTATGCAGAAAATGACGGAACGCGCAATATAAACTCAAACGCAGAATCTGCGAGAATTTTGTTCCAAAGCGTGAAATAATTGGGTAAATGTAACAGCTGATACACAAAATGATAAACAAAAGGGCGTAATACGCACCAATCAGATACCCTCCTTTTTCACCGCCGGTCTCCGCTACAATATTCATGTTCAGCCAGAGAAGCACCACGATAATTGCCGTTACAACCCACGCAATTGTGGACTGCAAAAAGTTTGTCTTAAAACTGTGCCAAAACTCACGCCAAACATAACTGCGGTTGTGGCGCAACACTTTGGCACTTACATAATACAGCGATGTCGTTGCTGCTCCCACGGTAACAATCGGAATACAAAACACGAGATAAATAAGTGTCAGCCAGCCAATATCAAAAATTTTGCTGAGCGTGCGCATTACCATATTGTCCGAATTAAAAAACTTATCCATTTAAATTTTCCTCCTTAGATTTCGTGAATAAATAATCCACTGCGTAATTTCGGTTCAAACCACGTTGATTTTGGCGGCATCAAAAGTTTTTGGTCTGCCACGTCAAAAAGTTCCGTAATGGATGTCGGATACATGGAAAATGAAACTTTCATGTCGTTATCTGCCCGACGCTCCAATTCTTTGAGTCCGCGGATTCCTCCGATAAAATCAATCCGCGAATCGGTACGCGGGTCGCCAATACCAAGAACCGGTCCCAAAAGATAATCCTGCAGCACCGATACATCCAGTGAACCAACCGCATCTTTTCCTTCAAACAACTCTGGTTTTGCTATCAGACGGTACCACTGTTTGTCGAGATACATTCCAACTTCGCCCTTCTTTTGTGGGCGGACAGCGCCATCTTCTTCATTTACCTCAAAGCATTCAGCTACTTTTTCCAAAAATTCGTCTTTACTTAATCCATTTAAATCTTTTACGGTGCGGTTATAATCCATAATCATCAACTGGTCATGCGGGAAAAGCACTGACAGGAAATAATTAAATTCTTCATCCCCGGTATAACCCGGATTTTCTTTTCTGCGTTTCAATCCGACTTTCACTGCCGAAGCTGCACGGTGGTGGCCATCTGCAATGTAAATATTTTCAATATCCGCAAACGCATTTCCTAATTTTTCTACGTCCTCCGCCTCCGCAATTTTCCAGACGCGATGTGTAATTCCATCCACTGCCGTAAAATCATAAATCGGCTCTTCTTTCTGTTTTTTCGCCACAATTTCATCAATCACTTTTTCACTGCGGTATGCAAGAAAGATTGGTCCGGTCTGGGCATTACACGTGTCCACATGTGTAATACGGTCAATTTCTTTGTCTTCTCTTGTATTTTCATGTTTTTTGATTACGCCATTTACATAATCATCCACGGATGCGCAGGCAACAATCCCCGTCTGTGAACGTCCATCCATCACGAGTTCATATACATAATACGCCGAATCTGTGTCTTTTATATAAACACCGTCCGCAATATCTTTTTCGAGCAATTCTTTTGCTTTTTGATAAACTTCCGGTGCATAGGTGTCCACCGAATCGTCAAAACTAGTTTCTGCACGGTCAATTTTTAAAAATGACATTGGCTCACGAAGAACTTCTTCTTTTGCCTCCTGTCGATTATATACATCATATGGTAAAGCGGCGACTCTTGCTGCTTTTGATTTTTCAGGTCTTACACATTGAAATGGTCGAATGACTGCCATATCTGTTGTACCTCCTATCTGGATTTTCTGCTTTTCTAACGTATCATATCTATTATACCGAATTCCATGAGTATTCGCAAGCATTTCGGGGCATACTGCTTCTAGGAGGGATGGTTTTGAATAAGAAATTAAAAAAACAAACAACTGATTTTCTGAAATGTGGTCTCATCGGCTGGGGCATGGAATGTTTATGGACCGGATGTGGCTCTTTGTGTGGAGAAAAAAACAAAAAAATGCCCTGCCAGACGTCCATCTGGATGTTCCCCATTTATGGCATGGCGTCCGTTCTTTCTCCCCTCTGCAAAAAAATGCAGGGCAGGCATGTCCTCGTGCGCGGCTCCGTCTACACCGCCTGTATTTTCCTCACCGAATATGGCACCGGCTCCTTCTTGAAAAAACGCGGCTGCTGCCCGTGGGATTATAGTAAATCCAAAGCAAATTATAAAGGAATCGTCCGCTTTGACTACGCCCCACTCTGGTTTTTGGTTGGGCTGATGTATGAGAAGGTGTTGATGAAGTAGGAATTGGGCGGGCTTTTTGTTTTCGAGTAGTTTATTAAAAAAATATGTATCAAGTGGGCGCTCCCGCTCGTTGAGTGCGTAGCGGTATGGGCACTGAAAATACCAGCCGCAAATTCTTGATACAGGGCGTCTCTTTTAATGCAGGTAAGTGAAGTATGCAACCTTAACCTTTATAAAAGCGAAAAGAGTTGCATAGATTTTGAAAAGAAGTGTCTGAAAACAACCAAAAGCAGAAATTTCTCTCGAAAGAGTTGCATTTGCCCCATGATTTTCTCTAATAAGGGCTGATAATCGGGCAAAAATGCAACCCTATAAGACAAATCAAGTAAAAAGCGTTGTTTTGGCTCGATGTTGCGCTTAAGTCGCCCCGATTGTGCCAAAAATTTGTTGTCAATCGATTTGGAATTCCAGTAATACAAAAAAATTCCAACAAATATTTATCACAAAGACTTCTTACAAACCTCCTGCAAACAGCACTTCTCACAATAAGCTTTTCTTGCGGTACATACTTCTCTGCCATGATTAACAAGGCGGTGGCAGAAGTCGCTTCCCTTCTCGCCGGGAATGATTTTCCAGAGAGCCATCTCTACCTTCTTCGGGTCTTTGATGCCGTCCACGAGTCCCATCCGGTTTGTAAGGCGGATGCAGTGTGTATCGGTAACAATTGCCGGCTTTCCAAAAACATCGCCCATAATCAGGTTGGCGCTCTTTCGTCCGACACCGGGGAGTTTTAGCAATTTGTCAAAGTCATCCGGCACCTGTCCGTTATATTGTTCTACAAGCGTAGTCATGCATTTATGAATATCTCTCGCCTTGCTTTTACCAAGTCCGCACGGCTTCACAATCTCTTCGATTTCTTCCGGTGTGGCGGCGGCAAGTGCTGCCGGTGACGGATACTTGGCAAATAAATCTTTCACCACAACATTCACTCGGGCGTCCGTACACTGTGCCGCCAAACGCACGCTGACAAGCAGTTTCCATGCCTCATCATAATCAAGTGTACAGTCCGCCAGCGGATATTCTTTTTCTAGCAAATCAATAATTTTTTCTGCTCGCTGCTTCTTTGTCATACCGGTATCACCTCGTAAAATTCTATCATAACAATTGTGAATTCAAGAAAAAATCGATATATTCCCAGACCTCATCCTTTCCCTCTTTCGTTGCTGAGGAAAATGGAATGACCGGCACTTCCTGTGATAAGCCAAGTTTCTTGCGGATGATGGAAATATTTTTATTTCTCACATTTTTCTTTATTTTATCTGCTTTTGTCGCAATAATCAGCGGATTAAATCCTTTTTTGAATAACATCTGATACGTTTCAACATCTTTTGCGGTCGGTTCATGGCGGATGTCCACAAGTAAAAATACAACTCTCAGTGCGTTTGAAGTATCCAGATAACGCTCAATCATACGCGCCCATTTTGCCTGAATCTCCTTGGAAATTTTAGCATAACCATATCCAGGCAAATCCACCATGTAACATAAATCATTGATGTTATAATAATTGATGGTCTGAGTTTTACCCGGCTGGGACGAAATGCGCGCCATAGATTTCCGGTTCCAAAGCGTATTCAAAAGAGAGGACTTTCCAACATTGGAACGTCCCCAAAACGCCATTTCTATTTTGTCATGCTGCGGCAGTTTACTGGTAATGCCGCATACTGTCTCTAATTCTAACGATTTTATCGTCATACTTTTCTCCCTTCACATGGCAAATGGCCACTACTTTTGAACAAGTGCTTCTTTCAAAACATCCGAAATCGAACCGGCAAAAACAATCTGCATACCTTCTGTGATTTCTTCCTCCAGTTCTTCAACATCCGGCTTATTTTCCTTTGGAACTACAACCTTTTGGATGCCCGCCTGTTTTGCTGCCAGCAGTTTTTCCTTTAAGCCGCCAATTGGCAGAACCCGTCCGCGAAGTGTAATCTCACCGGTCATCGCTACTTTTGCCAGTACCTTTTTCCCGGTTACCGCCGAATAAATGGCTGTCGTCATCGTCACACCGGCTGACGGACCATCTTTTGGCACCGCACCTTCCGGTACATGGAGATGAAAATCATGCGTTTTGAAAAATTCTTCCTCCCTCGGAAGCAGCGCACGCACAAGACTCAGTGCAATTTCTGCTGACTCTTTCATTACATCGCCAAGCTGTCCGGTCAGTTTCAAATTACCCTCACCCGGCATCGTATTCACTTCGATTTCCAGTGTATCGCCGCCAACTTCCGTCCAGGCAAGCCCGCGAACAATACCAACCTCATCTTTTCTTGCTGCCTTTTCCACGCGGAAACGCTTTTTGCCAAGAAAATCTGTAATATTTTTAGAAGTGACGCGGATTGTCTCCGTTTCGCCTTCCATGATTTTTTTTGCACATTTGCGGCAGACTTTTCCAATCTGACGCTCTAATTCACGGACACCTGCTTCTTTCGTATAGTGTGAAATAATCGCACGCAGTCCACCATCCAAAATCTGCAGATTTTTCTTCTGCAAACCATTTTTCTCAAGCTGTTTCGGAATTAGATAATCTTTTCCGATGTGGAACCGCTCATTTTCCGTATATCCGGCGATGGAAATTAATTCCATTCGGTCAAGAAGCGGTCTTGGAATCGTTTCTGTCGTATTTGCCGTACAAATAAATAATACATCCGACAAATCAACCGGCAGTTCAATATAATGATCCACAAAATTCCGGTTTTGCTCCGGGTCAAGAATCTCTAACAAAGCCGATGCGCAATCCCCTTTGTAATCACTTCCGACTTTATCAATCTCATCCAAAAGCATCAGCGGATTTCTCACTTTTGCCTTCTTCAGCCCTTCAACAAAACGTCCCGGCAAAGCGCCCACATACGTCCGTCTGTGTCCACGAATTTCCGCCTCATCGCGAACACCGCCAAGGCAGATACGCACATACTCTTTATCAAGTGCTCTGGCAACCGAACGGGCAATCGATGTTTTACCGGTACCCGGTGGTCCCACAAGACACAAAATCGGGCTCTCACTCTTATCTGTCAGACAGCGGACAGCCAAAGATTCCAAAATGCGCTCTTTGACTTTTTTAAGTCCGTAGTGATCCTCTTCCAAAATCTGCTCCGCATGCACAATGTCATTGCGATCAATCGAAGCTTTGTCCCACGGAAGTGCCAGAAGATTTTCAATATAGGTGCGCTCTACAATATGTTCAGATGAGCTTGTTGGAATTGCATCCAGACGCTTGATTTCTTCTGCAATTTTCTGATATACCTCTTCACTGCATGAAAGCTGTTCTAACTGTTCTTTGTATTTTTCCTGATATTCCTCCGCAGACGCGCCATCGCCTAACTCATTGCGTATCACTTTCATCTGCTCACGAAGGAAATATTCTTTCTGGTTTTTATCAACTTCTTCTTTCACTTTGCGGCGGTATCCCTCACGAATCCGTGATAAATTCACCTCATTCGTAAGAATCCCTGCCACCATTTCATAACGAAGTTCTAGGTCAAGGCACTCTAAAATTTCCTGGCGTTTGTCAAATCCCATATTGATATGCATCGCAATTAAATCCGTCAGTTTTCCTAAGTCCTTCATACCTTGGATTTTTTCCAAATCACTCCGGCTTGCCCGCGGATTTTCATTCAAATAAATCGTGTACACATCTTTCAGATTACGGCACATCGCCTCTTTTTCAAGTGCCCCCGGACGCAGTTCTTCGTCACCCCATTCATAAGGAACAACTTCTCCCTTAAGAAATGGCTTTGTCTGGTTCAAACTCAAAAGATTTCCGCGCTCCTTCGTCGAAATCATGACACGGAGCACGTCATCCTTTACTTTTACTTCCTGCTTTATTTTTGCAATCACACCGATTTCATATAAGTCATGAAATGACGGTGTCTCAATCGATTCATCGCGCTGGAGAGTGAGGAAAATACTTCCATCCTCTGCCATTGCTTCTTCAATTGCTCGTTTTGTAATCTCTCTGCTCACATCTAAATGAACCAACATGCCCGGCAGTACGCACACATCCCTCATGGCGAGAATCGGCATCGTCTTCATTTGCTGTTCACTCATAAGTATCACCTGTCCTTGTTTCTTTTCAGGCACTTTCACTTTCCTTTTTCTCAGGTTCTTCTTGCTTTTCTTCAAGTGCCGGCACTTCTTTTCCGGCTGCCAAAAGTTTTGGCTCTCCCTCACCGGTAATTACATCTTTGGTAATAATACATTCTGTCACATCTTCTCTGGATGGCAATTCATACATATATTCCATCATACTCGATTCAAGAATCGCACGCAGTCCTCTAGCACCCGTTTTTCTCTCATTGGAAAGGCGGGCAACTTCCGTAATCGCGCCATCCTCAAAATCCAATTTCACGCCGTCCAGCGAAAGCAGTTTCTGATACTGCTTCGTAATTGCATTTTTCGGTCTTGTCAAAATTTCTTTCAACGCCTCTTCATCCAAAAGGTCAAGTGCAACGGTTACCGGCACACGACCGATAAACTCCGGAATTAAACCGAATTTCACAAAATCCTGTGGCAATGCCTGTTTAAACAACTCACCGATATTCTGCTCGGTCGGATCTGCTATGTCCGCATTAAACCCGATGGATTTTTTATCAATACGGGAACTGATAATCTTATCCAGTCCGTCAAAAGCACCACCGCAGATAAACAAAATATTTGTCGTATTGATATGGAAAAACTCCTGCTGCGGATGCTTGCGTCCGCCCTGTGGCGGAACACTGGCTTCTGTTCCCTCCAAGATTTTCAAAAGTGCCTGCTGTACGCCTTCACCGGAAACATCACGGGTAATGGATACATTTTCTGCTTTTTTTGTGATTTTATCAATCTCATCGAGATAAATAATACCATGCTCAGCACGCTTAATATCATAATCCGCTGCCTGAATGATTTTGAGAAGAATGTTTTCAACATCTTCTCCGACATATCCTGCTTCCGTCAATGTCGTTGCATCTGCAATTGCAAACGGAACATTCAAAATTTTAGCAAGCGTCTGTGCCAGATATGTCTTACCGGAACCGGTCGGACCTACCATCAAAATATTACTCTTTTGCAGTTCAACGTCCATATCGGCGCCATTCATAATTCTCTTATAGTGATTGTAAACTGCTACAGAAAGTGCTTTTTTTGCATCCTCCTGTCCAACTACATATTCATCCAAAAAGGCTTTGATTTCTTTTGGTTTTAAAAGATTGATTTCTGTTTCCTCTTCCGGCGTATCAAAATCGTCCTGAAATTCTTCCGCCAGAATTTCATCACAGAGGTCAATACATTCGTCACATATATATACTCCATTTGGTCCTGCAATCAGCTTGTGAACCTGCTTCTCTGTCTTTCCACAAAAGGAGCAGTGAACCATTGGCATATTGGTATCGTTATTCTTTCCTGCCATCGTTTTACGAGCCTCCATCCATCTAAAATATGGCAAAATGGCGCCGGCGTTTCGGCGGCACCATTTCACTTGTTTATTCTTTTTCTTTTGCTGCGTTACGGCTTTCTACAATTTCATCAATCAAGCCATATGCTTTTGCTTCTTCTGCGCTCATGAAATTATCGCGCTCTGTATCTTCTGCAATCTTCTCTACTGACTGTCCGGTATTTGCTGCTAAAATCTCGTTTAACTTTTTCTTCGTCTTTAAGATATTTTCAGCAACAATCTGAATTTCAGTTGCCTGTCCTTTTGCCCCACCGGAAGGCTGGTGAATCATCACCTCTGCATTCGGAAGAGCTAAACGTTTGCCCTTGGCACCACTGGATAACAAAAATGCTCCCATACTGGCTGCCATACCGATACAGATTGTAGATACATCACATTTGATATAATTCATTGTATCGTAAATTGCCATGCCGGCTGTTACGGAACCACCCGGACTGTTGATATACAACTGAATGTCCTTATTCGGATCCTCGGATTCCAAAAACAGAAGCTGTGCAACAACCAAACTTGCGGTCTGATCATTTACCTCGTCTGCGAGGAAAATAATTCTTTCTTTTAACAGGCGGGAATAAATGTCATAAGAACGTTCACCGCCACGACTTGTCTGTTCAATCACGTAAGGTACTAATGCCATTGCGAGATACCTCCATTCTTTTTGAATTGATTATTTCTCTTCTTTGTCTTCTTCTGCAGGCTCTACTTCTACTGCATTTTTCACAACAAAGTCAACTGCCTTCTGAACAGCAAGATCTTTACCAATCTGCTCTTTTTCAGCATCACCAATCATTTCTTTAATCTTGTCCACTTCCATCTGATACATGTTTGCCATGTTCTCGATTTCTTTGTCAATGTCTTTTGCTGTTGCTTTGATTTTCTCAGCGTCAACAATTGCTTCAAGAGCAAGACGAGTGCGGATTCTCTTCTCCGCTTCCGGTTTCATCTGTCCCATCAAAGCATCTACTGTCATGCCGGTCATCTGCATGTACTGGTCAAAGGAAAGACCCTGACTTGACAATCTTCCGGCAAACTCCTGAATCATCTGCTGTGTCTGCTCATCAACCATTGGTTCAGGCAGCTCTACTGTAATATTCTCTACTACTTTTTCTACTACTTCGTTTTCTTTTTCTCTCTTTGCTTCTTCTTTTCTGCGCTCTGTCAAGTTTTTCTTAACACTTGCTTTATACTCTTTGAGTGTCTCAAATTCAGAAACTTCGCTGGCAAATTCATCATCCAGTTTTGGAAGTTCTTTCTTCTTAATCTCTTTTACTGTAACTTTGAAAAGAGCCGGTTTACCTTTCAAAGAAGCTTCATGATACTCTTCCGGGAAAGTTACATTTACATCAACTTCCTCGCCGGCTTTTTTACCAACTAACTGGTCTTCGAATGTATCAATAAATGAGTGACTTCCGATTACCAAAGAGTAATCCTCGCCTTTGCCGCCCTGGAATGGCTCACCATCTACAAAACCTTCAAAGTCGATGACTGCTGTATCATCTTTTTTAATACCGCGGTTTTCAACAGTAATCATACGACTGTTCTGTTCACGTACTTTGTCGATTTCTGCATTGACATCAGCTGCCATAACTTTTACCGTTTTCTTTTCTACTTCGATTCCTTTGTAGTCACCAAGAGTAACTTCCGGTTTTACGGCTACTGTAGCTGTAAATACGAAATCTTTACCTTTTTCGATTTCTACAACATCAATTTCCGGACGAGATACGATTTCCAAGCCACTCTCTTTTGCTGCTTCTTCGTAAGCATCCGGAATTGCAAAGTTTGCTGCATCTTCATAAAAAACTTCCGGTCCGTAAAGTTTCTCTACCATTTTACGTGGTGCTTTACCTTTACGAAAGCCCTGAATGCTGATGTTTTTCTTGTTTTTGTTATAAGATTTTACCATTGCCTCTTCAAATGCATCTGCATCTACGGTAATGGTGATTTTTGCCATGCTCTTTTCTAAATTTTCTACTGTGTAACTCATTTTGTTTTCCTCCAATTTTCTTTCCTTAATAAATTCGATAATTTCCACTTAATGCTAACAATGCAAACAAATACAGACAATTATCATAATATCTTCTCTCACCTTTACGAAGCGGTGTATTCCAGAAACGCTCTACACATTCTTTCGCGTAAGGTCCGTTTGCAGCCAGAGACGCCTGTGCATTCGTAGCAATCATAGCTACCGGATGCAGTGCCGGTTGTTCAATCACCGTACCGTCAATCTCGTATATTTTAAATTCTTCATCTTTGTGCGTTTCACAGAAGAATTTCTGCACTTTGTTATTATTTTCAACGTTCCACTCATCTGCTGCAAACCACTCGTAATCAAGACCAATGTTTGCAATAACACGGTAGGAATCGCTGTAATACCAGTCGTGGCGTCCACCGAAAATATCCTGCTCTTTCTCGTATGGTGTTCCATCATAGTAAGCATACTCAGCAGCCAGTCCGGTGTCTTTATGACACGCTTTTTTCAAATACTCACGACTTGCCTTTGCTGCCTTTTTCCAGAATGGACGGTCTTCTTCATTTGCCCACATACTGAACAACTCATAAAAATGAGCACAATGATAGGATGGATCACTGAACTTGCGGCTCGGAATAAATCGAATCAAATAATTCTCCGGCTCCATAATCGGATCTCCCGGCTCTTTCTCACCGTTGTGGATACAAGCACTTAAAATGTTTCTTGCTTCCTGTGAGTAATTGAAAATTCCTTCGCCGTCGCCCCAGCGGTGGGAGGCAAAGAACAATGCCATTGCAAAAAATTCTTCTCCATCCGGCGCCGGTCCTAAATCATTCTTTTCACCGGTCGTCTTGCATGACCATGCAAAATATCCTTTATTATAACCATCTTCCATGTACATATAAGTTCTTGCCCATTTCCAAACACGGTCAAACTCATTTTTCATGTCCATCTGTACACACATCATCATAGCATATGACATACCCTCTGTACGGGCATCGAAATTACCGGTATCTTCAAAATATCCCATATCGTCGCCGGCTTCAAAATAAAATTTCTCATCATCCGGACCATAAAATACGGTATGGAATGCATCTTTGAGTTTTTGAGCAATTTCTTCCTGTGAATGCCCCAGTTCCGCGAACACATTGCGGTACTGTCCTGTGTAAAACGCACCTTTCATTCGTTACTCTCCTTTATTTTGTTTCTTTCCATTAATCTGGTACATGACCTTTTTCATGTAAAACTTTAACAATCTTATCCACATTTTCCCTGCACATCTCATCGGTCTCAGCTTCTACCATAACACGAATCAATGGCTCCGTACCGCTCTCGCGAAGCAAAAGCCGTCCGGCATCTCCAAGGCTTTCCGTTACTTCTTTCGCAGCCTTCTGTACATCTTCGTCTTCTCTTGCTGCTACTTTATCCTTTACTTTGACATTTTCCAAAAGCTGTGGATAAATCACCAGATCGCCTGTCAGCATCGACATCGGCTTTCCATAATGAAGCCATGCTTCCATAATCATAAGAGATGTCAGAATACCGTCTCCGGTTACTGCATGCTCCTTGAATATGATATGACCGGACTGTTCACCGCCAATCACATAGCCGTTTGCCATCATATTCTCGCAGACATACTTATCGCCAACGGCAGTCTGCTCATAATGAATCCCCAGCTTATCAAAAGCCTTATACAATCCCATGTTCGACATAACTGTCGTAACTACGGTATCGTCCTTTAACTTGCCCTGCTCTTTGAGGTATTTGCCACAAAGATACAAAATGTGGTCACCATCAATCACCTTGCCATCATCATCAACGGCAAGACAACGATCTGCATCACCATCATAAGCGAATCCGATATCCGCACCGGTATCATAAACCAATGCCTGAAGGACTTCGATATGAGTGGAACCACACTCACGGTTAATATTGGTACCGTTTGGCTCATCGTGGCGGGCAATCACCTGTGCACCCATCGATTCAAAGATTTCTTTTGCAATCATAGAAGCGGATCCATTTGCCAAATCCAACGCAACCGTTTTTCCGTCAAACGGTTCTTTCACCAAATCTTTCAAATACTCGATATACTCGTCTCTTCCCTTTGTGTAATCGAAACAGCGACCAATTGCCTCACGTTTTGCCATCGGAATTTCTTCGCTTTCACCATCGATATACTTCTCAATCTGTTCTTCAATCTCCGGCTCTAACTTATGACCTTTGCCATTGATTACCTTAATACCGTTATCAAAATATGGATTGTGGCTTGCCGAAATCATAATTCCACAATCAAAGTTCTCTTTTCGCACCAGATATGACACACTCGGCGTCGTAGTTACATGCAATTCATATACGTCCGCACCGCTTGCTGTCAATCCACTTGCCAGTGCAGTTTCAAACATATAGCCGGATAATCTGGTATCTTTTCCGATTACCACACGTACCTTATGGTCTTCTTTCTGAAAATAATTTCCCAAAAAGCGGCCAACTTTGTATGCATGTTCCACATTCAAAGTCACATTGGCTTCTCCGCGAAATCCATCCGTTCCAAAGTACTTCATGTCAAACTCCAATCTGCCTTTATGGCACAACAATTAAAATGGGCATAGTTCACCCAAAATCTCATATGTACTACATTATACACAAAGGAGGTTAAAAAAGCAACCAAAACTTACCGAAGTGCTTTGCACCCGTCATTTTAGCTGCTTTCTCTTTCTTTCATTTCTCTCATTACCCGCAAAATGACGGGAAAGGAAAAACCTTTCCTCGCCAAATAAGCGGTTATTTTATTCAACTGTGTATACTCCATATCGGACAATCTCTGTCCTTTTATCTTTTTTTGAATCAAGTGCTCAATGGCAGCGGATTCGTCTTCTGTCTCGTATCCTTCCATCGCCATGGAAAGTATTTCGGGTGGAACTCCTTTGTTTTTTAATTTAAACGAAATCTCCTTGCGGCTTCTTCTTCCTTTATGAAAAGAAATGTAATTTTCTGCATAGCGCCTGTCATCCAGATAACCAAACCCAGATACGTACTGCATCGCTGCTTCGGATGCCGTTTCAGAAAAGCCGGCACGGTACAAACGGTCTCTTAATTCCTTCTCCGTCCTGTCCTGCTGCAAAAGCAGACGCATCGCCTTTTCTTTTGCCTTTCTTACTTCATCCGGCTCTTTTGCCGCTTTGTCCATCGGCTCGTTCTGATTCATCGATTACTCATCCTTTTTTGCTGTCTTCTTTGCCGGTGCTTTTTTTTCTTCCTCTGCTGTTTCTTCTTCCTCTGATGCATTCGGCAGACACTTCGCACGGACTGCTGTATCAACTTCAGCAAAGACATCCGGATGTTCCGTCAAATACTTCTTCGCATTCTCACGGCCCTGTCCGATCTTCTCTCCATGATAGGAATACCACGCTCCGCTTTTAATAATAATGTCATTCTTCGCTGCCAAGTCAAGTAAGTCTCCCTCGCGCGAAATTCCTTTACCAAACATGATATCAAATTCTGCTTCCTGGAATGGCGGTGCCACCTTATTCTTTACTACTTTTACGCGAACACGGTTTCCGACTTTTTCTCCGCCCTGGGATAATGTCTCGATTCTTCTTACGTCCAGACGAACAGAAGCATAAAACTTCAGTGCACGACCACCGGTTGTCGTCTCCGGATTACCAAACATGACACCAATCTTCTCACGAAGCTGGTTGATAAAGATAACGGTACAGTTTGATTTGTTAATTACACTTGTCAATTTACGAAGTGCCTGGCTCATCAAGCGGGCCTGCAATCCCACATGAGAATCTCCCATTTCACCGTCAATCTCCTGTTTTGGAACCAAAGCAGCCACCGAGTCCACAATTACAATATCCACTGCTCCGGAACGCACCATCGTCTCTGTAATTTCCATCGCCTGCTCTCCACTGTCCGGCTGGGAAATATAAAGCTCATCAATATTTACTCCAATATTCTTTGCATAAATCGGATCAAGTGCGTGCTCCGCATCAATAAACCCTGCGATACCACCCTGCTTCTGCACTTCTGCTACCATATGAAGTGCAACCGTCGTCTTACCACTGGACTCCGGACCGTAAATCTCCACGATACGTCCCTTCGGAATACCACCAACTCCCAGTGCTAAATCTAAACTCAAAGAACCGGTCGGTACTGACTCTACCTGCATGTGTCTGGTATCTCCCAGTTTCATAATCGAACCCTGTCCATAATTTTTCTCAATCTGTGCAATCGCTGCCTCCAGCGCTTTTACCTTATTTGGATCTTTCTGCATGTTCATACCCTCCTGATTATCCGAACGGATGTTCTGTATGTATCTATACTATCCTATCCGCTCTTTGTTGTCAACTATTTTCTTCATTATAAAGTACAATCTTCCCCATTTCCAGTGTCGTCTGTCCGTTTCAGCCCCTCTGAAACGACTGAATCAACTTTTTACACCAAGGCGGTACGAAGTTTTTACCTTATATTTGTCAGAAACGGTAATGACTTTTCCATCCCATGGGTCAATCGCCACCAAATCAGACACTGAAATCCCGCTGCCATCCCCTGTCTTTTTACAGCCGATGATCGTTATCCAGTGCTGTGGTGTATTTCCGGTTACGTGAAGAATAGAAGGTTTTCCTGCCATTAATTCATTGTATGCCGCCTGCAAAACAGCTGCCTCTGAAGCGTAAGATTTCGTCGTATAGCCACCTTTGCTCCACACGCAGTCTACATTTGTAGAACTACTCCAATAACTGTGTGGACTTGTTACCGTACCGGTCAAAATAGCATTACAGTATGCAAGTGCATACGAAGCACACGCCTTTTTCTCAAGCGCCGTTCCATTGCTCTGGTACCCGACTGCCGCTATCTTTGCTGCGTCATAAGAAAGTGTCATATTGCTTCCACCGGATAAAGCCCCCACAGTAAATTCCCGGTTAATCAATATGATGTCTGTTTTTGTCACATCACGGATGGCTACAAGATAACGGTACGTTCCCTCTGTCAGTTTACCAAATGTAATAGCCGAATCGGCAGTAGAAACCGTTCCAAAGCAACTGTCTCCATTCCATTTCTTTTGCAGCATAACCTTTCCCGATTTGTCATATACCGAAACACTAAATAAGGAAATTGAATATCTGGAAGCAATCACCCCTTTCAGTGTAAAAGCATGTCCCACTAACAGTCTTGCCGGGTATGTGGCACCGGAAACAAATGCTGCCGGTGTCGGTTTTGCGATTTTCTCCCAGACAAAACGCCATTTTTTATTTCTTTTCCGTGTACCTAACGTAAGCGTATTTCCCTCGGCACATACAAACGCCTTGGCTCCGACACACTTCAGATACGTGCTTCCCCCACTTCCCTGATAAAGGGAAAATATCTGATTGTTATCTTTTTTACTATATTTTTTCTGCACCAGCGAATTTGACGCTTTATGATAAGTAAGATAAAGACTACTGTTTTCATTTTTCAGGCGAATCTTTTTACCGCCGGCACTTTCAACCTTCCACATACGGCAGGCATTGTCGCCCTTGGTCCACAGAGAAACCGCAGCATTTTCTGCCATGGAAGAATTCTTCACTTCCATGACAAGCTCTTTTTTATCCTGTGAGGCAATATAATAATATCCCACCGATTTATGTACCGTCTGATTTATCGTGATTTCATATTTTTTCTTTTCAAAATACAAATGCGTCAATTTCTTTTTCCCTGAGGTTGTTGTGACGCAGAGTGTGTACCAGCCTTTCTTTTTTATGGAAAGTGTTTTTTCACTCTTTTTAATTTTCTTTCCCTTTTTCCATACTTTTCCTGATGTGCTGCGAATTTTCCCTTGTCGAAATGAGATTTTCTTTGTAGATTTCGCCAGCATTTTTTTCTCCAATGCCGCAACCGAACCGGCATCTTTTGCCTTTTCTTTGGCATGAGAAGGCACCGGTGCCAAAATAAGCACCAGTGCCAGAATACTTCCTATAATTCCCACGCATGCAAACCGCAGTCTGTTTTTTATCATTCTTTTGTTTCCTTTACTTTTTCATTGAAAACTACATAATTCGATTCAAAAATTCTACATAGCCTTTTTTCGTTTCATAAACATCAGCTTTGCTTGTAATTTCCCACGGTGCATGCATATTGAGAACGGCAACGCCGCAGTCAATGACATCCATGCCATACAGCGCCATAATATAAGCAATGGTTCCACCGCCACCGACATCTACTTTTCCAAGTTCGGCCGTCTGATAAGCCACCTTGGCATCTTTTAAGATACCACGGATTTGTGCCATAAATTCGGCATTTGCATCATTACTTCCCGATTTTCCGCGGGAACCGGTAAATTTGTTAAATACCATACCGCGTCCAAAGTAAGCTGCATTTTTCTTTTCATAAGCGGATGCATAAACCGGGTCAAATGCGGCGCTTACATCCGATGAGAGCATTTTTGAATTTGCAAGACATCGGCGAAGGGCAAGGTCTGAATACTGTCCGCACACAGAGAGCACTTCTGCTACTGTATTTTCAAAGACACGGGAGCGCATGCCGGTCGCACCGACACTGCCGATTTCTTCTTTGTCTACAAGCAGGCAGCAGGTTGTGTATTCCGTATTTTCCACCTCTAGCATTGCCACCAAAGAGGTATAAGCGCAGACACGGTCATCCTGTCCATACGCCATAATCATGCTGGCATCCAGACCAGACTCACGTGATTTTCCTGCCGGTACCACTTCCAGTTCTGCCGAAAGGAAGTCTTCTTCTTCCATATCATATTTTTCTTTTAAAATAGAAAGAATCTGTTTGCTGACCGCCTCTTTTTCTGCACCTTTTAATGGGCGGCTTCCCACTAAAATATCAAGGGCTTCTCCCTCAATGACTTTGTTGGCTTTTTTCTCCATGTTTTCACCAGCCAGATGAATCAGCAAATCCGTCACACAGAATACCGGATCATTTTCATCTTCACCAATGCACACATCTACGATTGTTCCGTCATTTTTTGCAATCACACCGTGAATGGCAAGTGGCAGCGTTACCCACTGGTATTTTTTGATACCGCCATAGTAATGTGTATCCAGATAAGCAAGTTCGGTATCTTCATACAGTGGATTCTGTTTGATATCCAGACGCGGTGAATCAATATGTGCTCCTAAGATTGCCATTCCTTTTTCAAGAGGCTGTTTTCCTATCTGAAACAAAGCAAGCGATTTCTTCATATTAACAGCATATAATTTGTCGCCGGCTTTCACCTGTTTTCCTTCCTCTATCACTTTTTTTAAGTCAAGGTATCCGGCTGCCTCCGCCATCGCAACCGCTTGTTTCACACATTCGCGCTCCGTCTTTCCGGCATCCAGAAACTTTCTGTATGACTCATTCAGTTTTTCTAATTCAGAATTTTCTGCTTCTGTATATTCTTTCCATGCATTTTTACGTTCCATTTTCATTTTCCTTTCCATTTATAATATCCGTAGATTTTCCTACGGCACTTTTTCAGACGTCTTCTTCTTCAAATTCTACTACGACGTAAAATCCTTTTTCCGTGTGCTTTATTTCCTGCACAATACCTGTCCGCGACTGCAGCCGCTCTCGGAACACATAGTTTCCGGACATTGCAACCGCCGGATTGATTGTGTAATAATAAGCACTTGGCAAAACACCTTCGGTAATGGTGACCTCGTCTCCTTCTTTTACGAGATTCGGACGCTCCATTTTAAATTCCATTCGTCTCATCCAATGCCTCCCGTCTTTTTAATCATAAAGAACCCGCACTAACGTAAGCCCTTTCGCAGGTGCCGTCACACCCGCAAGCGCACGTTCTTTCTTTGCAAATACTTCATCAATCGATTCTGCCGTTCTTTCGCCCATGCCAATCTCGACAAGAGTTCCCGTTAAAATACGGACCATGTTGTACAAAAAGCCACTGCCGTAAAACGTCAGATAAATCCGATTTTCATCCTCCGTTATCGTGATGTCATACAAATTTCGCTCGGTCGACTTTTTACGTGAGGCTTTGGTGCAAAACCCTTTAAAATCGTGCTCGCCGACAAGCTTTTCCGCCGCCTGTCTCATCCGCATGACATCCAATTCTTTGTCCATCTGCCACATGTACTTTCTGCCAAATACATCAAATCCGTCCTTTTTGCAAAGGCAGTATTCATATACTTTTCCGGTTGCATTGAGACGGCTGTGAAATCGTTCGCCCGCCTCTTCTACTTTCAGTATCCGTATATCTTCCGGTAAATATTCATTTAACACATCCTGCAATTGCTGCGTTGTTTTTTCTGTATTTAAACGAAAATTTGCAACCTGCTCTTTCGCATGCACGCCTGCATCCGTACGTCCGGCTCCATCAATCGTCACCGGAAATTCCATCTGCTTTGACAGCACTTGTTCAATCCGTCCCTGAATCGTATTTTTTTCTCCCTGCTGCCTCTGCCATCCACGGTAACGGCTTCCATCATACTGTATTTTAATGCGGTAATTACTCACAGTCTGTCTCCCCGGTTACTTTCATATTTTTCTCTCATACGAAGCTCCGCCATAATTCTCTCGAATCCGTCTTCGTCATCCTCTAACGACAAATCCAGACTCACGGCAATATTATTCAAAATGTGCTCTGTTAGATCATCCTGCATTTCTTCCAGAATCTGAATTTTCTCATGACACGATTCTGCATCCAAGAAGGCAAGCATTTTCTGAATTGCCTCAGGCACTTCCGGTTCTTTTGCTTCTTCCGATTTCTCGGCTTCTGCCGGCCCTTCATCCATAATTTCTCCCTTGGAAATTCTTGGCTGCTTATTCGGCAAATCTTCTCTTTTTTCGATCTGTTTTCTTCCAACCAGTGGCAATTCTGCAAATTCTTTTACATACTCAGCAAAAAACTGCCGTTTTTCCATTACAAAATGGTCATAGGGTTTTGTCAATTCCTGATAACAGATTACTTCCTGATAAGTAGGCTTTGTCTGGGCTCTTGCAATAATCTGTACAGGCGCCCCTGTCTCCTTGTGGTAAAACAATCTTGATGTCATCCCAAACACTTCCTTTATAGTTTATAGTCAATCTTATCATAACAAAAAAAACGGGAAACCGCAAGGAGCATAAAACTCTTTGCCATTTCCCGTTTTGCTTTTATTTTTTAGTATACCGTAACGCTGCTTACGATTTTACTGGATACTTTTTTCTTACCGACTTTTGTCTGATATCTCAACTGAACATAATACGTTTTCCCTTTTTTCAGTTTCTTCTTGCCACACTTTGTAATGGTATAACTGGATTTTTTTGAGCTTAAGGATTTCACTTTCTTAAATCCACCATTTGATTTTGTGGATACATATACCTGATAACCGCTGGCACCGGAAACTTTCTTCCATTTCAAATAAATCTTTTTACCGTTACTGCTGCGTTTTGCCGTTACTTTCTTACTGGATGCATGATATGTATACGGAGACCATGCGCCGTAATAAACTTTATTTCCAACTGTCACATAAGCTCTTACACGGGCTTTTACGAAAATTCCTCTTGGGAAAGGCTTTACATAGGTGTAAGAATTTGTTGATGTAGCTCTGAAATATGTCTTTTTGCCATTTGCAGATTTCACTTCATACTGATAACCATCCGCATTGTTTACATCTGTCCAGATATATTTTGCTTCTTTCAGCGAATCCCAATAATACTGCATAGCAATCCGGCTTACTTTAATCGGAATCGCTTTCATCTCAACACCACTGCACTGGTCACCGGTTACTGTGCCGCCGGTCACATTTTTCACAGCAGCTACTGAAAATCTGGTAGATGTCGTTGCAGCAACACCGGTAATCGTTGCAGAATTTGTTGCTGATGTACCAATCTGTGTCCAATTGTAGTTAATATACCCATAAATCACATAAGAAGCTGCTCCTGCAGATGCATTCCATGACATGGAAACTGAATTCACACCTGCTGCCGTCTGTGTCAAGCCGGAAACCTCCGTCGGTTTTGTCGATACGATAGCCGTCTCAGAAACACCGATCATCACATGAGTTCCCGTGTAGTGACTACCTTTGTATGCCACGACACGTGCATAATAGCTGGCACCTTGTGTTAAATTATATACCGATTCACTTGGTGATGAACTGTTATCCATATCGATCCAGTTTTTTCCATCCTGGCTAAACTGTGTATGGTAGTGTCCGGCTCCAAGCTGGGCATCCCATGCCAAATTCACGTAACTGCTTCCTGCACCAGTCTGCTTTACACCCATGTTCACTGCTGCCTTACTCTGCGTTCCCGCTGCAAGGAAAACAACAAATGCAAAGACACATGCGGATAAAATTTTCGTGATACCTTTTTTCATCTTTTACTCTCCTTTTCTTTTCAAACTCAATCTGTGATAAGTCAGATTAAATAATAATATAATACCGTTTCAATTATATAACAGGCTCATTTTATTTGTCAAGCAACAACGCGCAAAATTCAAGTAAATTTGATGTAAATAATTTAACAATTCTTTTCCTTTATCAGGCGCACTAATTTGTGTCTGAATGCTTTTTCGTAAACGTTTCCGGAATCGAACGCATACTTATTAAAATCGAACCGGCTGTTTCCAATGCGCTCCCTCGTATAAAATTTGTCTTCACCGTTTTGAAATGTCACCCATACAGCACCGGTCAGTTCCTCTGTCGTATAGTCTGATTTTTCCACCATCATCGGAATTGCCTTTTTACTAAGAAGAAATACGTGAGCGTAAGTGCCTACCGTCTCAGCCAAACGATTAATATTAATCTGACGCTCCGAGTCCTCTTCTTCCACAGCCAGAATAACCGGCAGTGTACGCGAATGGTCTGCGATAAATTCACTCAACATCTCAATTTCCTTCATTTTTTCTACTTTATGAGGCTTTGTCATCATTGGAATCACATCTGTATAACCAATCTTTCTAAAAATTTCATCTACAAAACGAGGTTTGTTAAAACTGTCACGAATCAAACGGTCCGGATTATGACAATAATCACAATCCACTTTCATACGAATATAGTCGCTTCGCTCCAAAATCACCTTAGTACGCCATACCACGCCTTTACGCTCCGCATCCGCGTGCTCAAATGTAAGTTTATAAAATCCAAGGCTTATATTCCCTAGTATTTGTAAATAATATCCTGCTTCATGGTATTCATAATCAATCGGTGTATCCGGTATTCCTTCCACAATATTCTGCAGCCGTCCCTGTGCCCATCCGGCAATGAATTTCACCGCCGTTAAAAATTCTTCATTTAAATCTCTTTGCGGGTCATGCAACAAAGTCACTTTTAGCTGGAATGAAGGCGTCACATCCAAAGGATTCAGTTCCAGTCTTTCATTTCGCTGAGGCTTCTCTACCTTTAATATGTCATGACATATTTTCGCAAGTTTGCGTTTTAACTTTGGCTCGTAATCCGCTACGGAATCATTAATGACTTTTACTATTAAATTGTAAGTAATTTTTTCATGGTAACCATCTCGAAGCAGTGCAAACAATACTTCCGGTCTGTTACATCGGTACAGACAGTAAGCTGCTTCTTCATTTTCATCCAAAAATTGACAGATTTCTTCTGCCAATGGCTCTAAATCAAACCGCAGGCGGAATTTTGCCTTAAGCATCATTTCCCACTTTCGCTCGGTATAATGATAATCTGCCAGCTTTTCAAATACATTTAATGTCGTCCAGTCACAAAGTTCCAGATTGGCAAGAACGCTGTTTAAGGTCCTTGACAAATCCTCGCGCCAAAAATCATCACCATACGGTGATTTGTAACGCATATCGTGTTCAATCTCATGCCATCCCTCGAAAGAAATGGTGCGAAGCTGAACTTCAAACGTCGCATCAATCGGCAGAAAACTAATGTCTCCATTATAGACACGCTGATATTCTTCCGGCACCCAGAACACGCCATTTAACTTAGATGCCTTAAATTCTTCTTCGGTATTGTCCGTTTTAGACCACTCGCCCACCTGCCGAAATGTTTTCTCCAAAATCGTCCGCACAATATCCATATCATCCTGATAATACACAACGACACGCAGTCCAATTAGATCCTGCATCTTCTTGTCGTGTTCCCCAAATCCATACCCCGGTTTTTCTAATTTCTGTGCAATGGAAAATGGTGTCTTCGCACGGCTGAAAATACGAAAATAGATACCTGCACGGTTCAATATATTGCGAATGTCCTCTTCCAGCCTGTCTCCAATTCCTTCCACCTGTCGTATATGCATATTCTTTTGTATCTCGTCTACGTTATATTTCAATCCCCCATACCTTCTTTCTCAAAGCAATCTTTTTTTATTTTACCATTGTTTGGGTGAAAAAGAAAGCAGATTCCTCAATTCACAAACAATTCACAAATTATATTAAATTTGAACACCGTTTCGACACATTTGACTTTTATACTAAAGCCATAAGTTGAAACAAAGAACAACTTCAACTTATATGACAAATGCCAATTTCACATTTTTGATATTTTTTCATAAAACTCCTCTTTCAAAAGGGCGGCTGGGTTACCAGTCGCCCTTTCCCTTTTGTAAAGCTGTTACAGCAAATTTAATTTCTTTCTGTCTTGTCAGCTGTAAAGTTTTGTGTTATGATAGGACACAATACACAGAAAGGAACAGATAATTATGTCTGATTTACAAAACCGTATTAAACAATTGAAACAAGAAAAAAATGCTGTTATTCTGGCACATTACTACGTTCATGACGAGGTACAGGAAATTGCTGACTACATCGGCGACTCCTTCTACTTAAGCAAAGTTGCCACGAAAACAGATGCTGATACCATCGTCTTTTGCGGTGTTTCGTTTATGGGCGAAAGCACCAAAATCTTAAACCCGGAAAAGACTGTACTTATGCCGGATGAGACAGCGGACTGTCCGATGGCACACATGGCAGATATCGACCGCATTGAAGAACTCCGCAAAGAATATCCGGATTTAGCGGTTGTCTGCTACATCAATTCGACGGCAGAATTAAAGTGCCACGCAGATGTCTGTGTGACTTCTTCCAATGCAATCCGCATTGTGAAGGCACTTCCAAACAAGAACATTTTCTTTATTCCGGATGAAAATCTGGGACGTTTTGTTGCTAAACAGGTACCGGAAAAGAACTTTATTTTCAATGATGGCTATTGTCATGTACACGCATCTATCCGGAAGGATCAGGTAGAAGCTGCTAAAAAAGCTCATCCGAATGCACCTTTTATCGTTCACCCGGAGTGCCGCCCGGAAATCCTTGATTTGGCAGATTTCATTGGCAGTACATCCGAAATCATTGATTACGCTTCATCCGCTGATGCCAAAGAATTTATCATTGGTACGGAACTTGGCGTTTTGTATGAACTGAAAAAACAGAACCCTGACAAAACTTTTTATTCAGCAGGTTCTGCTCAGTGCTGTCCGAACATGAAAAAGATTACACTCGAAAAAATTGTCCATGTTTTAGAGACTGGGGAACATTCGATGTCTGTCACGGATGAAATGCGCACACAGGCAAACCGTCCTTTGGAGCGGATGCTTGAACTGGCAAAGTAAGGAAGGGAGATATTCTCATGAAACATACCGATTTTTTAATTGTAGGAACAGGGGCTGCCGGTTTATTCTGTGCCCTTCAAATTCCAAGCGATAAACAGGTTCTCATGATTACAAAGGAAGATGCAGACGAAAGCGATTCCTTTTTGGCGCAGGGCGGTATCTGTGTCTTAAAGTCGGAAGACGATTACGACAGTTATTTTGAAGATACGATGCGTGCCGGGCACTATGAAAACCGAAAAGAATCCGTCGATATTATGATTCGCTCCTCGCAATCGATTATTAAACAATTGGTGGAGTACGGCGTGGATTTCAAACGTGAAAATGGCGAGTTCTGCTACACCAGAGAAGGTGGTCACTCCGATTCACGTATTTTATTCCACGAAGATATTACCGGGGAAGAAATCACAAGCACACTTCTGGCACGGACGAGAGAACGCGAAAACATTACCATTTTAGAGCACACTACTATGTACGATTTTTTGATGGCAGATAATATTTGCTATGGCGTAATGGCTCAGATGGCGGATGGCTCAAAGGAAAAAATCACCGCTGATTATACGATGTTAGCATGCGGTGGACTTGGCGGCATTTACAAACACTCGACAAATTACCGCCATATTACCGGAGATGCTTTGGCAATTGCTAAAAATCATGGCATCCGGTTAGAGCACATTGACTACATCCAGATTCATCCGACTACTTTGTACTCCGAAAAACCGGGACGCCGCTTTCTGATTTCCGAATCCGTGCGCGGTGAAGGTGCTATTTTGCTGAATAAAGAGGGCAATCGTTTTGTCAATGAACTGCTGCCCCGCGACTTATTAACAAAAGAAGTCCACAAACAGATGGCAATTGATGATATGCCTTATGTCCGTTTGTCGATGGCACCGATTCCAAAAGAAACAATCATCAGCCATTTTCCAAATATTTACAAGCGCTGTCTGGAGGAAGGCTACGACTGCACGAAAGAGCCAATTCCGGTTGTTCCGGCGCAGCATTATTTTATGGGTGGTATCTGGGTTGACAAAGACAGCCACACTTCTGCCGGACATCTGTATGCGATTGGCGAGACAAGCTGCAACGGGGTGCACGGAAAAAACCGTTTGGCAAGCAATTCTCTGCTGGAGAGTTTAGTATTTGCCCGCCGTGCTGCCGCACATGCAATGGAAGAATATACCGCTTTACCGGAAAAAACTTTTGATGATATTTTACAAAATGATACATTAACAAACCTCACTGAATCCTACCACAAGGAATTGTTAGAGGCAATTGAAGAAGAAAGGGAGAAAACAAATCATGAATGAAATTACAATGCTTACAAATGCAGACCCGTTAATCCGCATGGCTCTTGCCGAGGATATCACGAGCGAAGACATTTCGACCAATGCCGTAATGCGGGAAGCAAAACAGGGTGAAGTTGATTTAATCTGCAAGGAAGACGGCATCATTGCCGGACTTTCGGTATTTAAACGTGTTTTTACGCTACTGGATGCGGACACGGAAGTTACTTTTTTCTGTCAGGATGGCGATGCGGTAAAACAAGGTCAGAAAATGGGCGTCGTGCGAGGCGACATCCGTGTTCTCCTTTCCGGAGAAAGAACGGCACTAAATTATTTGCAGCGTATGAGCGGAATTGCCACTTATACCAATTCGATTACAAAACTGCTTGCCGGTTCTAAAACAAAATTATTAGACACAAGAAAAACAACACCAAACAACCGTATTTTTGAAAAATATGCGGTAAAGGCAGGCGGCGGTTACAATCACCGTTACAATCTTTCAGATGGTGTTTTGTTGAAAGATAATCACATTGGAGCTGCCGGCAGTGTGGCAAAAGCAATTGAAATGGCAAAGGAATATTGTCCTTTTGTCCGTAAGATTGAAATTGAAGTGGAAAATCTTGATATGGTGAAAGAGGCGGCAGACGCCGGAGCAGATATTATTATGTTAGATAATATGTCGCATGACGACATGAAGGAAGCCATCCGTATCATTGACGGACGTGCAGAGACCGAATGTTCCGGCAATGTCACACGGGAAAACATTGCCAAATTAATTGACCTTGGCGTCGATTATATTTCCAGCGGTGCTTTAACCCACTCCGCACCAATTATGGATATTTCCCTGAAAAATCTGCATGCAACAGAGTAAATGGAGGTACCGGATATGTCTGGAGAAAAACGACGAGACCGATTGCTTCAATATCTGGAGAAACACGACAAGCCGGTTTCCGGAACCGAACTGGCGAAGGAATTCGGCGTAAGCCGCCAGGTGATTGTGCAGGACATTGCACTTTTGCGAACCGGTCATGTAAAAATTATTGCAACCAACCGTGGATATCTGGTTCCACCGACTAAACCAAGCGGGGTTCGACGTATTTTCAAATGCCGTCATACGGATGAACAGGCAGAGGACGAATTAACCTGTATCGTGGATTTAGGCGGTATCGTAGAAAATGTATTTGTAAATCATAAAATTTATGGTAAAATTCAAGCAGATATGAATATCCGCTGCCGACGAGACATCAAAGAATTTATCGCGGGCATTAAAAGTGGAAAATCCACGCTTTTAAAAAATGTGACATCGGACTACCATTACCACACTGTCACCGCAGAGGAAGAACGGATTCTGGATGACGTGGAAGCGGAGTTAGCAAAGCGTGGTTATCTGGTAGAACAGAAAAAGGAGGAACTGCAATGAGTTTAGAAGTTGGAATTAAAGGAACCTGCACGGTTACTGCCGACGAGTCCAATTCGGCAAAAACAATGGGGAGCGGCACACTGGATGTATTTGCCACTCCTGCTATGATTGCTCTCATGGAAAAAACAGCATGGACAAGCGTGGCTCCGTATTTGGAAGCGGGCGAAGGAACCGTAGGAATCCATTTGGACATTTCACATGATGCCCCAACACCGCTTGGCATGACCATTACCTGCGAGAGTGAACTGGTAGAAATCGACGGACGAAAGCTGGTCTTTTCCGTCTCGGCAAAAGATGAAAAAGGAACCGTAATCGGACGCGGCACCCATGAACGCTTTGTGATTTTGGAAGAAAAATTCCAGAAAAAAGCAAATCAGGCTTTGTTAGGATAAAAAAAGAAGTTCAACCGCATTGTAGTCTTCTGCGGTTGAACTTCTTTTTAGTTTTAGTAAATCAATTCCACATCATCTAAATACCATGCTAAGTATTCTTTATTTGCCGGGCCATAACTTCCACCAACTACAAAATCAAAGTTTGTCTGGCTTCGCAAATCTTCGGTCAGCTTCTTGTTAAACAACAGCGTCTTTGTCGCAAAACCAACATTTTTATCTGTCTCTTTGAACTTATGTCCTTTGGCACTCTTGCCATTTTCCACCTGTGGCATACTGCCGTCATCCGGTGTTTCCGGTGTCACCATACCCTCTGTATAATAGAATTTATAATACTCTTTCTCATTTGGAAGGGCATTGCTCTGTGTGGTATATGTGTTAAATGCATATTTTTTATTAATCGTGCCTGCTTTGCCAAAGAATGAGTTGATTCCAATTCCCACATGGCGGGACGCATCGCTGACAACACGAACTTTTACGCGGATTCCTTTATAATCACCCAATTTCTTTGCTGATATGCCTGTCAATTTTTCAAGGTCAACGGTAAATACCGGGCAAAAACTATAGAACTTTGGTATAACCTGAAGGACTTTGTTATTTGCATTTTCCGGATCTGTAATAACCTTCATTGTCTCTCCTTTTGCGAGATAATGTGCCGGTTCGTTTCCACCACTGGTAAGTCCCTCGCCGAGTGTGTAATTTCCCCAATCCGTTCCTGCTGTGTAACTTTCAAAGTTTTCGACCATCTGAGACTGATATACAGTCTTTTTCTTTACTACTTTCTGTTTCACGGTAATTTTGCATTTCAGCTTCTTCTTACCGATTTTGGCAGTAATCACAGTCTTACCTTTTTTCTTTGCTTTTACAACACCCTTTTTCGTTACGGATGCCACTGCTTTTTTAGAAGATGACCATTTGACTTTTTTCTTTGTGTTTTTCACTTTCAACGTCAGTTTTTTGCCAACATATAACGTTGCCTTTGTCTTATTTAATTTCATCTTCTTTTTGGCTGCCTGCCCCTCTGCCGGTGCAATCAAAAGTGTGCACGCAAGCGTCAGAGATAACACTGCTGCCATCGTTCGTTTCATTTTCCTCATAACGAAACCTCCTCCATTTTTTGATAGTTTAATTATAAGAAGATATGTTGAAAAAATCAACCGGAATTATAATTGAGTTTGTGGCAAGTGTTCGTAGGCACATTTTTTGTTTTCCGTAATTTCGTAGAAATTACTGGAATCCAAATAAACTGACACATAACATTTGCCACAATCCAATTATTTAAAAATCCGCTTTTTATACCTTCTTTACAGCCGTTTAACTTTTTTGATATTAAAAAAGGTCCTCTCTCCTACTAAGAAAGGACCTTATATCGGCGTGACGGGATTCGAACCCACGGCCTCTTCGTCCCGAACGAAGCGCTCTACCAAACTGAGCCACACGCCGAACAACAAAATATATTTTACTACGAAAATTGCATTTATGCAAGTAAAATTTTTGTCGTTTTTTTAATTCAACGAATATAATAGTTGAAAGTCATAAGAAAAACTTTAGTGGCTGCCATGCATAGGAATGCGCGGGTATCTGGCATGCGTTGTATGCATGCCGATACCCCTGCGCATTCCTCAAGCGAAAGCGTGCATGGAACCACTAAATTTTTTCTTTTTATTTTAAGACCATCCGTCTAAAGTTCTTCTTACCTTTTTTCAGCACCACACCATCGCCGGCTAATTTCCCGCCGTCAATCTGTGCGTGAATGTCAGTAATTTTTTCACCATCAATGGCAACACCACCCTGCTGCACGGCACGGCGCGCTTCCGAATTGGATGGCACCATTCCGGATTTATTCAACAGATTAAGAATACCGATTGTGCCATTTTCCAAATCTTCATCGGTTAATTCTACGGTAGGCATTTCTGCCGCGTTTCCGCTGCTAAACAATGCTTTTGCGCTCTCCTGTGCTTTCATGGCCTCTTCTTCTCCGTGAACCAGTTTGGTAAGCTCAAATGCAAGAATTTCTTTTGCTTTGTTTAACTGTGCGCCTTCCCAGTCGGACATCGCATCAATTTCCTCCAATGGAAGGAATGTAAGCATGCGGATGCACTTCAACACATCGCTGTCATCCACATTTCTCCAGTACTGATAGAACTCAAACGGTGATGTTTTCTCCGGATCAAGCCAGACAGCTCCCTTTGCGGTTTTACCCATCTTTTTGCCCTCTGAGTTTAACAAAAGCGTAATCGTCATAGCATGCGCATCTTTTCCTAATTTACGGCGAATCAATTCTGTACCACCGAGCATGTTGCTCCACTGGTCATCACCGCCAAACTGCATGTTACAGCCATAATCCTGAAACAGTTTGTAGAAATCATAACTCTGCATAATCATGTAGTTAAACTCCAAAAAACTGAGACCTTTCTCCATTCTCTGCTTGTAGCACTCAGCCGAAAGCATACGGTTTACACTAAAATGCGCTCCTACATCACGAAGCACTTCAATATAGTTCAAATCCATGAGCCAGTCTGCATTGTTGACAAGAATTGCTTTTCCCTCAGAAAAATCAATAAAACGACTCATCTGTTTTTTGAAGCAGTCCACATTGTGCTGAATCGTCTCCGGTGTCATCATCTGACGCAAATCCGTTCTTCCGGATGGGTCACCAATCATCGCGGTACCGCCGCCTACTAACGCAATCGGTTTATTGCCTGCCATCTGCAAACGTTTCATCAGGCAAAGTGCCATAAAATGTCCGACATGCAGACTGTCAGCGGTCGGGTCAAAACCAATGTAAAAAGTAGCCTTTCCATTATTTACCATGTCTCGAATTTCTTCTTCGTTTGTCACCTGAGCGATTAAGCCTCTGGCAACTAATTCTTCATATACCTGCATTTTTTCCTCCATTCTAAAGCTGCCGCTTTTTATAATAAAAAAATCTCTCACCCTATTCAAAGGACGAGAGATACCATATCCCGTGTTACCACCTTTTTTCACAATCGACTCACATCAACTGCCTCATCAAGTACACCTGCCGGATGGCACGAATACTCCTGCACGATAACGTGTGCCGGGTTTCCCCTCTTCCGTCGGCACCTACCTGGTTTCAATGCCGAAGCTCCAAGATGTATTCCAAATAAGCGATTTCCCATGCCTCTCACCAGCCGGCTATTCTCTGTTGGCTCTTTCTTACTCGTACTTCTTCTCTTCTTTGCCTATGTGGGTATCTTAATATATCAAAACATTTTTGTCAAGAACACTTTTTGTAAAAGAACTGACACATATCCTTCTTATAATAAAGCATGATTTCTTGACAAACATTAGGAAATGTGCGATTATGAAAGAACTTGGCGTCATGTTTAAAGTCATGCCGTCAAATAGTGAATGGAACAGAATGGAGGTTTTATCATGAAACGTACTTACATAAGAAGTTTGCTTGTGTTCGTATTTGCTTCTTTGTTTCTGACATTTTCCTTTGTCAGCACACCGGCAAAAGCTGCGGCTGCTGCTACAGAAGCACCATCTACGCACAAAGCGGTTTTGACTACAAATCGTGCCGCTGGCACAGCAAACTACACCGTAACCGGTCTGGATTTGGCATCCGATACCGCACTTACGATTAATGCAGTCAATTCTTCCACAAAGAAAACTGCTTTTACCAAAAATATCACTCTCGACGAGACCAACTGCAAAGAAGGCACTTTTACAGGAAACATTACTTTGGCGGACTTAAAATATGCATTTGCCAATTATACAGTAACCGTAACAATTGGTACAAAAACATTGACCGCCGGCACTGCTGACTTTACGATTCATACAGCAAAAGCAGGTCTTTCCATCACAGGAAATACCGGCGCCGCTGTCCGTACTGCTGCCTTCGTATCAAAAGAAGCCACGGGCGGTGTTTTAGTTCCCGGTACCGGAAATCAGATTTCCATCCAGATTTGGAACAAAAACCGCGCAGAATCCACTGCAGTAACCGTGGGCAAAGCAATGGCATTGAATGCGAACCAGAACTGGTCTGTTGATGTTTCCAAATCCGGAAATCATTATGGCAAATGGGGCGCAAAGGCTGTTGTCACAAACAGCAATTGGAAAACACAGTATACCTTAGCTTCCACTGAATATAATGTTATTCCTTCCTGCACTTCATTTGTTACAAAGAAAACAAAAGCATTGGAGAAGAAAAAGGCATTTGCCATTGAACTTAGCGGATTGACTAACGTATTCGGCGTAAATGGTGTAACATTCCAGGTATTTAACAGCGATGGCAGACAGGTTGCTACACTTTCCGGCAAGAAAAAGACAGCTTCTTATTATAAAGAAGTTACGATGAAAACCTTAAAATACAATTTGGATTTATTTACAATTAAAGCGGTTGTGATCGATTCCAACAATAAAACTTATACGCTTGCACAGACAACAAAGGCTGACCAGCGTATGAAAAAGGGAACTCTTACCGTTACTAAAAAGAAAAATGCAACCTGCATCTATAAATTGTCCGGAGCTTATGTTCCCGGCAATATCAAAAAGGTTGAATTTGATATTTACCGGATTAAAAACGGTAAAAAGAAAAAGCTTGGCACATACAAAGCAAAAGCTTCTTCCAATAAAAAGACCTACACCGTAACAGTAAAAAATGAAGCAAAAGGAACTTACGAGGTTCGTGCATTTGCGACATCCGCATGGAAAAGCAGACTGTTGCTGAAAAAGAAAAAGTTCAAACTGAAAAAGTCAGACCTTGGTAAAAACGGCTGGTATTATGAAAAATATAAGGGAAAGAAATACAAATTCTATTATATTAACAATAAAAAACAGACCGACCTTACTAAGATTTTGAAACTGAAAAAAAGCAGTTCCTCTCATCAGAACAAGTTTTACATCGAAGTAAACCGTGCCGCATGTGTCGTTACGATTTACATGTACAACGATGAGACAAACAAATACGATATTCCGGTTAAAACGTGTTCTGTATGTGTCGGCAGCGACATCTGGACCGTTGCCGGTACCGGTGGTCTCCATGAGAAGTCAGCATATACTCCAATAGGTACATATTCGGTATGCACAAACGGACAGTCCGTAAAATATACGATGAAACCGATGCATGAACCGGATGGCAGTACCGTATATGCGCGCTGGGCAACACACATTGTCGGCAATGTTTATTTCCACTCAATTGCCGTTGGCACACAGTCTCATTATGCACTGCCTGCTGTCACCTACAACAAGCTTGGCAAACCTGCTTCTGCCGGATGTATCCGTATGGCAGTAGCGGATGCGAAGTGGATTTACGATTATACTTCAACCGGCAATACCATTAAAATCGTAAAGGGAAGCAAAAAGAAACCGGGGCCTCTCGGCAAAGCAAAGACCATCAAAGCAAAAGGTGGCATCAACTACGACCCAACGGATCCCGGTGTACCGGATTCCCGCAAGAAAAAAGATTATAAAGCAAAACGAATCAGTGGATATCTGACAAAAAAAGGTAAAAAAGTCGGATACTAAAAAAAGAAAAAAAGCTGTAAATTGGTGAATCTCACCGGTTTACAGCTTTTTTAATATCTGTTATTTTTCTTTCTTTATGTTTTCCCTATCCCGGTTCATAAACGATTTGGCAAATTGAATATAAAGCCAAAACAGAATTGGCAGTAAAATGCTGGAACCAATACACATTTTAAACAATTCCGGTGCCGCCTTTGATGTGGTGATTCCTGCAATCAAAGTTACAATATACAACGCAACTAAAAAGATTACACCAATAATTGCTGCAATACGCACACCCTTCGGATATGAACTTTCAAATTTTTCTTTTTTCTCTTCTGCCATCTTACCATTCCTCCTTATCTGCTCCAATTTTCTTCATATGCTGCTTAATTTCCTTTTCATAACCATTCTCCGATAAATGGAAAAACCGCTCGGATTCCGCCTCATCCGGCAGATACTGCTGTCTTACATAATGATTTTCGTAATCATGGGAATACTGGTACCCGATGCCATGTCCGAGTTTTGCCGCACTTTTATAATGGGCATCCATCAAATGTGCCGGAATCCGGTAATTCGGATGCGTTTTAACATAATCCATGGCATCATCAATTGCAACAATTGCTGAATTGCTCTTCGGTGCACATGCCACATAAAGCGCCGCCTGTGAAAGCACAATTCTTGCCTCCGGCATACCAAGCCGCTCAACTGCCTGTGCCGCCGCGGTCGCCACGACAAGAGCCTGTGGGTCAGCATTTGAAACATCCTCCGCCGCACAAATCATGATTCGTCTGGCAATAAATTTGATGTCCTCACCGGCATACAGCATTCTCGCCAGATAATAAACTACGGCATCCGGGTCAGAGCCCCGCATACTTTTAATAAATGCCGAAATGGTATCGTAATGATTATCCCCCGTTTTATCATAGCGGAGTACACGTTTTTGAATACATTCCTCGGCAACTTCCATCGTAATATGAATTTTGCCATCTGCACCTCTCTCGGTTGTCAAAACACCAAGTTCAATCGCATTTAAAGCACTTCTGGCATCACCACCGCTGATGTCCGCAAGAAATTCCAAAGCGTCTTTTTCGATGACTGCATCAAAACTGCCAAGTCCCTTCTCTTTATCTGTCACTGCACGCAGCAAAAGTTCCTTGATTTCATCTTTTTCCAATGCCTTTAATTCAAAAATAATCGAGCGGGACAAAAGCGCACCATTTACTTCAAAATACGGATTTTCCGTTGTTGCACCAATCAAGACAATGGTACCGTCTTCGACAAACGGAAGCAAATAGTCCTGCTGGCTTTTGTTAAAGCGGTGAATCTCGTCGATAAACAAAATCGTCTTTCGCCCGTAAGCGCCCCAGTTTTCTTTTGCTTTTTCAACAACTTCTTCCATATCTTTTTTCCCGGCTGAGGTCGCATTAATCTGGAGAAATGCTGCACTTGTCGTATTGGCAATCACTTTCGCCAGTGTCGTTTTCCCAGTTCCCGGCGGTCCATAAAAAATCAGCGAACTTAATTTATCTGCCTGAATTGCCCGGTACAATAATTTATCTTTTCCGATAATATGTTTCTGTCCCACAACCTCGTCCAAGGTAGTCGGACGGAGTCTTGAAGCAAGTGGCGATTCGGTCTCTTTTTTCTGCTCGCTCATATAATCTAATAAATTCATGATTCCTTTCCTTCCTGCCGTTTATCCATCTGTATAACTTCGTCTCCATGGAAACCATAACACAGTTTTTCGCCTCGTTCAAGTTTAGCTTTCGCAGCTGTTTTCTCCGTCAGTGCCGTTTCAAATGAATCAATTTTCTCCTCCGGCACCAAAAACCGAAACACAACCTCATTTCCATATTCACACGATAACTCGTGAATCTCGTTGGTTCTTGCTAAATATTGGATTTTTCCAACCTCGTTATAATCCGCTGTAACGGTCAGCGGGTAACCGGTCTCTTTTTCTAAAAGTACACAGTGATTTAATCCCTCTTTCATCGCACCGGAATACGCTCTTACAAGCCCCCCAGTACCAAGAAGAGTTCCTCCAAAATATCTTGTGACGACTGCCACAACATTATAAATTCCCTGTCCATCCAAAATATCCAACATCGGTCGGCCGGCCGTTCCTGATGGTTCCCCGTCATCACTGCAGCGCACCGTATCCTTATTTTCACCTAAAATATAGGCAAAGCAGTTATGTCTGGCATCATAATATTTTTTCCGCATCGCGGTAATTTTTTCAAGTGCTTCTTCTTCCGTTGTGACCGGAAAAATGTTCGCAATAAAACGGGATTTCTTTTCTATAATTTCCCCTTGTCCACCTTCGTAGAGTATCTTAGATGCTGTTTCCATCCGTTTCGTTCCTTTCTCTTACTTCGTTCCTACTCCTTACTATTATAGTAATTGCCCTTTCCCTTTTCAAGAGTTTTTGTTATACTAAAAAGAAAAGGAAACATTCAGGAAGGAAAGGACCGCGCATGAATTTTAGTCATAAGGGAATCCAGAATCGAAAACATCAGCTTGAATCCGCAGCTACTCACCGTCTGCACAAACTACAGCTTATAGGAATCCGTCTTACTCTCATCGGACTTATTTTTGTCGGCCTTTTTGCCGGAAGTTTCCTGATTGGAATGTATACAAGCATTTTATCTTCGACGCCGGATGTGAACTCTATCCAGATTGTTCCAAAGGGCTATACAACGACAATTGTGGACAGTGAGGGAAATCCGATTCAGTCCTTAGTCGGGAAAGATGCCAACCGTGAATATGTTACATTGGATAAAATTCCGGAGAATCTCCAAAATGCCTTTATTGCCATTGAGGACGAGCGTTTCCGCAAGCATAACGGCGTGGATACACAGGGCGTTTTGCGTGCACTGACTATTGGCATAAAAAATAAGGGCGATTTTACACAGGGTGCCAGTACGATTACACAGCAGTTATTGAAAAACCAGGTATTTGAGGGCGGCGAGGAAAATACACTGTTTGAAAAAATAAAGCGTAAGCTGCAGGAGCAGTTTCTTGCTTTGCAGACCGAAAAAAAATACAGTAAAAACCAGATTCTCGAGTATTACTTAAATACCATTAACCTCGGGCAAAATACACTTGGTGTACAGGCAGCATCCAAACGATATTTTAATAAAAATGTTTCTGACCTCACCCTTTCCGAGTGTGCGGTTCTTGCCGGCATTACGCAGAACCCATCAGCGTACAATCCGATTTCCCATCCGGCGAAAAACAGTCAGAAACGCACAACTGTTTTAACCTATATGAAAAATCAGGGATATATTTCCAGTAAAGAATACACCGATACTCTCCGTGACCCGGTTTATGACCGCATCCAAAAAGTGAATAAACAAACATTTTCAAGTTCTTCCATTACCTCGTATTTTACCGATGCTTTGATTGAGCAGGTAATTCAGGATTTGAAAGCCAAATGCGGCTACACGGAAACGCAGGCTTATAACGCACTGTACAGCCGCGGCCTGACGATTTACAGCACGCAGGACAAATCTATGCAAAAAACCGTCGATTCAATGATGAACAACAAAAAATATTATCCTGCGAACTCTCGGTATGAACTAACTTATCAATTGATTGTTACGCACAAGGACGGAACGCAGATTACCTATTCCTTTTCCGATATGAAGAAATGGTTTAAAAGCAGAAAGAAGAAAGTTATATCCGGATTATACAAAAAGAAATCCACTGCCAGAAAACAAATCAAGCAGTTCCGAGCTGCTATGCTGACGAAAAATGATACCGTGCAGTCTGAGACAATTGACCTCGTAATTGAACCGCAATCCTCTTTTGTTGTAATTGACCAGCATACCGGCGCCGTAAAAGCACTTGTCGGCGGCCGCGGCGACAAAAACGCAAGCCGCACTCTGAACCGTGCAACGGATTCGGTGCGCCAGCCAGGCTCAACCTTTAAGATTTTATCGACATATCTACCGGCACTTGACACCGCCGGCATGACACTGGCAACTGTGCAGGATGACGCCCTTTATTACTATCCGGGTACAAAACGGAAAGTGAAAAACTGGTACGGAAACTCCTACCGCGGACTTACTTCCCTGCGTGAAGCAATGGCGCAATCCATGAACGTAGTTGCCGTCAAAACATTGAATGATGTAAGTCCCAAAATCGGATATGATTATTTATTAAATTTAGGTTTTACTACTTTGGTTGACAACTATACCAATCAGGATGGAAAAACCTATACGGATATTTCTCTCCCGCTTGCTCTTGGAGGATTGACTAAAGGCGTTACCAACTTAGAACTAACGAACGGCTTCGCTACCATTGCCAATCAGGGACTTTATCATCCCGCTTTCTTTTATACAAAAATTGTCGACCATGACGGAAATGTGTTACTCGACAACACAACGAATACGGATACCAAACAGGTCATGAAAGAATCGACTGCATGGCTCCTTACCAGTGCAATGGAAGACGTCATTTTAAAAGGAACCGGCAGCCGCTTAAAATTTAAGAAAATCAATATGCCGCAGGCAGGAAAAACCGGCACTTCCACCGGCAACCGCGACTTGTGGTTTGTCGGCTACACACCGTATCTCACAGCCGGCATCTGGGGCGGTTATGATTCCGGACAAAAGCAAACGTCTCTTACCTATCAGAAAGATTTGTGGCGTGACACGATGGAGAAGTTAAATCAAAATTACACAAAAGTTTCTTTCAAGAAACCGGACTCTATCACAACCGCTGTTATTTGTACAAAATGCGGAAAACTTGCAATCAACGGTATTTGCGACAAGGCTGTTGGCGGCTCCTGCATAAAAAAAGAATACTTTGATAAAGAGTCCGTGCCAAAGGAGAAATGCGACTGCCATGTGCGTTGCAAAATCTGCAAAGCCTCCGGACATCTTGCCGGCGACGGCTGCCCATCCTCACAGATTTATACAGCCGTTTACCTGCAAAAAAATGAGTCCACGCAAACCGCAGACTCATCGTTAAGCATTCCCCGCTATCTCGTAGGCTCCACATGTAAAATCCACAACTAACGGCGCTTACGCCTTCTCGGAGGAATCAGACATTTTTTATCAAATCCAATTAAATCATTCCGCCCTGCCTTGAGCAGGGCCTCTTTTACTAAATCATAATTTCTAGGCTCCCGGTATTGAATTAATGCTCGCTGCATAGCCTTTTCATGGGAAGATTTCGGCACATAAATCGGCTCCATCGTACGAGGATCAAGTCCCGTATAATACATGCAAGTCGAAATCGTTGATGGCGTCGGATAAAAATCCTGCACCTGCTCCGGCATGTAGCCGAGGTCTCTAATATATTCCGCCAGTTCAATCGCATCCTTTAGCGTCGAACCCGGGTGAGAAGACATAAAATAAGGAACTACATACTGTTTCTTCCCCGTCCTTTTATTTACTTTTTCATAGCGTTTGCAAAACTTTTCATAGACCGCATGCGGTGGCTTTCCCATTGCCCGCAAAACATTGTTAGAAACATGTTCCGGCGCCACTCTAAGCTGCCCGCTGATATGGTCTCTGCAAAGTTCACTAAGAAACGTATCATCCGTTTCCTGCATCACATAATCAAACCGGATTCCGGAACGGACAAATACTTTCTTAACTCCCGGCAAACGCTTCAGTTTCCGAAGCAGTGAAACATAATCCTTATGGTCAACTTTCAGATTCGGACACGGTTTAGGGAACAAACATTGCTTCATCTGGCAGACACCTTTTTCAAGCTGCTTGTCACACGAGGGTCTTCTGAAATTTGCTGTCGGTCCTCCCACATCGTGTATATATCCCTTAAATCCGGTTTTAACAGTCATCCCTTTTGCTTCTTCCAAAATCGACTCATGGCTTCTGACCTGAACAATTCTTCCCTGATGAAATGTGAGGGCACAGAAATTACAGCCGCCAAAACATCCACGGCAGCTTGTCAGACTAAACTGAATCTCGGAAATTGCCGGAACACCGCCTGCTGCCTCATAGGATGGATGATACGTTCCCACATAAGGATAGGCATAAATATCATCCATTTCCTGCGTAGTAAGTGGCTTTGCCGGTGGATTCTGCACAACCAACACTTTATTCGGATATGCTTCAACTAACGGTTTTGCCGTAAATGCATCAGTATTTTCATATTGCACATAAAAACTTTGTGCGTATTTTTTCTTATCCGTACTAACTTCTTCAAACGCAGGAAGAGAAATCGGCTCATACGCACTCAATTCCCCTTCTTTTGTACGGTACACAGTTCCCGCAACATACGTGATATCATGAATTGAAATACCGGCGTCTAACGCCTCTGCAATTTCAAGTATACTGTGTTCTCCCATGCCATATGAAATCATATCCGCACCGGAATCCAGTAAAATCGATCGTTTCACCTTATCCGACCAGTAATCGTAATGCGCCAGCCGCCGTAAGCTCGCCTCGATTCCACCAAGAATAATCGGCGTATGTTTATACGTTCTGCGAATCAAATTCGAGTACACAACGGTTGCATAATCCGGGCGTTTCCCCATCACGCCGCCCGGCGTATACGCATCCGTTTTTCGTCTCTTTTTCGCCACCGTATAATGGTTTACCATGGAATCCATATTTCCTGCACACACTAAAAAAGCAAGGCGTGGCTCACCCAATTTTGTGATACTTGCATCGTCTTTCCAATCCGGCTGCGAAATAATTCCAACTTTATAACCATTTGCCTCCAAATGTCTGCTGATAATTGCCGGTCCGAAAGAAGAGTGGTCCACATAAGCGTCCCCAATGACAAATACAAAATCGCACTGGCTCCACCCCCGCCGTTTCATCGCTTTTTTACTCATCGGCAGAAAATCATCTGCCGCTTTTTTTTCATTCGGATTTGTCATCTCTTTCACCTTCTCTCTCTTTCGCCGCAAAAAACTGAACAACGGATTCTGCTGCCTGACGATTCATTTCCGGAATCTCCATCAGTTCTCCCACATCCGCTTTCTGAATCTCAGCTAATGACTGATAGGTCCGCATCAGCGCTTTACGCCTTGTGGCACCAATCATCGGAATATCATCAAGAATCGAATGAACCTGCGTCTTACTTCGAATCTGCTTATGATACTCAATCGCAAAACGGTGTGTTTCATCCTGCACTCTCGTAATCAGGCGGAATCCCTCACCGTGTGTATCAATCGGAATTTCTTCATTCTTAAAATACAGCCCGCGCGTCCTATGGTGGTCATCCTTTACCATGCCGCAGACCGGTATTGTTATATCTAATTTTAACAAAACTTCTTCTGCAATATTTACCTGGCCTTTTCCACCATCCATAAAAATAATATCCGGCAGATTGCGGAAAGAATCCATCTCCGACAAACCTTCCCGTTTGCTGTGTTCAAAACGTCTCGTCAGCATTTCCCGCATAGCACCATAATCATCCGGCCCGCTCACGGAACGGATACGAAATTTACGGTAATCATTCTTTTTCGCCTTTCCCTCTTCAAACACAACCATTGAACCAACCGTCTCAAAACCATTGATATTTGAGATATCATACGATTCCACACGGCTAAGTCCGGAAATACCAAGCAGTCCCTCGATTTCTTCCATCGCCCCCTTGGTTCTTGCCCGCTCTCTCTGTAACTTCTCAGCATCCTTTTGAAGCACCATCCGGGCATTTTTCTTCGCCAACTCAAGCATGCGCTCTTTCTGTCCGCGCTGTGGATAGCGGAAATACACCTTATGTCCGCGTTTTGCCGAAAGCCACTCAAGGATAGCATCTGCATCTTCCACTTCCTGCTCTAACCAGATTTCTTTCGGAATATACGGCGTTCCGGCATACATCTGTTTAATAAAAGCAGACAAAACAGCCCCTTCTGTCTCCTCATTTGTTCCGGTCAGATAGTAATGCTCTCTCCCTAGCATTTTTCCACCACGGATAAAAAACACCTGCACTACTGCATCCTCTTTCCCGCGCGCCATCGCCACGATGTCACGGTCTTCAAAGTCCTCTGATGTAATTTTTTGCCGTTCTGTCACCTGACGGACACTCTGTATCAAATCACGGTATGTGGCAGCCTCTTCAAAATTCATCTCTGCTGCTGCCCGCTGCATTTTTTCCTCAAGTTCCTTCAATGCCGATTTGGTATCCCCCTGCAAAAACTTCAGGGCGCGTTCAAAATCTACCCGGTACTCCTCCTTTTTCACATGTCCTTGGCACGGTGCCGGACACTGCCCAATCTGATGATACAGACAAGGTCTTTCTTTTCCTATATCACGTGGCAGCACACGGTGGCAGTTTCGCAGATGAAACAACTGATTCACCAGTTCAATTGTATCACGAATCGCCTTGCCACTTGTAAACGGCCCAAAATACTTACAGCCGTCCCGTTTCATCTGACGCGCAAAAAGAAGCCTTGGGTAGGCTTCTGAAACCGTCGCTTTTAAGAAAGGATAGCTCTTGCCATCCTTTAACATTGTATTATACCGTGGGGAATGTTCCTTAATCAGATTGCACTCTAACACCAATGCTTCCAGTTCACTGTCCGTCACAATATACTCAAACCACGCAATGCGGTCAATCATCCGCTGTATTTTAGGCGTCACATGACGGCTCTTCTGAAAATACTGGCGTACTCTGTTTTTTAGACTAATTGCTTTTCCCACATAAATAATCTCATCCGTCTTGTCATGCATGAGATACACGCCCGGCTTGCCGGGCAGTTTTTTCAATTCCTCTTCCAGATTAAACACATTTACCAGTCCTTTATAAAACGCGTAATCACATCCACCAGTCCATCTTCGTCACAGGACGGTGCAACATAATCCGCTTTTTCTTTCAATTGTTCCGGTGCATTTGCCATTGCCACGCCAAATCCGGCATATTCAATCATCGGCAAATCATTAAATCCATCCCCACAGCACACCATCTGGCTGCGGCGGTAGCCAAGACGTTCTAACAGTTTTGCCACACCGTATGCCTTATCCACGCCAAGAGGCATCATTTCCAAATAAAATCCCTCGGAGCGGTAAACTGAAAGACGGCCCTCAAAATCTTTTGCCGCCTTTTTCTCCAGTTTTTCCAAATGCGCAGGGTCCCCGGTCAAAATGCATTTATTACCCGCAAACTTCACATCCCGGTGAAAATCTTCCGGTACCCAAATAGGAATATCACAGCCTTTTGCATCAATTGTAATATACGGATCCGTATCACTGTGCGCCACGATTTTCCCGGCATCATACGTTAATATTCCGGTATGCTCTTTTTTTGAATAATCATACAATTCATGAATCATCCCATCCGGCAGTGTAATATCATATATCACTTCACCGGTTGCAAAATTTGTAATGCGTCCACCGTTAAACGAAATAACATAGCCTCCAAACCGGTCAAGTCCAATCGCTTTTGCCTGATGGCGGATGCCCTCTGTGCACCGCCCGGAAGCAATTGCAACCTTGATCCCCTGGTCCTGACATTCCCACAAAGCCTCTTTTGTTCGCTCTGTAATTTCTTTTTTCGTATTAACCAATGTTCCATCAACATCCAGCACTAACAATTCGTAAGCCATTACTCTTCCTCATTCTGCGGGAGTTCTTTTACTTCTTCTTTCTGTTTTTCCTCGCCGCTTCTCTTTAACTTTTCACCGGTAATTTCTTCGTAAATCGCAACAAACTCTTTTCCGGTAATCGTTTCTTTTTCAATTAAATGCTCTGCCAGTTTATCCATAACCGTCTGGTTTGTCTCGATACATTCCACTGCCTTTTTGTAACAGTCATTCAAAATTGTCATGACTTCTTCATCAATCTGGCTCTCCGTCACCTCGCCGCAGTTAAGCACCGGTCTGCCATCCAGATAACGGCTCTGAATCGTCTCTAAGCCCATCATGCCAAACTTACTGCTCATACCGTACTGCGTTACCATCGAACGCGCAATTGACGTTGCCTTCTCAATATCATTCGACGCTCCGGTCGTAATATCATCAAATTTAACCTGCTCCGCCGCACGGCCGCCCATGAGCGTAACAATCTCTGAAATCAGTTCTTCCTTCTTCATCAGATATTTTTCTTCCTCCGGCACCTGCATCACATAGCCGAGTGCTCCCATTGTACGCGGCACAATCGTAATTTTCTGTACCGGCTCCGCATGTTTCAAATTAGTTGCCACAAGCGCATGTCCAATCTCATGGTAAGCAACAATCTTCTTTTCTTCCTCGCCAAGAATACGGTCTTTTTTCTCTTTTCCGGCAAGCACCACTTCAACTGCCTCAAACAAATCCTTCTGGCTTACAACCTGTCTGCCATCTTTTACTGCCATAATAGCAGCCTCATTAACCATATTGGCAAGGTCCGCACCAACGGCACCGGAAGTTGCCAACGCAATTTCTTCCAAATCTACCGTATCATCCATAAGCACATCATGCGAATGAACCTTTAATACATCCACACGGCCTTTCAAATCCGGTTTTTCCACAATAATCCGGCGGTCAAAACGTCCCGGACGAAGTAATGCCTTATCAAGCACTTCCGGACGGTTTGTCGCACCAAGAATGATAATTCCTTTCGAGGAATCAAAACCATCCATCTCCGACAACAGCTGATTCAGCGTCTGCTCACGCTCATCATTGCCCCCGCCATACTGGCTGTCACGGCTTTTACCAATCGCATCAATCTCATCAATAAAAATAATACAAGGTGCCATCGATGTCGCCTGCTTAAACAAATCTCTTACACGTGACGCACCGACACCAACAAACATTTCCACAAAATCGGACCCGGACAGGGAAAAGAACGGAACACCTGCTTCTCCTGCAAGTGCCTTCGCAAGCAGTGTCTTACCGGTTCCCGGAGGTCCGACAAGCAGCGCACCTTTCGGAAGTCTCGCACCAATTTTTTTGTATTTATCCGGATTTTTCAAAAAGTCAACTAACTCCGTCAGTGACTCTTTTGCCTCTTCTTCACCGGCAACATCCTTAAATGTCACACCGGTCTTTTTTTCTACATACATCTTCGCATTTGACTTGCCGACGCCGCCCATAATGCCGCCGCCCTTGGTTGCCGAGCGCATAAAGAACCAAAGGAGAATCCAAAGTCCCGCAATCGGAAGAATATAAGAAAGCAAAAAGTCCATAATTCCCGAACTGCTCTGAATCTCCGCCGTAAACTCGACTCCGTATTTATTCAGCAAATCCTGCACCAATTTCTCGTCATTGACATACCCGGTATAATAAGTGACCGTAAGCATCGCCACTTTTTCCTTCGTCTTTGGCTCAATGACAATCATATTCGACTGAAATGTAACCTTTTTGACCTGGTCCTTTTTCAGCATTTCAATAAATTTTGTATACGTGATTTCCTTTTCCGTATTTCTTTGAATCTCGGAATTCAGAAAAAAAATCAAGCCAATTGCAAACAGCGCCGCCATTAAACAAATCAAGAGATTGGTCTTGTTTTTCTTGCGCTTGTTCGGATCCTGATTATTTCTTTCATTATTATTAAAATCCATTCTATCTTGTCCTTTCGTATTCTGAATCGTTACTTTAATAAGTATAAAAGATTTTAAATGATAAATCAATGGTTAGTATGTGAAAGATTGGTGAATTTGACACTTGAAACAAACTGGTAAAAAGGGTATACTAGAAATAAGTTTGTTTATTTTCATTAAATGATAAAATTTGTAAAAAGATTAAGGAGCTGTTGGCTCCGGAATGGAGATTAAAATGGCTGTAAAGTACGTTTTTGTAACTGGCGGTGTTGTTTCCGGTTTAGGAAAAGGAATTACTGCCGCTTCTTTAGGTCGATTGTTGAAAATGCGTGGCTACAAAGTAACCATGCAGAAATTTGACCCGTATATCAATATTGACCCGGGTACGATGAATCCAATTCAGCATGGTGAAGTATTCGTCACCGATGACGGTGCGGAAACCGATTTGGACTTGGGACATTATGAGCGTTTCATTGACGAAAGTCTCACCAAACAGAGTAATGTCACAACCGGTAAAGTTTACTGGTCGGTTCTTTCCAAAGAACGCCGTGGTGATTACGGTGGTGGAACCGTACAGGTAATCCCTCATATTACAAATGAATTAAAAAGCCGTTTTTACCGCAACGATGGTGTAAAAGAAACGCAGATTGCCATCATTGAAGTCGGAGGTACGGTTGGTGATATCGAGAGCCAGCCATTTTTAGAGGCAATTCGTCAATTCCAGTTAGATGTCGGACATGAAAATGCGATTTTGATTCACGTTACATTAGTTCCTTATTTAAAGGCATCGCAGGAATTGAAATCCAAGCCAACACAGGCAAGTGTAAAAGAACTTCAAGGTATGGGAATCCAGCCGGATATTGTTGTATGCCGTACTGAGATTCCTCTCGATAAAGCAATCCGCGACAAAATTTCTCTGTTCTGTAATGTACCAAACAGTCAGGTTATCCAGAACTTAGATGTGGAAACACTTTATGAAGTACCTCTTGCCATGGAGAAGGAAAACCTTGCACAGACTGTCTGCAAATGTCTTCACTTGGATTGTCCGGAACCGGATATCAAAGGCTGGGAAGACATGGTAAATTCCATTAAGAACTTAAACAAAGAAGTAACCGTTGCCCTCGTCGGCAAATATACTGCTTTGCATGATGCTTATATCAGTGTTGTTGAATCCTTAAAGCACGGTGGTTTCGCCCACAATGCACAGGTAAACATCAAATGGGTAAATTCAGAAGATGTAACCCCTGAAAATGTCGCTGATATTTTAGGCGATGTAAGTGGTGTTTTAATACCGGGTGGTTTTGGTGACCGCGGTATTGATGGTAAAATATATGCTATCCAGTATGCCCGCGAAAATAACATTCCATTCCTTGGTCTCTGCCTCGGTATGCAGTTATCCATCGTAGAATTTGCACGTAATGTTGTCGGCTGGAATGACGCTCACAGTGCAGAATTAGACCCATCTACAACGCATCCGGTAATTCACCTGATGCCAGACCAGAATGGTGTTGAGGATATCGGCGGCACCTTACGTCTTGGTTCCTACCCTTGTGTACTCGCTAAAGACAGTAAAGCATATGCGCTATACGGCGAAGAAACAATTCATGAAAGACACCGCCACCGCTATGAGGTAAATAACTACTATCGTGATGACTTAGAGAAAAACGGCATGAAACTTTCCGGACTTTCACCGGATGGACGAATTGTTGAAATGTTAGAGATTCCGGAACATCCTTGGTTCGTTGCCACACAGGCTCATCCAGAGTTTAAATCCCGTCCAAACCATCCACATCCGTTATTTAAAGGATTTGTTGGTGCAGCACTTGAGTATCAGGATAAGTAAGAATAAGTAATCTATATAAAAAAAAGAAATGATAATTGGCTCGAAACAAAAGATTCGCTTCGCGAATAAGGTTTCTCTCCAATTATCATTTCTTCTTTTTTATAAGTTACTTATCTTACTTTACTTTTCTGAACTTCCCCGTACTGTTCTCACAAAAGCTTCTATTCGTTCTTTACTCTTTCCGTTACCATCTGTGCGCTCTACACCGGAACTGGTGTCCACACCATCAATTTTCCCCGCGCAGGCAGTCAAAGCCTCTCCCACATTGTCCGGATTAAGCCCACCGGCAAGTAATACTTGTTTCTCTGTCGAAGGAAGCTTTTGCAGCAAATCCCAGTCAAATGTTTTTCCGCTTCCCGGAACTGCAGCATCCATAACAAATCCAGCCACTTCATCCATTTCTTCGTAATGTGAAAAAGCATCCATATCACTTACATTAAAAGCTTTAAAAACCGGAATCCGACAGGACGTAATAACCGAATCCTCTATCTTGCCATGAATTTGAATTGCTAAAAAGCCGGCTTCCACAACCGCTTCCACCTGCTCTTTTGTCGGGCTTACCGTAACCGCAACCGAAACAACGCCTGCCGGAAGTTTCGCAATTAATTTCTTGGCACACTCTAGGGAAAGATTCCTTTTACTTTTCGGGAAAAACAGCACAAAGCCGGCATAATCAATACCGGCTTTTGCAATATATCCAATTTCTTCTTCGGAAGTAATACCACAAATTTTTATCAAAGGGTTCTTCATCCTATCCACCTCATTTCATTCAATCGTCCATGTTCTTTCATTATACATACTGAATGATTTAATGGCAACCCTTACATTTACTGCAGTCACCACCGCAGCTTCCTTTTCCACTTTTACGGTCTTTTCTCATACCAAACAGAATAGCGGCTACAATCACCACAAGAATACCTGCTACAATAATTGTTCCCCACATATTGACACACTCCTTTCGATTCAAAAGGCTAGACCTGCATTCAAAAAAATGCAGGTCATATCCAAATGGCTTATTTATGTTCAAAATGTTTTTTACAAATTTTTGAGATGATTACTTGGAGGCAGCAACACTCGTTTTGCCAACTTTTAATGTCTGGCTTTCTTTATAAGGACGAACCAGAAGGTAAATCATTCCAATAATTACCAAAATAGCAACTACTGTCCAGATACTGAATACGCCCTGTGCAAGCAAACCAATGTTATTTACAATCAAACCAATCAAGTAAGCAAATCCACACTGATAACCAACGGCTACGAAGAACCATTTACGGTTATTCATCTCACGTTTAATCGCACCCATTGCTGCGAAACATGGAGCACACAAAAGGTTAAATGCTAAGAATGCATAACCACTAACTGCGGTAAAGTTTGCTGCCATGTTCTGATATACAGTACCATCACCGGCAGAGTACAGAATACCAAGTGTACCAACGATATTCTCTTTTGCCACAAGACCTGTAATCGAAGCAACAGTTGCCTGCCAGTTGCCCCATCCAAGAGGAGCGAACAACCAAGCGATTGCTTTACCAATTACTGCCAGAATACTAGCATCAATTTCATCCTCAGAAAGCATACGGAATGTTCCGTCTACTACACCAAAATAGCTTGTAAACCATACAAAAATTGTGGAAAGAAGGATGATCGTACCTGCCTTCTTAATAAAGCTCCAGCCACGCTCCCACATGCTGCGAAGTACCGTACCAACGGTTGGCATATGGTAAGCAGGAAGCTCCATAACGAACGGTGCCGGGTCACCGGCAAACAATTTCGTTTTCTTCAAAATGATACCAGATACGATAACAGCTCCAATACCAAGGAAGTATGTGGAAGGAGCAACCCATGAAGCACCACCGAAAATAGCTCCGGCAACCATTGCGATAAATGGAAGTTTTGCTCCACAAGGGATAAATGTTGTCGTCATAATTGTCATCTTACGGTCACGGTCACTCTCGATTGTACGGGAAGCCATGATACCGGGAACACCACATCCGGAACCAATCAACATTGGGATAAAGGATTTACCGGACAAACCGAAACGGCGGAAAATACGGTCCATGATAAATGCGATACGTGCCATGTAACCACATGCTTCCAAAAATGCCAAAAAGATAAACAATACAAGCATCTGAGGAACGAATCCGAGTACGGCTCCGACACCGGCTACAATACCATCCATAATCAATCCATACAAAGGTTCTGCACAAACCGGATTTCCTTCGTCATCCAAGAGTGCCTTATCAAGCAATGCCGGGATACCGGGTACCCAAACACCGTAATCTGCAGGATCTGGCTCTTCCAAGCCTTTTTCATTGACATATTTCTCTGCATCTTTGAAGGACATACCATTTACGGTTTCTTCATCTACACCATCCGGTACTGCATCATAATATACATCAATTTCATCTGTTGCCAAAGTTTCTTCATCTTCTACTTCATATTTTACAGAAGCTTCAGAAGAACCCTTTGCATCTAACTCTGCCATCTTTTTCTTTGTTGCATCAACATCAATGGCATCCTCATCGTCTGTTACCAGTACGCCATAAGCATCCAATGCGTTGGTTGCCTGTGTATAGCTGTCAGCATCTTCTTCGTAAGCAGAAGTTCCGATGCCGAACAAGTGCCAGCCATCACCGAACACACCATCATTTGCCCAGTCAGTAGCAATTGTACCAACTGTTGTAACAGAAACATAGTATACGATAAACATAACAACCGCAAAGATTGGCAGTGCCAAAATTCGGTTTGTAACAATCTTATCAATCTTATCGGAAATTGTAAGCTTTCCGGATTTTGCTTTTTTCAGACAGCCATCAATGACAGATGTTATGTAGCTGTATCTCTCGTTTGTGATAATACTTTCTACATCGTCATCAAATGTCTCTTCCAGAGAAGAAATCTCACTGCTGACATCCGGTACAGAAGCCATCTGCTCAACAATCTTATCATCACTCTCCAAAAGTTTGATTGCATAGAAACGTTTCAACTCATCTTTAATCTGTCCGTCTAACATTGACTCAACAGAATGAATTGCCATCTCTACTCCTTCAGCAAATTCATGAACTGGTGCTTCATAACCTTTCTTTGCTGCAGCCAAAGCCTTTTTCGCAGCATCCTCAATACCGGTTCCTTTCAGGGCAGAAATCTCAACCACGTCACATCCAAGAACTTTGCTCAGTTCTTTAATGTTGATGACATCGCCATTTTTCTTTACAATATCCATCATGTTGACAGCCATAACAACCGGAATACCAAGTTCCAGAAGCTGTGTTGTCAAGTACAGGTTACGCTCAATGTTCGAACCATCTACAATATTTAAAATCGCATCCGGTCTCTCATTGATTAAGTAATTTCTGGCAACTACCTCTTCCAATGTATATGGGGAAAGAGAATAAATACCAGGCAAGTCAGTGATAACAACGTCTGAGCTGCCACCTGCCAAACTCTTCTTCAGCTTTCCTTCTTTTTTCTCTACTGTTACACCAGGCCAGTTACCAACAAACTGATTGGCACCGGTCAAAGCGTTAAACAATGTTGTCTTACCGCTATTCGGGTTACCCGCAAGCGCAATCGTAATAGCCATTTCTTTTTCTCCTTTTCTAAGTTTGATATTTCTATCTTATATTTGTTTTGACTTTCCCTTGTTAGTTTTTACTAACTATGACACAAAAAAATTACTGAACTTCAATCATTTCTGCGTCAGCTTTACGCAAGGATAATTCATAGCCACGTACGGTAACCTCAACTGGGTCTCCAAGCGGTGCTACTTTCCTTACAAAAATATCAACTCCTTTGGTAATACCCATGTCCATAATACGCCTTTTTACCGGACCTTCGCCTGTCAACTTTGTAACTTTTACTGTGCTGCCAGGTGTCACCTCTCTCAATGTCATTGTCTTTCCTCCTTAAATCATTATCTTATTTGCCATATCTTTTCCAAGTGCAACGCGGGAATCTTTGACATTCAAAATCATATTGCCACTGATTTCCGATACCACTGTCACAACTCCACCGGTCACAAAGCCTAAGTTCTCTAGGAATTTCTTTGTCTCTTCACGACCACCAATTCGTTTAATCGTGTTTGGCTCGCCCACTTTCGCCATCGTTAAAGGCATCATTCCATCATCCTTTCTGTATCGCGTCATAAATGACATGACGGTTGATAATGAATTCTATAACTTACGCAAGTTAGTATACACTAACGAACATTAGCTGTCAAGAACTTTATGAGTTTTTTTCGCGATAAAACAAATTGATTCATCTGCAAAAGAATGTTATACTATACAGTACAATGTAAATGGGAATACCCCCAGTATATATTTTTTGGAGAGGAGTTACTTATATATATGAAGAAAAAATATAATGAATCCGCTGAGGATTATTTGGAAACTATCCTTATGTTAAGTAAAACACTGCCGGTCGTCCGTGCCGTAGACATTGCTACCGAATTGGATTTTAAAAAATCCAGCGTCAGTGTCGCCATGAAAAACCTGCGTGAAAAGGGACATATTACCGTTACCGATGCCGGTTACATCTATTTGACGGATTCCGGAAAAAAAATTGCAGAAATGGTCTATGAACGTCATGATGTTTTGACACACTACTTAATTTCTCTTGGTGTTGCCGAAAAAACAGCAGAAGAAGACGCTTGCAAAATCGAACACATCATCAGCGAGGAAAGTTTTCAGGCAATTAAAAACACGTTTACTCAGAAATAACAATTTAGAACCGCATATATAAAAACACCTTTTCTCTATGCCTGCATAGACGAAGGGTGTTTTTTATATTGAAATTTTTTTACATAAAATAAACCGCCTGTAACGACTGTTACAAGCGGTTTTCACGTACGTGAGAGGATTCGAACCCCCGACACCTTGGTCCGTAGCCAAGTGCTCTATCCAGCTGAGCTACACGTACAACGCAAGTATTATAATAGCGCAACTGTCATGAAAAGTCAAGCACTTTTTTTATTTTTTTATATCTTTATAATTGAAGCTCCATCACCGGTTTTAGACAGGAGTAAATGTTAGCTTTCGGCACGCTATCACAGTAGATTAAAAATAATCAATACAAATGATTAAATTTAATCATTTCCTTTTTGCTAAAAGTATGATAACATATCATATAGCAAAAGGCAATGACGAGGAATAGTAACTTCCTTTTATTCTTTCAGAGAGCTGCCGGCTGGTGAAAGGCAGTAGATGAATGGTTGTGAACTCGCCTCCGAGCTGTACATTTGAACCTTTAGTAGAATGTACCGGTCACCCACCGTTATGAGGGAAAGGCATGTTAGTGCTGATGAGGGCATGTCCATCGGACATGAAGTAGAGTGGTACCGCGAAGGATTATCTCTTTCGTCTCTACAACCACATTGGTTGTGGGGCACGGAAGTTTTTTTATTTATACCACAAATCATCCAATCCCCTGCAGCAAAACAGTATTTTAATAGGAAAAAAAATGGAGGATTTGAAAATGAAAAATTTTGACAAGTATGAAAAAGCCTATTTTATGCCACCGGAATGTACCTATGACTGGGTAAAAAAAGATTCCATCACAAAGCCGCCGATTTGGTGTTCCGTCGATTTGCGCGACGGTAACCAGGCGTTGATTGAACCAATGAGTTTAGACGAAAAATTACAGTTTTTCCAGATGTTAGTAGATATTGGATTCAAGGAAATCGAAGTTGGTTTCCCGGCTGCATCGGAAACTGAATACGAATTTATGCGTGCTTTGATTGAGAAAAACATGATTCCTGATGATGTTACCGTTCAGGTTCTGACTCAGGCAAGAGAGCACATTATCAAAAAAACATTTGAGGCTGTAAAAGGTGCTCCTCACGCAGTTATTCATCTGTACAACTCAACATCGGTTGCACAACGTGAACAGGTATTTAAAAAATCCAAGGAGCAGATTAAACAGATTGCCGTTGACGGTGCGGTGCTTTTGAAAAAATTGGCAGACGAAACCGAAGGAAACTTCTCTTTCCAGTACAGTCCGGAAAGTTTTCCGGGAACGGAAGTGGATTATGCCGTTGATGTGTGCAATGCTGTTTTGGATGTATGGCAGCCAAAGAAAGAAAACAAAGCAATCATTAACATCCCTGCTACCGTTGAGAATGCAATGCCTCATGTATTTGCCACTCAGGTAGAATACATCAACAAACATTTGAAATACCGTGATGCAGTTACCCTGTGTCTGCATCCGCACAACGACCGTGGCTGTGGCGTAGCAACCGCAGAACTTGGTATTTTAGCAGGAGCCGAGCGTATCGAAGGTACTCTGTTTGGAAACGGTGAGCGTACCGGTAACGTTGACATTGTTACTTTGGCAATGAATATGTATACACATGGCGTAGATCCAAAACTGGATTTTTCCAATATGCCAAAAATCCGTGCGAATTATGAGAAATTTACAAGAATGCATGTTTATGAGCGTCAGCCATATGCCGGTGATTTGGTATTTACCGCATTCTCCGGTTCCCATCAGGACGCAATTGCCAAAGGTATGCAGTGGCGTGAAGATAAGAAATTAAAAACATGGAGTGTTCCTTATCTGCCGGTTGACCCTAAAGATGTCGGACGTACCTATGACGGCGACGTAATCCGAATCAACAGCCAGTCAGGCAAGGGCGGTGTCAACTATATTCTGAAACAGAACTTCGGTATTTCTATGCCGGATGCGATGCGGGAAGAAGTTGGCTATCTGATGAAACACGTTTCCGACGAAGAGCATAAAGAACTGTCTCCACAGTGGGTTTATGAAATTTTCGAAGACAATTACATTAACCCGACACCTTACTTCCAGATTTCCGAATGCCACTTCAAACAGGTGGATGGCATCATGGCAGAAGCAACCATTACCTGCGGTGACAAATCCACTATTGTGGATGCAAACGGAAACGGACGCTTAGATGCCGTAAGCAACACCATCAAACAGTTCTTTGGCATCAGTTATCAGTTGTCCACTTACGAAGAGCATGCTTTGACTCAAGGCTCCTCTTCCAAGGCAATTGCCTATGTCAGCATCACCTGTCAGGGCGATGTATTCTGGGGCGTCGGCATTGACGAAGATATTATTTCGGCTTCGATTCACGCATTGTGTGTCTGCGTAAACAAACTGCCGGACATAAAAAAAAACGATAATTTGAGAGATGAGCGGCTGGTTAGCATGATTAATTTCATGCAGGCCAATTACCAGACCGTAACACTTGAAGATATGGCAGAACAGTTCCACTTAAGCGTGCCGTATTTAAGCAAATTCATCCATGAAAAATCCGGCAAAACATTTGGCGAGCAGGTCACAAATATCCGGATGAAGAAAGCAAGAACGCTTTTGAAAAACGGAAATATGACCGTAGAAAATATTGCCGCGGCAGTCGGCTACCCAAGTGTGGAACATTTTAGCCGGACATTCAAAAAACTTTACGACAAAACACCGGTAGAATACCGGAATAGTGAAAAATAAACAAATACCAAAAGAACCACCGAGAATACACGGTGGTTCTTTTGGTATTTAGTTGTTTTGTATTCTCAAGCGCCACTTTTCCTCTGCTTGTGACGATTTCACTTTTTCCATATACCAGTGTATACTGCCGGACTGCCCGTTAAAAACTTTTTTCTCCTGTACTTTTTCTGCAACTGACTCACCCTGTTCTTTCGTGATTCCAAACTGCATCAATGTTTTTACTAACGCATCTTTTTCAGCCCTTGTCAACTGTAATTTTGCACTGTCTATGTTACTCACAATATCTGCTTCAATATCACAATAGAGTGAAAATTCATATTCAGCCTGAAGAAGTTTTCTATTTGAAATATAATATGTAACACTATTTTGCAATACATCTGAGCCGTCCATTCCATAAAAGGATGCTTTCTTAATTTTTCCTCCTGGCAAAATAGAATCAGCCATAAAAGCTTCCGTTATTTCATTAGGAATTACTTCCTTTAGTACATCCGGAATAAAGACAAAACTAACCGGTATCTCCACACTCATTACATTATAAAAATGATGCTCCCCCTCATCATCGTAAAATCTAAAACAAATCCCCTTTTTCCCAATCACGCAATCTTTTAATTGTGAATCCATCTGTTTGTCCACAACTTGTTTTGTCAAATCGGAAAAGCCCATCTGCTCTAACTTCTGAAGCAATTTTACTTGATCTTCTTTCGTCTTAAAATGCACTTCAAAATACTTTTTTGTGACAAAATCCCCTATATCATCCTCCAAGCCATACCTTGTTTCCTCACACCAGCGGCGCAACGTAACAAGCGGGTCTTCCCACTCATCGTTTTCACCATACTCCATTTTACAGCCAGGTATTTTACCTGAATCAATACTGGTAAACAGTGTTTTTAATTGTTTTAAAATCTCCTGATTTTCAGGAATTGCATTCCATCTTATTTCCTGAATCGTTTCTGCTTTTTGTTTTTGTATTTCCTTTTCTACATCCACCATATTATTGCAGATCGGAACATCCATTTTGGACATCTGGCCGATAACCGCATCCTTTGCCGGTTCCGCTTCACATCCACTGCAAAGTAAGACTGCGACAATACCTGCTAAAATTATTTTTTTCATCCTGTTTCACTCCTCTCCATCTATTGAAACGATATCGACAGCATTTTCTTCATAAAAAGGTATACCAATGTTCCAACAACAATGCTGAGCATAATAAACACCAGCAGACAATCGCCTCCACTAACACGGTATCCAACAAAATATGCTCCCAAAAGGCCAAAAGCTGTTCCAAAACATACTCCCATTCCTGCACTGATAAATGACCTTGCAGATTTCTTCTGTACAACAATACCAGTTCTTGCCATATCTACACGGCCTGAAATCCAGTAAGCAAGCCCGCCTATAATAAATATCGTTGCAAAGGCAACAAACAGCATAAGCCAGAAATTGGAATAATTGACAATTATGTAATAAGAAGAACTTTCCATCTGGCTGCACATGTCAGTGGAACGAAAACCACTTCCGACACACAAACCAAGATACTGCCCCCACTCCCGGTATTTTGGAATATCAAGCTGCATTTCTCTGAAAAACCAGCCATCATATAATAATACATAGCCAACACTCCACAAATAAATGGGTGCGAAACTCATACCAGTTCCAATCAGCGCAGCCACAATCCCCCTGCTCACAAGAATATGCGCAAGTAAAAAAATAGAATACAATGCAAGCATCATAAGGATAAGCTGCAGTCCAAGCTGTATTAACTGCCACATCGTGTTATTTCCCATGATAATATCACTATAAGCAATCCCTGACAGGTTTTTCCAAAATTCTGTAATATAGCAATTTCTTACATAAATCATTCCTAGTAAAACAGTAATTCCAGACAATAAAATTGTACCATACCCACACAACGCTTTTGCAAGGAAACGTTCTTTTTGAGTAAATGGCAGGCTCAGCAGGTACTCCTGTGTACTCTTTTTATGCCAATCCGAAAATTGAAAAATAGACATAACAGCAATACAGCCAACAATTAAAATAGACGCGCTCCCAAGCATCTTACAAAATCCAAAATTAATTCCTCCCCCCAAATAAAACGAACCATCTTCAAAGGCCCCCTTAAATTCATGCATCATCAAGATAGTAAATAACACCCCGGCAATTATCCCGGCAAGTGCAAACCAGCGCATACGTTTGCTTTCATAAAGGAATACTGCTTTTTTTCGGCTCATTAATTGTCACCTCCCGTAATATAATCAGCATCGTTTTGTCGATTCATGTAAATAAAACTCTCTTCAAGTCCCATCGGCATCTGCTCAACCACAACCGCTCCCTGTTTCCTCATTTCTTCTTCAAAAATCTCATCTGTTCCCGGTAGTACTACCGTGTACACACTTCCCACATTAGAAATATGACAAACATCCTTTCGATGATATAATTCTCCCGGTGCCCCTTCCGGAAACACAAGCTGATACTTGGCCATCTTAGCGGTTACCTCTTCTAATTCATCTTGAACATAAATACGTCCATCGCGAATCAGCGTTACATCATCACATATTTTCTCCAGTTCACTAAGATGGTGAGAAGAAATAAGAACCATCATATCGTTATTTTCTACAGATGTAACAAGGATATCCAGCAAATCTTTTTTTGCTATCGCATCCAGCCCAGACGTTGGTTCATCCAAAATCATCACTTCCGGTTTTCTTGCCATATTCAGCATAAAGGATACCCGCATCTGCTGCCCTTTGGACAACTGACTGATTCTTTTATTTGTATTTACCTGAAAAATCAGATTCAGTTTTTCAAACTCATCTTTTGAAAAATCCGGATACAAATTTTTGTATAAAGCCACCATTTTTTTCACTTTATAACTGCTAAACATATGATTGCTGTCTGCCACATAACCAATCTTTTCTTTAACTGCCGTATTTTCATATACTGGTTTACCATCAAGTGTCACCGTCCCTTGATCCGGCTTATAAATGCCAGTAAGACATTTAATTATGGTTGTTTTTCCGGAACCATTATGTCCAATCAGACCATGTATGCTTCCTTTATTGATTTGCAGATTAATACCCTCTACCGTATAATTTCCTGATTCTCCATATCCTTTACAAAGCCCTCTCACCTCAAACATGTTGCTCTCCTCCTTGCAGATTTTCCAATATTTCTTCTATCAAGTGCACGATCTCTTCTTGTTTCATCCCCTGATAAATCAATTCCATGCAATCTTCCTTTAACTGATTTGTCACTTTCCGGATCACTTCCTCATTTTTTATTTTATCCGGTACTGCTGCAATATACGTTCCTTTTCCCCGTAAAGTTTCAATCATTCCCTGACTCTCCATAATCCGGTAAGCCTTTGCAACAGTTCCAGGTGTTACTTCCAGCTGTATTGCCAGTTTTCTCACAGATGGTATCGCATCCCCCGGCTTTAAATACCCTTGCAGTGTCATATATTTATACTGCGATATAATCTGCTCATAGATCGGCTGTGAACTGCGAAAATCTAATTGTATCATCATCCGCTTCCAAACGCCTCCTTTTGCATTATACTTTATTGCATTAACTGTATCACTCGTACTAGTACAGTCGATACAATAAATATAACATTATCTTTTATATTTGTCAATCTAAAAATAAGGCACTGATTTACATCAATGCCTTATTTCTATTCCATATTCTAAAACAAGTTTATTTTTTATAATTAAAGCAAACGCCATACTGGCCAATTGCCTTCTTGCTGGTACGTGAAATCTTAACATAATAAGTCCCCTTTGCTTTCAGCTTATATTTCACAATCTTACAATCCGAACTGGTATCCTTCATATGTTTAGTGTCAAAATAATACGTTTTGACGGCCTTCTTCTTACCTTTTTTGTAAATCAACGCCTTAAAACTACCGGATGAAAGCATGTTATTATAAATAGTCAGAGTCCCCTGCTTCTTATCTGTCTTTGAAAAACGATACCATCTTGTATTTACTTTGTCCTCATTAAAATAATACCCAAAACGGTAATAATCATCATTTGACTCAATATCAGAATCCGTCTTATACAGGTTTACCGCTTTCTTTTTCCTCTTTCCATACGAATTCTTTGCCAAATGCTGATAATCCGATTCATATGCCGCAATCTGGCTCACACATCCGGCTTTTGCCATAATCTTTAACCGGTACTCACCTTTCTTTAAGGCAAACTGGATATCCTTTGCCGTCGTACCATTCATATGCGTGTACAAATCAAACTTCTTACCCTTCTTCACCGAAATCTGTTTGGAAACGGAAGTCCATTTCGCACCGTTTTTCTTTTGAACTTCAATTTTCATGTTTGGCGCGGTAACAAGATTCAAATCAACAATTCGAACAATCACACCGCCATTTGTTTTCTTTGTAAATGGCAGATACTGTATTGTTCCATTTGCCATGAAATAATTTTCGTTGATATCTTCACCAAGTTTCAATGCCATCAGTTCCGGACAGACAAATGCATTATGAATCTTAAACGTACCGGTTATTTTTTCCGGTGTTTTCAAATAAAGAACATCTCCCTTTTTCACCTGTTTACAGTTGTTTACTTCTTTTTTGTCTGCATCATAAAGTTTTACTTCTTCACTGGCATAGTAATAAAAGATGCCGGACTCTTTCATTGTTAAGGTAATAAACTGATTCTGCATCGATGAGTCATATGAATAAGCGTCGCTCACCGCATCAAACGCCTCGCCGCTACAATCAATGGCTTTCGCATTCCTGTGCTTTGCCTGCTCCTCTTTCTGCTTTTTCTCATATTCAGTGAAAGAAGCATAAAATGTATCTTTTTTTGCCTGCCACTCTTTTGAAATGCAGTCACCAATTTCTGTCCAGTAAAATGCATCTTTACCAATTTCCTTTAACGAAGCCGGAAAATTAATTTTCATAAGTTTTTTGCAATTATAAAATGCATTTGCACCTATTGTCCTTATGGTCGAAGGCAGCTTAACTTCCTTCATATTAAAATTACGGAACATTTCATCCGGAACTGTCTCAACGCCTTCCGGAATTTCAAGCGTCTCCTCTTCTGCCTTTTTCTTAGCATCTGCTTTGTCAGCAAATTCGGCAAGATATGTTTTATCAATAACCATATAGTCGCCGGCAAATGAAATCCGCTCAGGCATCTGACGCATTGCCTCTTTTTCTCCTATCGTGCCAAGTAAGACGGCAACGCTCTCCTTCGTCAAATCCTTTGATAAAACACTATATTGAATACCCGCCGGTAAAGGCTCGCCATCTTTCACAATATTTTTTACACCGGCAGGAATTGTAAATTCTTTCAATTCTTTTACCGGTACATAGTTGTCATCCCCTAAATCATTCGTAAATGCACTCGTCAAAATACTCTCGCAGGAAGGCTTTACCTCCGCCTGCTTCGCATAAAGAGCAAGGTACATCAAAGTGTCACCTTTTTTGTTATAAATAGCACCTTTATATGAGCTAAAATTCTTATCGTTCTTATTTACTACATAAGCCCTCGTATCAAACTGATTCAAACTGATATCATTCAGTGATTTAATGGCAGATGTAAACGTCAGCTGCTCTAATGGCGTATCATTGATCACACCTTTCTCATCCACCCGGTTATAAGCATATAAATCAGCCGGTGTTGATACCTTCTTCAATTTTTTACATTTATAAAAAGAATAATTTCCAATATACTTAACGCTGTTTGGAATTGTGACATTTGTAAGCGCTGTATTGTAAAAGGCATATCCGGAAATCTTTTTCAATGTCGATGGCAATTGTACCTTTTTTAACTTTTTACAATTTTTAAAGGCATTCTTAGAAATGGTAGTGACACCTTTTTTTATCACAACCTTCTTAATATTTTTCGTTTTTGACTTCTTGCCAAACACCATGCTCTTTGGCATCTCACCTTTTCCACTAATGGTAAGTGTTGTTCCTTTCACTTTGTAAGTCACCTTACTGGCTGCATCCACAGGGGCTGCCGGTACTGCCGGAGTAATCAGCGATAACACCAAAGCACCCGTCATCACCGAACCAATTATTTTTTTACTCATAGCCATTCCTCCTTTGTTTTTCATTCTAATAATAAAACGATTTCCATGACAGAAAAGTTGCATTTTTATTCTCTTTTTTCAAAAAAATCATCAAACAATATCCACATTGCACGGAACAAACGCATAATCTGCCATACCGCCATGCCACGCAGATTATATTCCTTAATCAAACTATATTTTGCGGATAAACTTCTCACATCCTCAAACCATACCTCATGCCGTACATTGTCTTTTTCATAGGTAAAATACGGCGACTGCGCCGTCTCGTCAAATTCAATTACAGCACTGTTATTAATTGCAATCTGTACTGCCTCCACATGTCCAATCGTGACTGCCTGACTCTCCCCTCTCATAAAAGGAAGAATCCAGTCATATCCGTAATTTGGCACCCCCAATAATATTTTTTCCGACGGAATTTCCGTCAGTGCATATTCCACAACCTGCCTTACCTTATTAAGCGGTGCAACAGCCATTGGAGGACCATAACGATACCCCCACTCATATGTCATAAGAAGCACCTGATTTGCCGCCTCACCAAGTCCTCCATAATCTTTTCCCTCATATAAAAGCCCTGGCTGCTCTGCCGATGTTTTTGGTGCTAACGCCACACTCACGAGATACCCTTCTTCATTCATACGCACCCGCAGTTCTCTTACAAACGCCGTGAATAAATCCCTATCCTCTTTCAAAATATACTCAAAATCAACATCGACACCACGGAAATTCTTCTCCCTGACTTCTCTCTGCAGTCCGCTAAGCAGCCGCTCCGTGCTCTCTTCGCTCGTAAGTACCGCATGAATTCGGCTATTACTGAATTTTCCATCCGGCCCAATCGGTGTCAAAGTCAGGTATGCATTTCTCCCGTATTCCTCCGCCATCCGGCGCATCGTATCATCGGATGGCACCGGTTGAATCAATTCTCCCTCCTCCGTAAAACCATAAGAAAATACGAGCAGTCCGCTCATATAGGGAAGTGTCTGGCGCAATACCCATGGACTGATATACGGATAGGCATAGCCATTTGCCAACGCCGTCATTTTTACTCCAGGAGACACACCATCCGGAATCAGAAGTGCTTCTCCAACCGCCAAACGATACGGATACGGAATCTGATTGATGTAGGCTATTTCTTCTACTGAAACATCATACAAACCTGCTATTTTATCAATCGTATCTTCTTCTTTGACAAGATAAATTGACATATCCGTCCTCTCTCCAATATTCCTCATTCTCATCTATTGTATGCTTTTTTGAATGCTGGTAACCGGAATCGAACCGGTACGGGTGTCACCACCCACAGGATTTTAAGTCCTGGGCGTCTGCCAGTTCCGCCACTGCGGCATCGCAGTAAAATAACTGCTTATGGGACCTACAGGGCTCGAACCTGTGACCCTCTGCTTGTAAGGCAGATGCTCTC
>OJMH01000148.1_pt1 | contig 107211 bp, 103 predicted proteins | sample 1597111 | NCBI WGS metagenome assembly OJMH01 (sample SAMEA2452115, study PRJEB22498) | human gut metagenome | reverse complement strand
GTCTTTGTCTAAAGAAAAAGAGATTATATCAATTGCTAATGCTTATAAATATTTATTAGATAATGAAGGAAAATACATAAAAACTTGTCAAGATATTAGAAATATATATGATTTAGTTTTAAATGATGCTATAGAAAAAAATGATTTACTTGATGGTATTTATTTTAGACATGGAGATGTGTATGTTACCAATGGAATAAAAAATATTCATATAGGAATTTCTGGAGAAGAAAATGTTAATAGATTAATGGAAGAGTTTGTTAATTTTTATAATTCAAAGAATGATACACTTATTAAGATGATTTTATGTCATTTTATGTTTGAATATATTCATCCTTTTTATGATGGTAATGGTCGACTCGGAAGATTTTTATTTTCAAATTGTTTATTTTTAGAAACTAAAAGTTATTTTTCATTTACTATTGCGATGGCTTTTTTACATGAAAAAAACAAATATTATAAAGCGTTTCAAGAAGCTAATGATAGATATGAATTTGGATGTCTTAATACATTTGTTGAATCCATTTTAGCGATTTTAATTAATCAAACTGATTTATTAATTAAAAAATTAAATTTTGAAAAGAATAAATTAGATACATTCAAATATGATTTTAAAATGACCAAATTAGAAGAAAAAATTTTTAAATTAATGAGTGAAGCATCTGTATTTTCGTATTTTGGTGTTTCAAATGAAGAAATAATTAAAGAAACTCAAGTATCAAAAAGAACATTAATTTCTACATTAAATAAGTTTAAAGAAAAAAATATTTTAGTTGATACAAAGATTGGTAAATTTGATTATCATAAATTTAATTTGTAAAAAATTAACTACCAATAATTTGTTTGTTATTAAGTATAAAATCTTTAATGATAGTCAAGTAAATACTTCAAGTAAAATTTGTCGGATTTTTTCTTGTTGCTTTTTTCCGACAAAACATTTATCAATGTAATCAAGAAAATGAAAAAAGTAATATTAATGATCTAGTTAAAATTATAAAAGAAACATTATGGATTAAAAATCTGCTTTTTGAAACATTTGTTGATGCAATTGAGTTCTTATTTGAATATGCAAAAAATAATGAGTTATGTTTTGCTATTGATGAATATCCATATATTAGAAAAATAATAAGTGGGTTAGATTTTAAATTACAAAGAATCATAGATAATTATCAAAATGAATCAAAAATTAAATTTTTCTTATTAGGAAGTAGTATTTCTATAATGGAAAGTATTTTAAGTGAAAGTAATCCATTATATAGGCGTTTTAATGTTTCAATTTTATTAAAAGAAATGGATTATTATGATTCCGCTAAATTTTATAAAGACTTTTCTAATGAAGATAAAGTAAAATTATATGCTGCTTTTTGGAGGAGTGCCTTTTTATAATAAACAAATAGATTATAAATTAACGGTGAAAGAAAATATTATTAATTTATTAAGTGGGCAATTTTCTTGTTTGTTATCTGAAATAACATCAAATATAAAAGAAGAAATAACAAAAATTAATAATGCATATACAGTTTTTTCAACTATTGCAAGGAGAGCATTTCATTATTCTGATATATTATCTAAATCATGAATTAGTACTACAAGCACTTTGTATGATACATTAGAAGTTTTAGAAAAAATGGATTTAATAACTTATGTTTGCCCAATAAATGATAGAACAAATAAAAGAAAATCTGGATATGTTTTAACTGATACTGCAGTGTACTTTTATTATAGATATATCTATCATAATCTCTCAATTAAAAATATTTTAAGTAACGAAATGTTTTATGATAAATATATAAATGAAGATTTTATGAATGTTGTTGTTCCAAAAGTATTTGAAAGAATATCTATGCAATATTTAATTAGAAAAAACAAATTGGGACTTATTAATCCAATTATTGAAGATATTGGAACTTATTGGTATGACAATCCTAAAGAAAAAAATGGTCAATTTGATTTAGTTACAAAATCTAAAGATGGTTATATAGTTTTTGAGGTTAATTATTGTAACTCTCCACTTATTTGATTAAAAATAAAAAAGTCACTCCGAATTTGTTATAATTTGATTGAAAAGTCGCTCCGAATTTATTATAAAAGGTGGTAAATTTATGTATTTTAAAAGAAAAATTGATAATGCTTTAGATAGTTGGTTACAAAACGAAAATAAATCTCCAGCATTAGTTGTAGGAATTCGCCAATGTGGAAAAACAGAAACTATTCAAGAATTTGCTAAAAGAAATAATCTTCAATTAATTGAAATAAATTTTTGGACAAATCCAGAATTATGTTTTGATTTTGAGGGAAAATTAGATGTTGATACTATTATTACAAATATTTCATTAAGATTTCCTAATCTATCGATCAAGCCTAAAAAAACTCTTATTTTTTTTGATGAAATTCAAGATTGTCCTAGAGCAAGATTATCATTTAAAAATTTTAAAAATGATGGAAGATATAATGTTATTGGAAGTGGATCATATTTAGGAATTAATGGATATATAATTAACGATACAACACCTGCTCCAACTGGATATGAAAGTGTTTTTCATATGAAAACAATGGACTTTGAAGAATTTCTATGGGCAATGGGATATACAAATGAACAAATAAATAATCTTATTGATTATTTTAATAAGAAAAAGCCAATACCAGAAAATATTCATAAAATATACAAAGAAATATTCTTAAAATATGCATGCATAGGTGGATTTCCTAAAGTTATTAAAGAATATTTGAAAACAAATAGGATTGTTGATGCTTTTAAAGAATTAAATAATACAATTTTTGATATGAAAACAGATTTCGGTAGACGAAAAGATAAAAATGGGAATCCAATATTTAAAACTTCTGAAGTAGCTAGAATACAAAGTGTTTTTGATTTAATTCCTGTTTTTTTGGCAAAAGATAGTAAAAGATTTATAGTTTCAAAAGTAAATGGTGGAGGACAATATGATAAAAATGATGCAATAGAATATCTTAAACAAGCTCATATTGTTTCAAAAGTCTATAATGTTGAAATTCCATCTCTTCCTTTATCAGGAGAAAAAATAGAATCACAATTTAAACTTTTTCCTGAAGATATAGGAATTGTTACATCAATGTATGGTATAGATACAGTTGCAGCCATCAATAGGGGTGATTTAGGACAAGGAAAAGGTGCTATTTATGAAGCATTAGTTTTTGATTCTTTAAATAAAGCAGGTATAGAAACATATTATTTTGCAAAAGAAAGTGGATTAAAAATTGATTTTGTTATTTCTTATAATGGTTATTCAACATTAGTTGAAGCGAAAACAAAAACTGGTAATACAAAATCAAGTAAAACTGTAATGAAACATCCAGAACATTATGGAAAAACAAAATTAATTAAGATAGGTGATTATAATGTTATTGAAGAAGGCGATATTATTACTATTCCACATTATTTAACTTTTGCTTTAGGGAAAATAAAATATGATTTTTGGGCTCATATTTCACTATAAACAAAAATTTGAAAATAATTTTATATTATTGTAAACTAGTTGAAGAGGTAAAAAATATGTCTTTCATTTATATTATGACAAATCCAGCATATCCAGGATATGTTAAAATTGGCGCAACTCAAAGAGATGTTGAATCAAGAAGAAAAGAATTATCAAGCCAAACAGGAGTAATGTTTGATTTTGAAATTTATGCAACATACCAAACAAAAGGAAATTTGCAAGATAAGAATTTTCATAGAATTATTGATAAATTGAATCCTACATTACGCGCTAATAAAAAACGTGAATTTTATAAAATGGAACCTGAAGCGGCTTTAGATTTATTAATGGCTATTGCAGAAATTGCTGGTGATACTGAAAATGTTACAAAATGGGTGGAAGATTCTTCTGAAAATGATATTAAAAATAAAAAATCGCCATTTTCATTTACTTCTGCTGGGATTAAACCAGGTACTTATATAACATTTACTGAAAACGAAGATATTAAAGTTAAAGTACTTGATGATAGAAAAATTGAATATAATGGAAAACCTACTTCTCTTTCAGACTTAGCTAGAAAATTATTGGATTTAAAGCATCCAGTGCAAGGAACTTTATATTTTTCTTATGATAATGAAACATTAAATGAAAGAAGAGAACGTCTTGAAAAAGAAGGTAAATACATTAATGTGTAGTTGGAGTGAAAAATGAAAAAAACAGGAAGAGTTGTTCTTATTACAGGAGAATCATCAGGTTTTGGTTTAGAAATGTCAAAACTCTTTATAGCAAATAAAGATATTGTATGTGGATTTTCTAATCAAGAATTTCAAATGGAAGGGATTTATCATCAATATGGTGATGTATCGAAAGAAGAAGATTGTATTAATGTTGTTAATAATATAATAGCTAAATATGGAAGAATTGATATTTTAATGAATAATGCTGGTTTTGGTATTTTTGGGCCATTTGAAGAAACATCATTACAAAAAGCTAAAAGCCAAGTTGATGTGTCTTTCTTTGGAACTTTTTTAATGGCTAAAACAGTTTTGCCATATATGAGAAAACAAAAAGAAGGAAAAATTATCAATACTTCATCGATAGGTGGCGTAATTCCTTTACCATTTCAAGGTTTTTATAGTGCTAGTAAAGCTGCAATGGATATGCTATTTAATTCCTTGCGCCCAGAAGTTTTACCATATAATATTCAAATATGTTCTATAAAACCTGGAGATGCAAAAACAAATTTTACTAAGAATAGACAAAAAGATAAATTAAATGAAAATAGTCCTTATAAAGATGCTTTTGATCATTGTTTAAATAGTGTAGCAAAAGATGAACAAAATGGTATTGAACCAATAAAAATTGCTAAAGTTGCTTTCAATATTTCTAAAAAGAAAAGAATGCCTTATTCAAAAAGCATAGGAGCAAAAGATAAATTTTTAGCATTGGTTTATCATATTCTTCCAAAAAGAATTAGAAATTACTTATTATATAAAATTTATGCATCTTAAAATAAAGGAAATTTAGTATGGAAAAACAATTGTAAGCAATTTTATGGATCGACTTATCTAAAAAATAATCCTTATGAATTGTTTGAACAAATGAAAGAAGATATATACAAAGAAAGTTTTAAAAAAAATAAATACTCAAAAAAATTTATTAATGAATTTTGTAAAAAATATAATTTAGTAATCGCAATGGATTCATACTTTTCAGGATTTGATGATTTATTTAGTGATTTTGATGAATAAAAGAATTAACACTATCTAGAAATAATTGCCATTGACAAATTTAATTAATCATGTTGTAATCTAATTATATTAAACAAAGGGGAAATTATAGTATGAAGTTCGATTTTATAAGCATAATAAATAAATTTAAACATTAGTAAAAATGGGTATTTTAAGTAAATTAATTAGGAAAATAACTAGACCAGTTAGAGCAAAAAGAAATGGTGTTATTGGTGAAAGAAAAGTTATTAACAAATTAAATCCACTTTTTTTTGAAAAAGTTAATCATCGACAAATAAATAATTTAATAATTGTTGACGAACACAATAAAAGTCATCAAATAGATCATATAGAAATTAGGCAAAATGGAATTTTTTGTATTGAAACAAAAAACTATATTGGATGGATTTTTGGTGATGATTTAGTAAAAAAATGGACACAAGTTTTATATAATGGTGAAAAATATCAATTTGTTAATCCCTTGAAACAAAATAAATCTCATTGTTATCATATTAGTAAAGTATTAAATAATAAGTATACTATTAATTCTATTGTAGTTATGGTTAATAATAATGCAGATAAAATTAAATGCTCAAATGTCATTAATCTTAATTATTTGACTGAATATTTAAGAGAATTTAATAATGGTGTTTCTTTATCTAATGAAGAAATGGATGAAATATATAATAAATTATTAGAAATAAATTCAAAGATGACAAATAAGGAACATATTCAAAATATTATTAAAACTAAAAATGAAATAGCACAAAATATTTGTCCTAGATGTGGAGGTAGATTAGTTTTAAGAAATGGGAAAAATGGTGTTTTTTATGGATGTAGTAATTTTCCAAAATGTCGATTTACAAAAAATATAACTATATCAAATTAAATGATTTTATGAAAGGATATAAACATGAAAAAAGTAAAAGTATTTGTAAAAGATAAAACATTATTAGAACTAGCAGAAGATGCTTCAAAAGGAGATTTAATTGATTTAAAAGAGCTTGTTGAAGTTGATGCTTCATATCTTGAAACAATTATTGATGAAGGCAAAGATAAAGTATATGAGCAAAAATTAAATCAATTTAAAAAGACTCTAGATCTTGAAAATCAAGCAAAATTAGACAGATTAAATATCGAAATTGAAAACTTAAAAAAAGAAAATTTAAATAATCTTGCTTTAAAAGAAAAAGAAGTAGAAAAAGTTTATAATGAAAAAATTGCTTCTTTAAAAAATGAAATTAATATTGTTAATTCTAATAAGAAAAATGAATTAGATGCTTTATCTTATGAAAAACAAAATGAAATTAATAAATTAAATCAACAAATTGAATTAACAAAAAAAGATAATGAAAAAGCTTTATTAAATAAAGAACAAGAATTGTTAAAACAATATAATGATAAAATATCAAAATTAACTGAAGAAATAGAAATCTTGAAAGCTAATAAAAAATCTGAAATTGATTCTTTAAATATTCAAAATAATGCATCTATTGAAAAAATTAAAAATGAAGATTCTCTTAAATATTCAAAATTAGAGCAAGAATATAATAATTTAAAAAATCAAATGAACACTCTTATTGAAAATAAGACATTAGAGTTAAATGCAAAGTTTAATAGTGAATTATCTAATAAAGAGACTACATATCAACTTTCTCTTGCTAAAAAAGAATCAGAAATTGAGCAATTAAAATTAACTTTTGAAAATGAAAAAACTAAATGTTTAAACTCTCAAAAAGAGCAATTTAATAAAGAATTAAAAGAAAAGGATGATAAAATTAATAATCTTCAAAGAGCTAAATCTAGTTTAAATGTTAAACAAACTGGTGAAGATTTAGAATCTTGGTGTGATAATGAAGTAAATTCTTATATGCAAAATGGTTTATTAAATTGTACTTGGATTAAAGATAATAAAGTTGTTAAAGATGAAGATGAAGTGAAGGGTTCTAAAGCTGATTATATCTTTAAAATATATGCAAATAATCAACATGATGAAAAAGATTTATTAACCTCTGTTTGTTTAGATATGAAAGATGAAAATCCTGATTCAGTTAATAAAAAAAGTAATGCAGATTATTATAAACAATTAGATAAAAATAGAGAGAAAAAGAATTGTAAATATTCTGTTTTAGTAAGTAATCTTGAAATTGATAAAGCAAATAGTTCACCAATTTTTAAAGTTAGAGAATATGAAAATATGTATGTTGTTAGACCTGCTTATTTAATGGTATTTTTAAATATGATTACTTCTTTAACAACAAGATTTGCTGAATTGATTTTAAGTAAAAAGCAAGAAGAACTTCAATTAAAAAGTAAATATGATTTAATAATTGAATTTAATGATATTAAAAATACATATTTAGATAAACCAATAGAATTATTAGAAAAGAGTATTTCAGCAATTAATACTAATTCAGAAAGTATAAAAAAAGCTTGTAGAAATATCGATGAACAATGTGATAAAATTACTAGATCTTACATCAATCAAATAACAGAAAAACTTAATAAATTTGAATTAAAACTTCAAAAAGATATTATAAAAAAATTTGATGAATAAAAAATCAAGGTGTAAGCCTTGATTTTTAAATGATTGTTCTAGTTACTAAATACGCTAGATAACCTAAATATAAGCATAGTAAGATATAACCATGAACTTTTCCTATTTTACCTTTTAAGGCAAAGACAAAGACAAGTAAAGTAGCAACTAACATAAATATTACATCCACGACAATTTGACTTCCAGAAGTCAAAGGATTAACTGTTGCAGATATTCCTAAAACAAATAATGTATTAAAAATATTTGAACCAATTACATTTCCAAGAGCAAGTTCATTTTGGCCTTTTTTACTAGCAACAACGCTTGTTACTAATTCAGGTAAAGAAGTGCCAACTGCGACAATTGTTAAACCAATTAACGCTTCTGCTAAATCATGATTTAAATGAGCAGCATCAGATATTTCTAAGGCAATTCCTTTGGCACCAAAGACAACTGCTTCTCCTCCAAAAATAATACCTGCACATCCCACAATTACTAAAATAATTGATTTCCATAATTTTATTTCTTTTATTTCACTTACTTCTTCATTAATTTGTTCATTATTATTTTTATTACTTTTTATTAATAAATAAATATATACACCAATTAATAAAACAAAAATAATTCCTTCAATTCTAGTAACAACATATTCTCCAACAAATGAATTTAAACCAAAGAAAATGACAAATATGACAAGTAAAATAGATATTCCAATTAAAAAAGGATATTCTTTTTTACAAATAGATTTTTTAACTATAATTGGTGTAAATAAACAAGATGCACCTAAAACTAATAGTAAATTACAAATATTAGATCCGACAACGTTTCCTATTGCTACATTAGCGTTTCCACCATTAATCAAAGTGGAAATTGAATCAGAAACAGAGACCGCAAGTTCCGGGCAACTTGTCCCCATAGCGACAATTGTTAAACCGATAATTAATTCTGAAATGTGAAGTTTTTTAGCAATTGAACATGAAGCATCAACAAAAATATCACAAAATTTAACTAAACAAAAAATTCCAATAATTAAAGCTAAAATAAAAGTAATGACTTTTAAACTAACTGGCCAAGATTCCATAAAAGACATATTTAATTCTCCTAAAATAAATTAAAAAAGAGTGTTTAGACCATTTAATACATCACTCCAATGAGTAAAGAAAATTTCTAAACCAATTGCACAAAGAATAATACCGCCTGCAATAGTAGCTTTATTTTCAAAAATAGTACCAAATTTTTTTCCAATAAAAACTGATGCAAAACTAATAAAGAATGTTACAATTCCTACAATTAAAAAAGTAATATAAGCTTTAAAATGATTAACATTACCATAAATAACACCAACACTTAATGCGTCAATAGAAGTAGCAATAGCTTGGACAAGTAATGTACCAATTGTTAAAACTTTTTCTTCAACTTTTTCTTCTTTATGTTTTCCTTCTTTGATTCCTTCTACAATCATTTTAATTCCTAAAATTAATAATAAAGTTAAAGCAATCCAAGGTACTAAATAAGAAAACATTGTAGTAAACGATTCGCCTAAAGCATCACTTAATAAAGTGACAGAAAGATATCCAATTATTGGCATTAATATTTGAAATACTCCAAAAAATCCAGCAATTAAACAGATTTTTGAAATTTTCATTTTAGGATTAGCAAGACCATTACTCATTGATACTGCACATGCATCCATGGCAAGACCTGCTCCTAAACCAATCGCGGTGATAATCCATAAAAATGTATTCATATATTTCCTCCGATAAAAAAAGAGACTTTGCTTAACAAAAAAACGTTAAACATAAGTCTCGTTAATTAAGATTAACCTGGTTAAAAAAACCGGTTTGTAGGCTAATCGCTCTTTCAAGCTAACTACTCCCTTAAAGAATACCAAGAAATAATATCATTTTATAATTTTTATTGCAACTTTTATTTTTTAAAAAAGTGGAAATCGCAACAATCCCCATCATAACCTAATGTTTTTGTTCTAGTAAACCCTATTTTTTTAAGATTATCGTAGGTTATATTATCTACATCACAAAATAATTTACATAATTCAGGACATTTATATTCAACACAAGCAGTATGCCAAAGACATTTACTAATTGTAACATCAAAACAATTTTTATCATGTTTTTGTGTACTTTCTTGTAAATCAGTTTTACGCATAATATTTAAGAAAATTTTACTATATAAAGTATAAAAACCAGGAACTAATTCTATTTTTTTCATTGAAGCATTTTTCTTTATAGCAACTTTATTAATCATATATTTACGCATATATTCATATGAAATATCTGGTGAATAACCATTATTTAAAAAAGTTTTATATAGTGCTATACGTGGAAGAATTGTTTGAACAAGTGTTTTTATTTGATTCTTTGATTTGTTTTTAATATTTTCAATAAGAGATTGAAGGAGTACTTCTTGTTTATCAAATAACTGCTTTTCTTTAAATTCTTCAATTATAAAATCTTTAATTTGTTTTTGTTGCTTGATTTTCATTTGTTAGTACCTGTATAAATATTTGCAATTAGATTATAATCTAAAATAAAAAAAATAGTTAATCATCTTTTTTTAGTTTAACTATTTAGCTAATAAATATATATAGATTATTTTAATAAAAAAACTATTAAACTAGTTTTTGCACTAGTTTAATAGTTTAATGAATGTTAATCACAACAATTACATCTATTATTTGTATAGTAATAACATCGATAGAGATAACCATTACAATTTCTTAAATAAGTAACTTTTTTGCAACATTCAATACAGTTTTGCAAAGTTGTCGCATTAACACTAGTAGAGAGTTCGCCTTGAGTATCATTAACTGCCGCAACTTTATAATAGTAAGTTGTACCACTTGTTAAGTTATTCATTATTAATTGATTTTTTGTAGCATTACCGATTAAAACATATGTTCCATCTTCATTTAATGATTGGTAAACATTATAACTATTAGCATTATCAACATAATCCCAAGTTATTAATATAGATTGACAATTTCTTGGTGAAGCAGCAACATTATTTGGAGCGGGTAAGCCTTCTGCAGCTGTTGTAATTAATAGAGGTGAAGTTTGCTCACTTTCTCCACCAGCTTCTTCTACTACATTAAGTTTATAGTAATAAGTTGTATTTGGAGTTAACCCTTCATCTAAATAAGTTGTTTCTGATGTGTTATTAATTTTATTATATGTTCCTTCTAAAGTGTTACTGCGATAAATGTTATAACTTGTCGCACCTGGAACAGCATTCCAAGTTAAAGTGTTAGATGTAGGTGAAATATTTGTTCCTTTTAAATTTAAAAGTGTTTCAATAGTTGTATCAGCCATTATATTCCTTTCATTTACATTTTATAAATATGAAAAAACATAATAGTTGTATATTTTTTTGCCTAAATTAAATTAATTTTTTATTAAAAAACTACTACAAAATAAATTAGAATAAAAAAAGCTCATTTATTGAGTTTTACATTTTAGAAACCTTGATAAAACAATATCATTTACCAATTTTTTACTTTAAATATATTTTTTCGCTTTACTAAAGTCTATTTTATCGTAAATATTACTTCTTTAGTCTTTGTCTGCGGATATCAATATAAATGTGTAAGGTAAGCAATGTTAATACAATGCACCTTTTATAGATGAAGATGCACCTTCAAAGAAATATTTCTAGATGTATACGCCATGTGACACGTGACAGATGTGACAATATATTAAAAGCATCTACCATATTTTAGATAGATGCTTACAATTTATTAATCTTTTACTTCCCAGTGTCCTATTCTATTTGACCCTACTCTTACAATTAAGTGCTTTTGTTGGAGACTTGCTGTAGTTCTTGAAATACTCATTTTCGTTTTTCCGGTCTTAACAACTAAATCTTTAGTGGTATTTATTCCTTGTTTAATTAATTCAAGCACTTGGTTTTCAAGATTGGTCAAGTTTTTAGTAACATTGGTAACATTTTCGGTAACGTTACCGTTTTTACCATAATTTGCATTGTAAATTGTTACCATAAAGAATCCATTGTTATTGTAGTATTCAACATGGTAAACTTCATCGTTGAATAATCTTCCAGTTTCATCATTTATTTTCTTTAAGCCAGATCCTCTTCTATCCATATAATGCATTCTTGAAAATACATCAGCTAAGATTGGATTTCTTCTTTTTGATTTAACTATAAAATCAACATTCTTTGGTATGTTTTGATTATCATAAGCAATGCCTGGTGATGATATTTCAATCCTATCATCATAAATATCAAGACAAACTTCACTACCAAGTTCTGTATAATCACGATGAATTATCGCATTAACTAGTGCCTCTTGAATGGCTAATATATCATAATCAGGTTCTTCCACTCTTCCTGTTGATTCTTTATGCCATCTTTTATGAGTGTTCGCTTCAAAGAAATCTAAAGCTCTTATTAACTGGTTAACAATACTTCCTTCAATTTCTCTATCGTCTCTTGCCTCATCTAAGCCAGTTTTAGTTAATCCATTCCATCTAGTACAAAATAATCTATTATGCAAATATGTATTTTGATCTGCAATCAAAACACCTGCATTAGTTAAAAATCCTTCGTCATTAGAAAGGCCTAAAGAGATATAATCTTCTTTAGAAAATTTTGTATGTGTTCTATCATACCAAGTTGCTTCAAATACAGTGAATGATTTTTCTGTTTGCTTTATATTAGTTACTACTCTATCGTATGTAAGGTTAGCACCCCTAAGCACTAAATTTACTATTTCTTGATTAGTAGCAAGCACTGTTGAACTACCTTTTCTTACATATACTTCTCTTGTCTTTTCATGAAAATAATAATATGGTGTGGCTTTACCTTTAGATACTTTGATTTCAATATAATCTAATTTATTTTTAGAATAAGGAATTAATTCATAAGGCAGTGATGGTGTTATTCTTTTATCAATAAAGTCTGTAATCTTTTTTGCAACATCTTGAGCACTTTTCAAACCAATTAATTCAGCATTATCATTAACTCCAAAATACATTGAACCTCCATTTGAATTAGCAAATGCAACTAAAGTTTTAAGCCAATGTGCTGGTTTTTCGGCTTCTAAATCAACTTTAAATTCAGTTAAAGAAGCTTCAATAATTACATTATCTATTTTCAATTTAACACCACCTTTCAAAGATACCGATAGTATACCATATTTAGGCTAAAATTTCGATACTTTTGGTAAGATTTCTTGATGGTATTTTTAAAATGCTTAATCTAAAATTGTTAATCAATAAATTCAACTTTTTCATCAAACATTTGCATTCTTTTAAGTGTTATCTCTCTACAAATATTAGATTCATTATTAGAGATAAGAATATATTTTCTATTTCCGCCATCTTCTTTATTTAAATCGATAACTGCATGACCTGTAGTTCCTGATCCAGCAAAGAAATCTAAAACAGTAGAATCTTTATTCGTTGTTGCTCTTACAAGTTCTTTTAATAGTTTTAAAGGCTTAGGTGTTTGAAAATAAGTTCTATCTCCAAATATAGCTTCGATTTCATCTTTTGCAGATGAATTAGTTCCAAAGCATTTAAATATATTAGGAACCTTAGTTTCTTTCTCTTTTAAAACATCTCCCTCTAAGTAAGGTTGATTTAAATTATTTAACTTAGATTCTTTAGACTTGAAGCAAATAATAATGTATTCGTATTTGACAACCTTCTTATTTGGATTAACATTTCTATTCTTATCAAAATATGGATGAAGTTTTTCCCATTTACAAACTTTGACTTTATAAAATAGGTTTTTACATAATTTTGCTAAATTCTCTACTTCACCTTCATCAATATTTATTACTAAGAATCCATCATTAGATAATAATTCATGTGCTAATTCTATCCTAGATAGCATAAAATTATTGTAAGAGCCATCAAATGCATCTTGATAGCCTATATAATCAATATGAGAATTATATGGCGGATCAATTAAGATCGATTTAACTTTTCCTTTATATGATTTTGTCATTGATTTTAAGGAAAATATATTATCTGATTCAATAACATAATTAGATAATTCTTCTCTTATACTAATCTTGACAGGACTATTTAATATTGCATTATTATCAATAAATCATTCTTTATATACTGAAATTTCTTTTAAATTAGCACAATGTGCAAATGCCCATTCACCAATATATGTTACTAAATCTGAACAATATACTTTAACTAGTGAATTGCAATTAGTAAAACAAGTCTTAGATATTATAGAAACATTATGTAAATGAATATTTGTTAGTTTATCACATCCAGAAAAAGCGCCACGTTCAAGCATTATAGTTTCATCAGGAAGATAAACTTCACCGATTGCATATTTTGCTGGATAACATATTAACTTTGATTTATCAGCTGTAAATAAAGCATTTTTATAGACTATATATTTATCGCTATTTGATTCAAACTCAATATTAGAGCAGCTAACAAATGGATTATATCCAATGGATTCAAGTGTTTTTGGAAGAACTATTTTCCTAATTCCTTTACAATTCCAAAATGAATTTCTACAAATTCTCTTAACATCTTTTAGAACTAGGCAATCGATATTAATTGAATTAAGACAACCAATTACTGATGAATAATCTTTATCATAAATAACAGAATCATCGATGTGATAATAATCAGATTTATTAACTAGATTAATCTTTGTACATCCAGAGAATGGATTGTTTTCTAATTTAATGATTGATGATGGAATAACTACTTCTTTAAGATTATCACATAGATAAAATGAATGCTTTCCTAAAATTCTACATCCTTCTTTTATTTCATATCTATCTTCTTTTTTGGAAATAGGATAATAAATAAGTCTTGTAAAATCTCTATTATATAAAATACCATCAACTAAATTGAAATATGGTGATTCATTAATTACTTCTATATTAGGACATCCAGCAAAAGGATTATTACCCATAAACTTTACATTTTTTGGGATATTAACCTTTCTAAGGTTAGATGAATTATAGAATGTGTCACCTGAAATATTAACTAATGTATCTGGAAGAATTACTTCTTCAATTACTTGATTATCCCAGAATAAACATGGTGCCAGTTCAGTAACACCTTCAGGAACAACAACTATACTTTTATTACCAGTATATTTAGTTGCTACTCCAGCCTTAACAATGAAATCATCTGAGATAATATCACTAGAATTATACAAATTATAATTATCTAATCTTGATTCACATTCAAAGATGCCATGATTATAGATAGATCCATCAGCAGTTTTAATTGATGTTCTTCTTTCAATTACTCCACTGATTAATCTAGACTCGTAAGAAATAGATTTGAATGTATCTTTCTTGAATTCCACTTTATCTTCTTCAAGATGGTTCCATTCATAGCATTTAATGTATAAATCTTTGCAATAAATGTCATACTCATTATCAAGATCAATAATTATCTCACTAGGCTTATATCCCATAGTCAATAATTTATCGATACATTCTAAAATAACAAAGCTTTTATGTGTTGTTAAAAGTAAAGTTTCTCCATTAACAATAGAAATCTTATTACCAAAATCAACCTGTTGCTTATCGGCATTAATTTCAACTTTAAGGTTCTTATTGTAAGCTTTAGTAAATATACCTTTATTAAGTTCTTCAAAGCCTAAAGCCCAATAAAGGGCCTCATACTTCATATCCTTTGCGAGTCTTAAATTATCAACATTCATCCTATTAAAGCACCTCGATTCTCTTCAAAATTTCATCAACTACTGTTTCAACATCTTTATTTGTTGTATCTATAACAATATATTCAAGTTTCTTGGCTTCACAAAAATATATCATTCTCTCATATGCCTTTTCACTTTTACTAACTTTAGCAATATCAGAATCATTAATATCCCTTTTCTTAAGGCGAGCTAGTATTGCTTCTGGTGTAGCATATAGAATTACAGTAAGTTTGGGTTTTCCAATTTTCTTTAAGATTAGATTATAAATATCTTTATTATATGTTGTACCACTCCAACAATAATTTGAAACTATATGACGGTCAGTAACAATATTTTGATCTTTGAATTTCTCATAAAGATAAATATTATTTAATCCATAATACCAAGCAGTAAAGTTTCTATTAGGATTGGCATTTACTTTCTTAGCAACTTTCTGATATTGTTTAACCTCATCATCACTATCATCTAGTAAATAATGCAATGGCTTTTCAACAAATATATATCCTAATTTCTCAGCAAGCAATTTACATGTAGTTGATTTACCAACTCCATCCATACCCTCAATTGATATATGGTTCATCCTTGTTTACCTCCTTAAGTTTCATTAATTCTTTTAATGTTCTTGGCTCAAAGTCTATTACATCGACTCCAGCATTATATGCTTTTAAGTTTTTGTAATAGTCTTTCATTAACTTATAAGCATAGCCATTATTTTCGGTTTTATTATGGATATGTCCATAAACTAAAAGTCCATCTCTATTGAACTCCATCCAATCCATAAGTGGATAATGACAAACACAAACTTTATAATCACCATCAATAATTAGATCAATAAACTTGATGGATTCAAATACATTAGATTTCTTAATAGCATCTATCATATCATGGTCATGATTTCCTACAATAAGGTGCTTATGACCTTTTAATTTTTTAAAGATATCTATAGTAGATGGATCATCATCTTTGCCTATATCACCAAGAACATAGACAATGTCTGTATCTTTAACTTTATTATTCCATTTTTTGATAATTGTTTTTTTCATTTCATCAAGTGATTCAAATGGTCTCTTACATTTATCAAATATCTTTTGGTCATTAAAATGGGTATCAGAAATATAATATATCATCCGTTAATTCTTCCTTCTATTTTTCTCTTCAGCTTTTTTACCTTTAGTAAAACCATCTAATATTTCTAGATAGCCAGACACTCTTCTAATTCTAGTTATATTCTTTGATTTACATTTAGGACAGAAATCAAATACACCAGTTGTTCCACAGTCATTACATACATCTTTCGGAAAATTAAAGCCTAAATAATGCACACCAGCTTCAACTGCAATATTGATATATTCTTCTAAAGATTCTTCATTACCTAATGGTGCTTCACCAAGCTCAATATAAGTAATACATCCACCATTACATATTTCATGGAATAATCCTTCAAGTTGAATCTTCTTATATCCAGGTAGCCTTGAATCAACATCTATATGGAATGAATTTGTATAATAACCTTTTGTAAAAATATCAACATCTGGTTTATATAGTTCTTTATCAAAATCAATGAATCTACCACTAATTAATTCGCCCGATGTTGCAAGTAATGAAAAATTAAGTTTGTATTCATTCTTCAAGAAATCGCAATAATCTCTCATATGCTTTACGAAGCCCAAAGTCATAATATAATTATCCATGCTTGAATAATACTTTGAACCAGTAATAACTTCTATAGCTTCACTTAATCCAATGAATCCTAGTGATAATGTTCCATGCTTGAATACTTCTTCTAAATCACCTTTGAAGTCTTCGCACCATAGATGATAAGCACTATTTGTTGGAAAATCATCTGGAGTTCTTTTACAAACCTTATGATATCTATCAAGTAAGATATCTTTTGTAACTCTAGCTACTTCATCCCATTTTGTTTTAAGAAGATCAAATTTTTCATCAATTGATAATTCTTTATTATTCTTATCAATCTCTAAAGCAAGTCTAGGAAGATTAATAGAAATATTTGTGATATTACCTCTGCCCATTGCACCATCTTCACCATAAATGTCGGATACAACTCTAGTTCTACATCCCATTACTGATAATCTTTCTGGATTTGTTTTTTTATCACCTTTACAATCACAAAGTAGATAAGTAGGAATCATCTTTTTAGACGAGCAATTTAGAGCTAATTTAAGTAGATCATAATTAGGATCCTTTGGTTTATTATTTATTCCATCAACTACTTTAAATACGATATTTGGTTTAAATACCATATCACCTAATTTTAAGAATCTATCAATTACTTCATGAGCGATGAATCTAGCGCATTCATTTCTTGCTAAACCAATATTTAAAGTCACATAATAACTAGTTTGACCCATTCTTGAATGATTTCCATTACACCATAATATTAATTCAGCAATTGAATCACTGATTAAGTCTTTATACTTTGTATACTCAATTTCAAGTGTAGTTAGTATTTCAGCTATTTCATTATCGAAATTAGCAAATGCCATACCACCAGATTGTTCATTACCTAGTTTAGTAAATAAATCTTTGATAAATTCAAACAAATGGATGATCTTACCTTGCTCATTAAACATTTTAAATTCATCATATGGAAACTTATTTATAATATCGAATGTTAAGCAATTATAAGTTAAATCATAGGCATCCAAATCATGGATATGAATTGCACCAGTTCTATGTAAATTTGCCCATTCTTTTGGAAGACTATTTAATATTTTGTTTTTATATTCTTTTTCACCTACGTTATATACATATCCAACATAGCTAGTTCTATTAGCAGCATTATCATTATTTAGTTGTTTCATCCTTAGATATCTCCTCAAAAATTTGATTTTCTGAACCTACAAAAGGTTTTATTGTTGTTTTCAATTCTTGAATAAAATTACCAGTCTTTAAATATTTAAGCTTTGGAATAATTTCAAAAGGAACTTCATCTCTTGTGTGTCCTGTGTATAAAGCTATATCAAAGCCTTCATTAGAAAGCTTATCAATAAGTTTTACTAATTCATCTTTTTGAACCAATGGTTCACCCCCAGAAATAGTAATTTTTTTATTAAATACTTTTTGTTTAAATTCATTAACTAAGTCGTCAATACTAACTTCTTTTCCTTTATTGATGTCCCATGTGGATTTATTTTGACATCCTTTACAATGGATATTACATCCTTGCATGAAGAGTACAGTTCTAATTCCAGGACCATCAACATGAGAATTATTATATTTAATAGAATTAATACGCATAGCAGTAATCCTCCTTTTTTGAAGATTCTTCTAAGATTTTGAATTTTTTTAATTTATAAGCAACTCTATCTTTTCTATCTTGTTTATCAAACGCTTGTTTCACATTATGTAAATCAGCTACCATTCTTTCAGCTAGATTAACTATTAGATTTTGTTCTTGTTTTGAATGACATTTTAGATAAGGATCATTTTCATTGATCTCTTTTATTTCTAAGAATTCTTCTAATTTAATACATCTAACATCTAGAATTGCATCCTTATGATTGTGTTTTACTCTTGGAAATTGTCTTACTTTTTTAGCTGCTTCTTTACCTGATTCAGCTACTACTGTAAATTTTACTGGAATATATTTTTTTCTACCTACATGTCCACATTTAGCGATTACCATAAAATATTTTTCGAATTCATTTTTCATTGTCTTGTTCTCCAATTTCACTTATAGTTTATCAAGCAATGATTCATCACGATAGAGCAATATTTGCACTACTTCTTTCTTACCATTAAATTGATGAATTATTAATTTTACACTTACATTTTAGTTTGAAATTGAAGTCCTTCATAGGACGATATTTGCACTACTAATTATCGATGAGTTTACTACCTTATATTGTAATATATATATATATATATATCAAGGTGCCTAAACCAAATTTAGGCATAAAAAAAAGAAGCTCCTTATTTAAGAAGCTCCATAAAATCTATTTCTAAAACTTGAGCAATATACATAATAGTAGATAAACTATTAACACCATGTTTAATCCATCTACGGATTACAGAAGGGTCTTGACCCATCCCATCCAATGCGAAAGAAACTTGTGTTTTATACTTAGATTCAGAAATAAATTTTTTAAGATTTTGACCAACCTTAGCTAGTCTTTCATCTACTTGTGTCATATGCAATACCTCCTTTGCGAAGGTATGTTTGTACCAATGCTCCAGAGTATTCTTCTGACACGCTTATATTATATCAAAAAAAGACTAAATTTTCACGAATTCAGTCTTTTTCTTGTAACACTATTTTATATTTTGCCTATTTATCAAATTTATAATATTTACCTTTATAGCAATATGAATATTTACCATGGAATTTAGAATGGTATTCATTACTAAATTTCAAATAAGCTAAGTAATAAACAATTGCGTCTAAAACCATTGATATCATAAGGATTATTTTTAATGTTAAATCCAACTCTTCGTAGTTAAATATCGAAATAAAGAAAAATATTCCTAATCCAATCAATGCGACACTACCTATTCCAAATACTATTTTAATTATATTCACCTTATTTTCTGTCACAATATTACCATCAGAAGTTAGTCTATTGTACTCTCGCTTAGGAGAAAATAATGAATTACATTTTATTCTTTCTTTTTGCGTGAAAGCAGCACCAATTAAGTAAAGACCATACAATAAAGGTAAAATATAAATTAAACTTAACCAAGCTTTAGATAAAAATGAAGAAACAATTCCGGTCAACGATAATAATATCAATATGCTAGAAAATATGATTTTATTTTTAAAATGACGTTTTGAAATAACTTTATCATTATATTCGAAATACATCTTTCCTTTTAACTTAATCTCTTTTATTTCTTCAAATGATAATTCATTTTTAGGCTTAGCAACATTCTTGTTTTCTTCAACAACTTTATCGAAATCGATAGCAATAATTTTAGATGAAACACTTCTTAATTCTTTATATACATCTTTAGAAATTTTTGAAGATATCTTATTTGTTGATTCAATCAAACTCAAACAATTTTCAGCAAGTGCTATTTTAAAATCTTTAATTGCTTTTAGCTCAATATCTTTTATCTCGTTATTGACATTTAGAAAGTACTCTTCAAGAACATAGATATAATCAGAATCAGTATCGTCATATTCTTTTTTATATTTAAAATAATGATCTTTGGTCCTTAGCATTTCTGTCTTTATTATTTCAATGCATTTAGACATTTCTATTTCCTTTTTATCAGAATCTAATTCTAAGTTATTAATATATTTTATTGTAGAGACAATTATTTTTTCAGCTTGTTCAGGCACTTTAGTCCAGAAGAACATATCATGATAACCTTTAAAATTGCATAGTGAAGCATATAATGGTGCTTCCCAATCTAAAGGGTTTAGTAGACTGATATGATTATAATATTTTTGAGCTGTTTGATAATCTTCATAATCCCATGTTCTTTTAGCTAAAGCATACAAATCGTTTATGCTAATACCTTCAAGTCTTTGGGATATGTCTTCTATTTGCTCTCCTTGTTTATCAAGTTTTTCAAATACATTTTGAGGCTTATTGTCCATTCTTAATCGCCTCCAATTTTCTTCTTTCAGCTGCTAGTTCTTCATCTGTAATTTCTTTGCCATCAATTAATTTAGAGGTTCTTCTAGCAATAATTCTATTTTCAACTAAATAATCTTGCATATTATTAAGCATATCAATAGTCTTATTAAGCTTTTCTTCCATAGAATTAATCTTTATATCTTTTAATACATCAATTTGATTTTGGAGCAATCTATTTTGTTCATCAAGATTTAATAATTCAATGTCTTTAATTGATAGTAATGATTTATATTGTTCTATATCTTGTTTTGATAATTTATTAGTTTCATATGATTCCTTTAATTCATCTTTAAGTCTTAGAACTTCTTCTTTATATTCATTATTCAATCGTTCAGTTTCACCATAAATAGATGAAAAATAATTAGCATCAAATTCTATTCTAACACCTTTTATATAATCGATGTAATAATTGGTTAAATCAAAATAAACTTTAAGGTAGTTAATAATACTATCAATTCCAAGATTCTTTTCTTTTTTATGTTTATGGTCATTACATTTTTTAATATAATCAGGAAGCTTATTGTATGTGTAATCATCAAGTTTAAGCACAACTAACAAAAAGTTTTTTATTGATTCTTCTTTAACTAAATAACCACAAGTTCTAGAATCATCATATGATATATTATTTTCTTCTAAGAAATATTTAATTGTAGCCTCTAATAAATCAAGAAAGGAATCGTAAAAAGAATTACTCTTTGATTTTATATTTCTTTCAAGAGTATTAAATCTCATTGTTAATGAATCATTAAATAATCTCATCTTCTAAAACCTCCTATTCTTTTATTTCAATATGCCAAGATGTATCAGTTATTCCCTTAGAACAACTATTCATATCTTTAATAAATCCTGTTCTATATGATTTAGGTAGAATTTTAACAAAGATATTCAAAACTTCTTCTAATGTTTCACCATTATATAAGTGATTTAATAATATCTTATTGTGAACAACTTTGTTTCTAAATGAATTAATTGTATCTTTTTTAGCAATCAACAATTTCAAATCGATGCCATCATAATTTGCTTTATCACCTATTGATAAATATTCATCTAAAGCCCTACCAAATTCATAACTAAGCAGTGTGCTTTGCTTTATATCCTTATTTTGCTTTATAAATGATTTATATAGCTCCTCAAGAAAAACGATGTATTTAAATGAATTAATAAGAATTCTTTTATCATATTTTATATAATAAGTAACATTGTCCCAAGAACACATTATATTCTTCTTTTTTAAAAAATCTATAACTGCTTGGTATCTATATTCGCCCTTTAAATTGACCCAATGGTATATTTCTTGTTTATGTTGATTATAATCAATAATTTCTTTTTCTAACATAATTATTAACCTCTTCTATGAACACTTCGCAAGATGATTTCTTAGTAGGATCATTTTCATTTTTTTGTTTTTCAATTATCTTTCTAGGGAGAATATGATTTTCGATTAAATCTTGTTTTTTCATAGGAGATAATTTATCAAGTTTTTTATATGCATCGTTAAATTTAGGTAGTTGGTTCCAAGTGAACTCATTGATGCTTGAATTTCTTTTATTGTTCCTTCTAATAATTTCTTTGTTTTCAGGAAACAATCTAATTATCACAAAATCATAAGAATATTTATCTTTCAAATTAATCAATGTTACAGCAGTAGAAGAGTTTTCAACTCTAAAATTTCTATTATTTCTAAATACTTCATTTAGACAATTAAAAAAATCATTTTTTATCTTTGTAGCATTTTTAAGTCCATTCTTTAAATATTCTTCGGAGTTACTTGTTAACAAGAGTTGATAATCAATATCCCAAAAACCATTATTATCTTTTAATATAGTATTCCATTGAGCTGAACCAACCAATCGTTCTGCAAAAGTATATTTATCGCTTAATTTATTATGAAGGTAATTCATAACTTTTTTTGCAAACTCTCTTGCTTCACTACTTTGTTTTTTGGTTACTCTTTCCATTAAACATCACTCCTTTTCTCGTTTATTTAAACTTCCTTGTATATCTACAATTATTAATTGGAAAGTTTTCACATCCATAAAAATTGCCATATGGGCCATGACGTTTAACAAGCAAACCGCCACATCTTGGACAATGATCTCTATCTATTGTAATTATTTCTTCTTTTGCCTTTTCAGTAGTTTCTAATATTTCTACTACTTTTTCATTTTTTGAAGCAGCTGATTTTTTCTTCATAATCTTATGTTTTATTACAAACACAAGGATTATTATTCCAATAAGAACTATTCCTGCAATAAGATAGATCCACCACTGAAAACTAAATAACCATTTAATAAATTTAGCAATTTCTATGCATATAAAAGAAAGCCCTAGAAATATAATCACTCTAACTATCCAATGAGTGTCACTCATTAAATCGGAATCATAAATACCTAGAGCATCAAATATCATACCTACAAATCCGAAAGCTACTAGAAAGGCAATTAAACCTATAATAGTAAGTATTATTGAATCTGCCGTCGAATTGCCAGTAATCTCTATGAAGTTAGAAATAAAATCTAAAAATCCACTCAAATTGCCTTTCCTCCTTTTTTTAATTATTCAATACCTAATGCTTTTACAGCTGCATCTTCAGGACTACTGTAAAAACTAATTTGGAATTTAGCAAATAAATCAGCTGGTACAGTTGCAATATCAGCCGCACTACTCATAGGTAATAATATCTTTTTAGCTCCCGCATCAAAGCATACTTGAAGTGCATTAGCTAAGTCATCAACTTTATTTACAGTTCCATTAATACCCATGCAATCTTCTACATGAGTTAAATAATCTTTTTGATCCAAAGAAATGGTTTGACTAATATGTTTAGCATTAGCTCTAAAGTAGTTTTGTGCTGTCTTAACTGATTCCTTCAATTCCTTAGAATTACCCAAACCAGTAACATCAAACTTTCCGCTACCTTTTTCATTCAAAGAACATTCAATTCTAGCTACACCAATCATTGAGTTACTATTACAAATTGCGTATACAGTACCTGCACTAGAATTACCTTCAGGAATTAATTTTTCTCCACCTTGTTCTTTAACTGATACAAACTTTTCTTCCATAGTTTCTAAATCTATATAAGAGAACATAGTCCCATAGAATTCCATTCCACCAAGTTTCTTTAGCTGCTGATTTTAAATATGGTACTAGATCATGATGTGAATATCCACCATTATCTATAATCTTTTCTTCACCAGTTTCTTCATGAAATAAATAAAAATACTAAGTTCTTCCAAAATGTTGGAATACAGAATTTGTTTCTTTATCATAAGTAATTGCTATCATATTATCTTCCCTTCAAATGAAATTACGTATAAATTATATCATAAAAAACGACTATATTACTATTTTAATAGTAAAATAATCTATCACGTGGGGGTATTTATAAAATTAATATTTCTTCTTTATATATAGTTAGTAGTAGTTTAACGATTAATAATAATTTAACGATGTAAATTTATATATAAATGCTATATATACTACTGCTACCATATTTATATCTGAAATACCCTATAAATCATTAATATTTGCAGTATTTATGCCTAGAAAAGAAAAAATAGCCAATACTTACGTATCAGCTATACTTAACTTTGATGGTGCGGGATACAGGACTTGAACCTGCATGGTCGCCCACCAGATTCTAAGTCTGGCGTGTCTGCCAATTCCACCAATCCCGCGATTGTTTGAACAATGTTAATTATTACTTAATAAAAAATAAAAATCAAGAATAATAATCAACATTGTGGTTTTTATATTTTATAAATCCAATTGTCTTTAAGAGATTTACTTATAATTGTTTTTTCCTCACTATAACCTAAAGCTACATGACCAATACCAATATAATCACCTTCAATATTTAATTTTTTTAATAAATTTTTTCCAAATGGTGATTCAATTTCTTCTTTTGCTCGATGAATCCAACAAGAACTTACTCCTAAAGAAGTGGCAGCAAGCATGATATTTTCAATAACACAACTTCCATCATATACGGCAGTAGGAATGTTTTTAGCAATTACTAAAATAATGATTGGAGCGCCATAAAAAGGATCAAAGCCTTCTTTGAAACCACCGATACATGCATTTTCTTTGATAATTTCATTTCTTATTTTTTTATCTTTAATACAAATGATGATTGGTGATTGTTTATTCATACCAGTAGGTGCATATGTACCGGCTTCTAAAATTTGATTTAAAATATCTTCACTAATTTCTTTGTTATTAAATTTTCTAGTACTTCTTCTATTCTTAATTGTATTTAAAGTTTCATTCATATTTTATTCTCTAAAAAAATTATATACCTTTTTTTAAAAAAAACTAAAATTTTTTGCTAATTAATATTTTGGAGGTAAATAAAATTGAAGGAGGAATATATGAAAAAATTTACATCTTTAAAAAGCAATAAAATTAAATACTCACTTGTTGCTTTTCTTTTAGTAGGAGGGAGTATTGGTTTATTAGCTAATAAATATTTTAATACCATTGATAATGGTAATATTTCAGAAATTGAAATAGAAGAAAATGGAATAAGTTTAAGGTTTTTAAGTACAAAAGAAAATGAAGATGGATCAATTTCAAAAACATTTTCTTATGAAGTAAAACCTGAATATGCAACAGATAAAACAATTACTTGTACTTTAAAATTTGTAGATAATTCTGATTGTTCTAGTTATATGAAAGCTCAAATAAATAATGGTGAACAAACAATCACTTTAACAAATATGAAAGCTTTTGATCAACAAATCATAGTAACTTTAATTTCTAATGCTGACAAGAGTAAAACTGCATCTTTAACTTGTGATTATGAAAAAAAACTATTAAGTATTGAAGATCGTGATAAAAATAATAAGCATTATACAATTGGTAATGGTTGGACAAATGCATATGGAGAGACTGGAATTAATGATTTTAAAATAGAAAATTTTATTATTCCTAATTATAGTGTTTTTACTAAAGATAAAAATTATACTTTTTCTTATTCAAAATTTAATTTACAATTTGATGAATTATGCGGCATTACAAATAATAATGATTTATTTAATGAAATTACAGTTGAATTAAAGGATGCTTTATATAATAAGGTTGAAAATCAAGAAGGATATTTATCTAAAGAAGAAGTTTGGAATTTGATTGATTCTAATGAATGGCGTTCAGCATTAAAAGAAACATCGAATAATAATCCAGATGATGATTATTATGTTTCTTATGAAATAATAGGTACTGTAGTTTGTAATGAAAATCCAAAAATAACATTAGAATTAGACACGTTATTTTACTGCTCTTTAAAATATGATTATTCAGAAGAAGTTGTTGGTGTTGATTCAATTAAGTTAGATACTGATAATATTATTTTTTAGGGTTAAATCATGAATAAAAAAATAATTCTACCGATAATTAGTTCATTTTTAATTTTAGGACTATTAGTTAATATAAATAAAAATGAAACAAAAAATGATACTTATATTTATACAACAGTTTCTAATACTAATGGAATTAATATTCAAATAAAAGAGTTAGCAAGTGAAAGTAATTATGGAGTTAAATCAATTACATATAATGTATATCCACATACAAATACTGATAAGATTTTATATAAAATCAAATATGTAGATAATTCACAAGTCGAAGATGATATTTTAAGTATTAATCATGATGAAAAAAATCGCTTTTTAACAATTAAATGCTTTAAACCTTTTACTAAAAAAATTGTTCTTACTCTCTATGCGGAGTTAAATGAAAATATTAATGCTAGTATTGAATTAGATTTTGTTGAAAAAATATCTCCAACTTTTTCATTAATTACTGATGAAGAGGGAAAACTAAGTATTGATGTTAATTTAAATTCAACAGATGGTTCTTTAAAAGTAGACAAGCAAGTTAAAGAAGAATCATTGAAATTAAATAAAACATTTATTAATAAAGCAAATGAGTATTTAAAAGAAGATTCTTTTATCTTTTTAAAAACAAATGCTCCTTTTTATGAAGATGATACATTTTATTATTATCTTGGAGATTATTTCGATGATGGAGAAAATACTGCTTATAAGCAATATATAAGTGATATGAAAGGCTTTGAATCAACTATAAATGATAAAAATATAAATTTGAATACATATACTATAAAATCATTTTTAGATACTTTATACTCCACAATTTCTATTAATTACATAACATTAATAGATAAAGAAAATGATCGAGAAGTAAATTCATTTTATAATAAAGAAAATATAAATATTAAAATGCCAATCGTTGAATTAGAAAAAAATCATTTTGAAGAATTATTTAATGGAGAAAATGTCGTGTTTGATTATACTTGTAAAATTAATGATGTTCAATATAAATCATCATTTGGTTTAAAAGTTTCTTCATTAGAGATTTCCAAAATTACTTCTTATCCATCATTACAATTTTAACATTATGAGCTGTAAAAAGTATTGATATTAATTACAGCTCTTTTTTATCATAATAATTTAGTTAAATGAATATTATTTTATTGAATTTAAATAAGAAAAAGTTATGAAAAACAATATTTTCAATGCTTTATTATAAAAAAATAATAAAAATTAAAAGAAATACTTAAAAAATAAGTTTAATTTATATTATAATAAAGAAAAAGACAAGAAAGGTTTACTTTTAAATAATAGGGGTTAGAGAAAAATGGATAGTCAACAACAAGAATTTATCAATATGTTAATTGAAAATATTGAAAAAAAGAATAATATTAAAATATTATTTGCAGCGGAAGATAGTTATCAACGTTTTAAATTTCTAAATAAGAAAAATGATTACGATATAAAATTTGTTTATATAAGTAATAATGCTGATCAAGAAATTGATTTAGAAAAGCAAAATGAACTTTTTAATGTACACGGATATGAATTGCATTATGTTTTAGAAAATTTAATAAGTGGTGATTATAAAATTGTTGAATTACTAAATAGCACAAGTATTTATTTCAAATGCGAAAAATATGATGAAATTAAAAAAGTTATTTATGATGCAATTAATATTGAATGTTTTGAAAGATATCTATGTAAAAAAATAAATTTATCATTTAAAAAAGAAATTGAAAATAAAAAAGATGTTGTTGTAACATCCTATTTATCATTGATGGGTGACTACTTATTATTAAAATATTGTCTTGAAATAAAGAGTATTCAAAGTGATATATATCATAATATTCAAAATTTACCAATTAAATTAACTTCATTTATGGATATTTTATATTTAATGGATAAATTTAATGAAATGGAAACAATAAAAACGATTCCGTATAATGAATCTTTAAATAAAATTGCTTTAAATTGTTCTACTTGGAATTTGAAAAAATTAAAAAATGTTGAAGAAATAAAAGCTGATGATATAAATAAAATCTATAAAAAAATTATTGAATTATATCCAAGTTATCAGTTAAATAATTAGATACATCAATAATTTTTAATTTATTTTATTAATTCTTTAGCAAGATTATCAAGTTGAGATAGATTTTCTTGATTTAAACTTGAAAGTATTTTTATGTTATTTTCTGCAAATGTAATATTTTTGGAATTACCAAATCTATCTAAAATGACTTTTGTAGCCATTGGAGCCCATGAACCATTATCGATAATGGCAATAAATCTATTTTGATAGTTTCTTTCTATTAAATGTTCAATAAATGTACTCATAAATGGGAATATAGAATTATTATATGTTGTTGTGGCTAAAACAAGTTTATTATATCTAAAAGCATTTTCGACTGCTTCAGACATATCACAACGCGCTAAATCAAATACTTTTATGGTAATATTAGAATATTTTTTTATTAATTTTTCTAATTCTTCAACTGCTTTTTTAGTATGACCATAAACAGAAGTATAAGCAATCACAATTCCGACATCTTCTACTTTATAAGATGACCAAATATCATATAAATTTAAATAATAAGCAAGATTATCGCTTAAAATTGGTCCGTGTAAAGGACAAATCATGTTAATAGACAAAGTACTTGCTTTTTTTAATAGTGCTTGAACTTGTAAACCGAATTTACCAACAATTCCAATATAATATCTTCTTGCTTCGCAAGCCCAATCTTCATCAACATCTAAAGCACCAAATTTACCGAATCCATCCGCGGAAAATAAAATTTTATCATAATCATCATAAGTAACCATAACTTCTGGCCAGTGAACCATAGGTGCAAAAATAAATGTTAAATTATGTTTTCCTAAAGATAAAACTTGTTTATCTGTTACTTCTAATAAATTAGTAAAATTATGATTAAAGAATTGCTTCATCATAATAAATGTTTTCTTATTACCAACAATAATAGTATCTGGATATTCTTTTAAAAAATTTATAATATTTGCCGAATGATCTGGTTCCATATGTTGAATAATTAAATAAGTTGGTTTTTCATCTTTTAAAACTTCTTTAATATTATTTAACCATTCTTCAGTAAAGTTTTGATCAACAGTATCAAAAACGGCAATTTTTTCATCTTTAATAATATAAGAATTATATGACATTCCATGAGGAACTAAATATTGTCCTTCAAATAAATCGATTTGGTGATCGTTAACACCAATATAAAATACATCATTTGTTACTTTATTCATAAAAAACACTCCTATATTAATCTTATAATTTAAAATTTATAATGTAAATTATTTTTGCAATTTCTTAGATTCTTCAAATATTTTTTCTAAAATATTTAAATAAGCTTCTTGATACTTATTATCTAAATAACTAGCATTTTTTTCTTTTAAGATTTGCTCACGATTAGCATCAAAAATTGGTAAATTTAATTTCTTTTTTTCTTCACCAATTTCTTGACATATTTTTAATCTTTTTTCAATTAATAATGCTAAATCTTTATCAATAATTTCAATTTCTTTTCTTAACTTGTCTAGTTTCATATTAATAATCCTAAATATCCTGCTATAAGTGCGGTTAAAATTAAAAAGCCAATAATAATAAAAAAGTCTTTTCGATGTTCTTTACTTTTTAAAATATAGATACTCCCTAAGCCAGCATTAACAATAAGTCCTGATAAACATGCTCCAAAAGGAAGCGCATTTAAAACAAATAAATTAGCAATTAATACTGAAGAAGCACAATTAGGAATTAAACCAATGATTATTGCAAATAATGGTGATAAATATTTATTTTGAGTTAAAAAACTAACAATCGAATCTTCACCAATAAAATAGATTAAAGTTCCAAATAACATATTAATAACAAATATATAAATAAATATTTTTAATGAATGAATTAAAGGATGTAAAACATGACTATGAAGAAAATCTTCTTTTTCATTATCAATTTCGTGATGACAACAGCCATGATGAATTTCAGGGGTGTGCTCACAATGTTTATAATGTTCTTTTACATTTTTTTTGCTTTTTGAAAAAATGCAATCAACTAAAAAACCAACAGCAAAACCTAAAACAAATTTGCAAACTATCAATAAAATTACTTGCCAAATTCTATCAGTTGCTGTAAATAAAATAGGTAGAGCTTCATCATTACAAGCAATAAATATAGCAATAATAGTGCCAATTGTAATATGTTTTTTTAAATATAAATCACTGGCTACAATAGAAAATCCACATTGTGGAACCATACCAAACAAGGATCCTAAAAATGGTGATACTTTTTTGTTTTTTTCTAATAATGAAGATAATTTGGCTTCAAAAAAAGAAAAAATAATATTAAAAATAAATACCACTAAAACTATTTTTAAACTATCTAATAGTGAATCAATAAATACATCTAGCATAATTATCTCCAATTAAATATATTATATGCATAAATTTTAAGTTGTAAAGATTATAAACTATCAACACAAAAAAACTTACAATCGACAGTATTTTCATCAATTGTAACAATAGCGTATGATCCAAATGTATCATCACGTGGTCTAGATAATGAACCTGGATTTATAATATAAATATTATCAATTTTTTTGAAACATTTAACATGAGTATGACCATATAAATATATTAAGCAGTTTTTACTTTTAATATAGTTGATATCAGTATATTTTCCATTGTTACCATGTTCTAAAAAAATATTTCCATATTGAGTATGAATTGTTCTATTTAATGGATAATTATCAAAATCACAATTTCCTAAAACAGAAGAAAAATTATTTAAAGCATAACTTGGTAAACATGAATCACCTAAATGCAAAAAATAATCACAATTTTGATGCTTTAAATAAACTTTATTTAATAAAATTGTGTCTAGGTGAGAATCGGAAACAACTAATAATTTAATCATTTATGGTATGTTCAATAATTTTACTTTTTATTTTTTCAAAATCCTCTAAAGAAAAACCATCATTTTCATGAAGAGAATATAATTGTTTAATTGTTTTTTCTGCTTCTTCTTTAGTATAAGATTCTTTAATTAAATATTCTGTGCTTATTTGAATTGTGCATGTCGGCGCTTTTTTTTCACTACGGCTTATTCGTCTAATTTTCATTTTGACTCCTTGTATATTTATATAAAAAAATTAAATTTAAAATAAAAGTAGATATCCTACTTGTATTTATATTTTAAATGCTTAAGGAAAATTAATCAAGTGTAAAAAAGTATCCGCGATTAACTAGGATTTATGATAGTATTAAATAGAGGTATTTATTATGAATATAAAAGAATGTAAAAAATTTGCTAATGTAGCAGTAAATGTTGGAGTTAATTTACAAAAAGGACAAGATGCTTTAATCTTTGTTTCTGCAAAAAATTATAAATTAGCACAAGAAATTGTTAAAGAATGTTATAAAAAAGGGGCAAGAAAAGTTACTGTTGAATTTACTGATGAAGAAATCACTAAACTAAAATATAAATATGAAGAAAAAGAAGTTTTAAGCAAAATGCCTAAATGGGAAAGAATGAAATTTAAAGAAAGAAGTGAAATTTGCCCATGTTTAATTTATATTGATGATGATGATCCAGATGCGTTTAATAAATTAGATGCTGAAAAGATTTTTGAATCAAAGATTGCTCGTAGTAAAAAAGTAAAAAAATATCGTGATCAAGAAATGTTATACGATCAATGGACAATTTTAGCTATTCCTTCAACAAATTGGGCAAAAAAAGTTTTCCCTAATGATAATAGTAGAATTGCTAAAAAGAAACTTTTAAAGGCGATTATGCATACAACTAGACTTGATAATGATAATCCTTTACAAGAATGGGAAAATCATATTGCTTTATTAGATGAAAAAGCTAAAAAATTAAATGATTTAAATTTAAATTATTTAGTTTATACTTCAAGTAATGGCACTAATTTAAAACTATATTTACAAGAAAATCATATTTGGTTAAGTGCAAGAAGTAAATCTTTAAAAGGAATACCATATTGCGCTAATCTTCCAACTGAAGAAGTTTTTACAATGCCTAAAAAAGATGGTGTCGATGGAGTGGTAGTGTCTACTAAACCATTATCATATAATGGAAAAGTTATTGAAAATTTTAAACTGTATTTTGAAAAAGGAAGAATTGTTAAAGTTGAAGCTGAAAAAAATGAAGAAGTATTAAAAAAAGCAATCAATACAGATGAAGGTTCACATTATTTAGGTGAAGTGGCTTTAGTACCATATTCTTCACCAATTAATGAAACCGGAATTTTATTCTTTAATACTTTATTCGATGAAAATGCTTCTTGTCATTTAGCTTTTGGTGAAGCTTATAAAGAAACTTTAAAAGACTATGATAAAATGCAAGAAGAAGATTATAAAAAAATCAACTACAATGAATCACTCATTCATGTTGACTTTATGATAGGAGCAAAAGATTTACAAATCATTGGTTATGATTTTTCTAATAAACCTTTTGTTATTTTTAAAGATGGGAATTGGGCTATTTAATCATTAATTAAAGAACAAATGATTTGAATATATTTATTTTTTAAGATTTCTTTATTTCCTTTATAGTTTTTTAAATCATTATTATAATCATAGATTAAATTTAAAATAATGTGAGTTACTTCTTCGGAATTTTTAATAAAAATACCCGTATCATTACAAGCTTTAACAAATAAATTTTCCATTTTATTAAAAAATATAGATAAGGTTTTATTTACATACGGAATGTTTTTTTCATAAACAATAGGTGAAGAAAAAAATTCATCAGAAACTTTTTCTAAAATATTTTTAATAATAAGACTTAATTCTACATCATATTCTTTTAATCGAAATTGGTTATAAAAATAATCATCACTTTTACTAAGAAGTTCATTAAGCCAAATTTCAAATAATTCTTTTTTATCATTAAAATAAGAATATACTATACCAACTGATACCTTTGCTTCTTTAGCAATAATAATGGTATTAGTTTTTTTATAACCATTTTTATGAAACAATTTTTTTGCTACTTCAATAATAGCATTCCTAGTATTGATTGCCCTTCCTTGGGATGGGGATTTAATTGATCTATTCATAATACTCCTTTGCAAACCTACGAATATTATAGTTTAGTTTATTTTTATTTGCTATATTTTTGTAAAGCAAAATATCATCACATAAAAAATTTTTTAACATAATTTATAACTGTATGAAAGAAATTATATTGACTTTAAGTGGCATTATTTTTATTTTTATGATGACCTTTTTAGGAGCATTAACAATCCTTTTTAGAAAAAGGAAAACAGGTGAATTATCAAAAAATATTTTTTTAGGCTTTGCAGGCGGAGTAATGCTTGCTTCTTCTTTTTTTTCTTTATTAATTCCAAGTTTTAATTATTCAAAAATGATTAATATTTCTCATGCTTTACCAGCGGCAGGAGGAATTATTATTGGATCAATTTTTATTTTATTTTTTGATATTATTATTTCTAAAAATGAAAATAAAAATTATAAAGATAAAAAAATGTTTTTAGCTATGACTTTACATAATATTCCAGAAGGATTATCAGTAGGTTTAACATTTGGTTTGGCTCTTAGCAATTATCAAGATATTACTATTGCTTCAGGGATTATTTTTGCTCTTGGAATTGGTATCCAAAATTTTCCAGAAGGAGCGGCTTTATCCTTACCTTTATATGATTCTACTAAAAGTAAAAAGAAAGCATTGCTACTATCAACTTTATCTGGTGTAGTTGAACCAATTTTTGCTTTAATTGGCATATTTTTAGCAACAAAAGTTGTTTATTTAATGCCATGGTCTCTTTGTTTTGGAGCAGGTTCAATGATATATGTTATTATTGATGAACTAATTGTAAATTGTGAATCAAATAAAGAAAAAAGAATTGTTAATTTATCTTTTATTGTAGGATTTTTAATTATGATGATTTTAGATTTATGCTTTTAAGTATTGACAAATTTCAAAAAATAAGATAAATTAAAATTAGAATAATTCTAAAAATTATGACAAAAAACAGAAAACTTATTTATTCCATAGTAAATTCTTCTTGCGAGCATATGACTGCAGATGAAATTTACATTAAAGTAAAAAAACAAAATTGTAAAATGGTTTATGCAACAGTTTACAATTGTTTGTCATACCTAGTTGAACAAGGATTAATTAGAAGGATTCAAGTGGCAAATAATGCTGATAGATATGATAAGAATACTATTATGCATGATCATTTTCTATGCAAAAAATGTGGTAAGGTGATGGATGAAAAACCATGTTTTAATTCTTTTATTGGCTTTGATGAAAATGAAAATAAAATTGAATCATACGAATTAATTTATTATGGAATATGTAAAGAATGTTTAAATAAGGAGGGAAAGAATTATGAAAAAATTTAGATGTAAGGTTTGTGGAAAGGTTTTTGAATCTAATGAAGAAAATCCTATTTGTCCAGTTTGCAAAAAAGGTGGAGATGCATTAGAAGAAATTAAAGAAAAAACTTTAAAAGGTACAAAAACAGAACAAAATTTAATGACTGCTTTTGCTGGTGAATCACAAGCTAGAAATAAATACACATATTTTGCTTCAAAAGCTAAAAAAGAAGGTTACGAACAAATTGCAAGTTTATTTTTAGAAACTGCTGATAATGAAAAAGAACATGCAAAACTTTGGTTTAAACATTTAAATGGAATTGGTACAACTGCTGAAAATTTAAAAGCTGCTGCTAGTGGTGAAAACTATGAATGGACAGAAATGTATGATGAATTCGCTCGTGTAGCAGATGAAGAAGGTTTCCACGATATTGCAAATCAATTTAGAGGTGTTGCTGCAATTGAAAAACATCATGAAGAAAGATATCTTGCTTTATTAAAAAATGTTGAAAATTTAGAAGTTTTTAAAAAGAGTACAGGTATTCATACTTGGAAGTGTCGTAATTGTGGATGCATAGTTATTTCTGAAGCCGCTCCAAAAATTTGCCCAGTTTGCTTACATCCTCAAGCATATTTTGAATTAGCAGATCACGATAACTTTTAATAAAATCGAATAAGCGATTAAATTTCGCTTATTTTTTTTAAACTATTTAATTTTTTATTGTTTTTTTATATAATAAGCATGCCATCGCGATTCAGTATTATGAATCAGGTCAGGACCGGAAGGTAGCAGCCTTAAGTATTTACTGTTTGTGCGGTGGTTTTAATTTATGGATGATTTATATTATTTAAATTTAGCACTTGAAGAAGCAAGATTAGCTTTAAAAGAAGATGAAGTACCTGTTGGGGCTGTTTTAGTCATGGATGATAAAGTTATTGCTTCTAGCCATAATACTAAACAAAAAGATCAATTAATTATTAGTCATGCAGAAATTAATTGTATAATTGAAGCAAGTAAAAAACTACATAATTATTGTTTAGATAAATGTGTTTTATATGTAACTCTTGAGCCATGTCAAATGTGTGCAGGTGCTCTTCAACAAGCCAAAATAAAAAAGATTGTTTTTGGAGCCAAAGATTATAAAAATGGCGCATGTGGAGGTTTGTACGATTTCTTTTTTATTCCTAAAATGAATTATTATCCACTTATTTCATATTTAGAAAATGATGAATGTTTACAAATAATAAAAGAATATTTTATAAAAAAAAGGAAAAAATAAAGGATATGAAAATATCCTTTTTTAAAAACTTTATTTGGTTTATTTCCTTAATATTATTTTTATTCTTTAGTTCATTTTTTTTAGTTTCAATTACTTATTTTAATCATAAAAATGAAGTAATCACTTATGAAAATATTGAAATTTATAAAACAAATGAAATACAAAATTTTAATGCTTATTTTGAAAATAATGATTTATATATCATTATTTGCTTAAATGAAACTAAAGATGATTTCTTTTTATTAGATTATGCCTATTACTATTTTTTTAAATATGAAAAAAATATTTATTTAGAAGCTAGTTATAATAAACAAGTTAATTATATTGTGATAAATAATAATGGAATTGCTAGTTTTCTAATAAATGTTTTATAATTTCAAACATTTCATACATTTCTTGAACTACAACATGTTCAAATCTTCCATGACATAATCTATCACCATTACCAAGATTTGGACATGGTAATCCCATATAAGTAATTCTAGCTCCATCAGTTCCACCTCTAATTGGAACAGATGTATAATGTAAATTTAATTGTTTATAAGTCTTTTGAATTTTTTTAATAGCTAAATCATCTTTATCAAAATAATATTTCATATTACGATATTGGTCTTTTATTTCTAAATTAACTTTTGCAAGTGGATATTTGTTTTCAATAGTTTCTTTTGCTTTTAAAAATGATTCTTTTTGTTGAGATAAAATATTTTCATCATGATTTCTTAAAATATAACTCATTGTACAATTTTCAACATCACCAGAAATTTCTTCAAGATGATTAAAACCTTGATAGCCTTCAGTTTTTGATGGAATCATTTCTGGATTAAGTAAATTATTAAATTCCACACTAAGCAAAATAGCATTAATCATTTTATCTTTGGCATCACCTGGATGAATACCAACTCCTTGAATTTGAACTTTACATGAAGCAGCATTAAAGTTTTCATAATTGATTTGGTTGGTTTCTCCTCCATCAAGAGTATAAGCAATATCGGCATCCATTTTTTTGACATCAAAATGATCTGCGCCACTTCCAATTTCTTCATCAGGAGTAAAACAAATTCTAATTGGAGCATGATTAATGTCTTTATTTTTAGCATAATATTCACAAATTGCCATAATAATAGCAATTCCTGCTTTATCATCACCACCTAAAAGATGTTCACCATCGGTAACAATTAATGTTTTATTAATTTCATTTTTTAAAGTTGGAAATTGTTTTGGTGAAAGAGTATATTTTTCATTTAGTTTAATATCATTACCATCATAATTATATATAAATCTTGGCTCAAAATTTCCTCCTGGAAGCGTAGGAGCAGTATCCATATGGGCAATTAAACCAATTTTCTTTTTTGAATTATCGCCTACAATTTTACAATAGACTAAACCAAATTCATCAACTTCTGCTTCTAAGCCTAAATTATTTAATTCATCTTTTAATAAATTAGCTAAAATTAATTGTTTACTAGTTGAAGGATATGTTGAAGAGCTTTCACTTGATTCAGTATCTATTTTTACATATCTAATAAATTTGTTTTCAATTTTTTCCATGATTTATTCTCCTATAGTTATTCTTTTATTGCACATTTGAATGCAAATAGAAGTAATATTGTTTAAATTTTCTTGTTCAGGGTTTATTAACCATCTTGAATATAAAGAACTAATTCCGGCAGATAAAAAATAATAAGAATAACGATCATAATCACTAATATTTTTTTCAACAAATGTTTTAGAAATTATTAAAGTAAATTTTTCACCTAATTGTTTTAAAAATTCACTTAAAAGAAGTGTTTTTGCAAGCAAATGATATATTTCGAAGTTATCTAATAAATAGGTATTTACTTCATTAAATAGTTCATCTAAATTATTGATAGATCCTGATAAAACATTATCAAGTAATGAGCAAAGACCATTAATAGCTTCACTTTGTAAGTCTTCAATAATTTCTGAAGTATTACGATAATGAGCGTAAAATGTTTTACGATGAATATTACATTCTCGACATAATTCAGAAACTGTAATATCATTTAATTCCTTTTTTTGTAAAATATTTAAAAAGGTCATTTTTATTTTTTTCTTTGTTTTATAAATTCTTGCGTCCATATTCTTATTATAGCAAAAGAAAAGTAACAGTTGTATAAATAAGTTTAATCTTTTTTCTTTTTTTAGTTTTCTTGTGTTTAAAAAAAATTTTTTATTTGTTATATTAGATAAGGTGATAAAATTATGCAACAAGATAAGATGATTGAAAGACTTGATTCGATGGAAAAACGCTTAAAAGAAATTGATGATCTTTTATGTCAAGATGATATTGTATCAAATATTTCAAAAATGACTGAATTAAATAAAGAAAGAGCAAATTTAGAAGAACCAGTTGAAAAATATCAAGAATATAAAAAAATGCTTCAAGATATTGAAGACTCAAAAATAATGGAAAATGATGAAGATCCAGAAATAGTCGCATTTGCTAAAGAAAATATCAAAGATTTAACTACTAAAAGTTCAGAATTATATGATGAAATTAAAATTATGTTAATTCCTAAGGATCCAAATGATGAAAAGAATATTATTTGTGAGATTAGAGGTGCTGCTGGTGGTGATGAAGCAAATATTTTTGCTGGTGATTTGTTTAGAATGTACACTCGTTATGCCGAACAAAAAGGTTGGAAAATTCAAGTTTTAGATTCTAATGAATCTGAAATGGGGGGATTTGCTTCGATTTCTTTTATGATTAAAGGTGAAGGTGTTTATTCAAGATTAAAATTTGAATCAGGAGCACATCGTGTTCAACGTGTTCCAAAGACAGAAGCAAGTGGAAGAATTCATACTTCTACTGCAACAGTTTTAGTAATGCCAGAAACTCAAGAAGTAGAAGTTAATATTAATCCTAATGATTTACAAATTGATACATATCGTTCTTCTGGAGCGGGTGGACAAAATGTTAATAAAACAGAATCTGCTGTTAGAATTACTCATATTCCTACTGGTATTGTAGTAGCTTGCCAAGTTGAAAGATCTCAATTACAAAATAGAGAAATTGCTATGAATCTTCTTAGAGCAAGAGTTTATGCGGCCGCTCAAGCTGAACAAAATGAAAAAATTGATTCAGAAAGAAGATTAAAAGTTGGTACAGGTGAACGTTCTGAAAAAATTAGAACATATAATTATCCTCAAAATAGAGTTACAGATCATCGTATTGGTTTTACTATTCAAAAACTTGATCGTGTTATGGAAGGTGATTTAGAAGAAATTCTTGATGCTTTAATTAATGCTGATCAACAAGATAAACTTGCTAGTGAAGAAAAATAATGAAAACATTAAAAGAGATAATTAATTATTCGAAAGAATTTGTAGATGATAATTTATCTTTTGAAGAAATAAAGTGGCTATTATTAGACACTTTTTCTTTACAAGAATATCAATTAATTTCTTTAAAAGAAAAAGAATTTGATGATGAAGAATATTTAAAAAAGTTGAAATTAGCAAAAAAAATTCCAGTTAGTTATTTATTAAATTATCAAATATTTTTTGGCTATAAATTTTATGTTGATAATAATGTTTTAATTCCTCGTAATGAAACAGAAGAATTAGTTGAACATGTTTTAAATTATATTTTTGATAATAATTATAAAAATATTAAAATCCTTGAAATTGGAACTGGCTCTGGTTGTATTGCTATTTCTTTAAAAAAAGAACTTGATAAAAGAAATATTAATTCTTTTATTCTAGCGGTTGATATTTCTCAAAAAGCTTTAGAAATTGCTAAAAAAAATGCATTTGATAATAACGCAAATATTGATTTTATATTATCAGATTGTTTAGATAATGTAACTAATGATGATTTTGATATAGTAGTATCTAATCCACCTTATATCAATAAAGATAATTATGTTTCTAAAAGAGTTCTTGATAATGAACCACATTTAGCTTTATTTGCGGAAGATAAAGGATTAGCTATTTATAAGAAAATATTTTTACAAATAAAAAAGTTTTCTTTTTTAAAAGCAGTTTTTTTTGAAATTTCTCCTGATTTAAAATCTGATTTAGAAAATATAAAAAATATTTATCTACCACAATTTCATAGTCAATATTTATTAGATATAAATAAATATGTTCGTTTTGCTATTTATTTAAAGTATTAAATTTATAATTTTGACCAAATTAATTATGAAGAGGTCAAATAAAATGAATAATTATCTATTTTTAACTAGTATTACTTTAATTTCCACAATTGCTGTTTGTACTCAAGAACCAGTTTCTTTTTCTTATACTTATAAAGTTATTGGTGCTAGTAGAAGTGTAGAAGATATAAAGAATACGTATTTTTACAAAGAAAAATTGATTGAAACTTATGAAAATTTAGTTTTTGAATATTCAAAAAATGATCATCAAACAATTATTGTTAATAATTTAGATATGTTTAAATTTGATGAACATTGTTCTGTTTATTATAATGGCACAATTGTTTTATTAATTGATCAAGGTTTAGGCTATGTTTTAGAAGGAAAATTAAAAACAAATGTTTGTGATGAAGAAGCTAAAAATGAGAAGTATTTTATTTTAGAATTGTTTAGTTAATTATGTGCAAATCTATTTTGTTTAAGCGATTTATATATGAAAAAATTATATTTTATTAACGGTATTTTTTTTGTTTTAGTTTCAATGATAATTATTTAAACAATTGTAATATTAAGGACAATTTAATTAATAATAATATAAAAAAATATATAAAGATGTAAAAAATGATAAGACAAATTATATTTTATTAAAACTAACTATCCTTTGCAATTTAACGCTTACAATATAAGTATAAGTTATTTAATTTCATTAATTAATAATATTGTTTTTAATATTAATGGATTGATAAAAATTTATTATAGTATTATTGCTTGTTTAATAATGATATTTATTTTATAAGAAAATATATAATACTAAAGAGTTAAATTAATTAAAAAACTATAAAAAAACGCTATAAAATTATAGTGTTTTTTTGCTGTTTCTATAAATGTAAGCGGTTACCATTGACAAAAATGAATGGAAATGTTAATTTGATAATAGATAGTGTATCAAAATGATAGATTATCTATCAAAGGAGAAATGATGAGTAAAATTAAAGATGCACAAATGAATTTTATTTTAGATGAAGCAACAAAATTGTTTTTTGAAAAATCAATCACTAGTGTAACTATGAGTGATATTGCTTCAGAAATTGGAGTTGGAGAAGCAACTTTATATCGTTATTTTGGAAAGAAACAAAATTTAGTTATTAAAGTTGCAGAAAGATTATCATCAAATTTATTAGAAAAATATTTTTCTTTTTCTAATGATAAAAATGGCTATGAAAATATTAAAGAATTTTATGAAGCATATTTAAAAATATTTATTGATAATAAATCATATTATGCTTTTGTTTATTCTTTAGATGCTTATTTGCATAATGAGTCACAATTAAATTTAGATTTATATAATGTTAATATTAAAAAGTTTAAAGATTTATTTATTTCTTCTTATCAAAAAGGAATTGAAGATAAATCGTTAAAAGATGATATTGATTTAAATTTATTTTACCGAACAACTGCAATTTCTTTATTATCTTTTTGTAAGAAATTGGCAATTGAAGATATTTTAATTGAAGATAAAGATTCCAATCAACAATTAGAAATTAAACAATTAATAGACTTATTCTTATTTAGGATAAAACAATAATTTTTGAGGAGAAAAATATGAAAAAAAGACTAACAAAAAAGCAAATGTGGATATTTGCATTAGGACAACTTGGCTGGTCAATTTTAGGTGGGATTATTAATGCATGGCTAGTAACTTTTTATTTGCCAACTCAATCTGATTTAAATGATGGAGCAATTCAGTTTATTACACCTGGTTTAGTGGTTTTTGGTGTTTTAACAATTCTTGGTTTAATTACTTTTGGATGTCGTATTTTTGATGCTGTGACAGATCCATTAATTGCAACATTATCTGATAGAAGTAAAAATCCAAAAGGAAGAAGAATACCATTTATGCGTTTTGCTGCTATTCCATTTGCTTTAACAACTGTTTTAGTTTTCTTTGCTCCAATTAATGAAATTTCGAATTGGAATGTCGCTTGGATTTGTGTTTTCTTAGTATTATTTTACTTATTTATGACAATGTATTGTACTCCATATAATGCGTTGATCTCTGAATTTGGTAAAACTCAAGAAGATCGTATGTATATATCTACTTCAATTTCTTTAACATATTTTATTGGTACAATGCTAGCGTATTTACCATTTGTATTTGGTGGAGTATTAAAACAATATGTTTCTTATGATTGGGCTTATCGTATTTGTTTTATTGTTTTAAGTATTATTGCTTTAATCTTTATGTTAATACCAACATTTAAATTAAAGGAAACTGATTTTGTAGAATCAAAACCATCAAATTCTAATGTAATTAAATCTTTAGGCTCAACTTTTAAAAATAAGCAATTTAGAGTTTTTGTTGGTTCAGATATTGCGTATTGGATTGGATTAACTTTATTTCAAACAGGGTTACCTTTCTTTGTAAAAGTGTCAATGCAATTAGATGAATTTTATACTATGGTATTTTTAGGTGCAATGACAGTATTATCTGCTTGTTTTTATCCTACTGTTAGCAAACTTGTAGCAAAATTTGGTAAAAGAAAATTAGTATGTTTTGGTTTTTTGGGTTTGGCTTTAGCGTATATTATTACTGCTTTAATTGGTGTTATTCCTTTACCAGGAATTGTTTTTGGAATATTAATAGTTCTAATAGCAAGTTTTCCTATGTCTTTACTTGGAATTATACCTCAATCGATTGTTGCTGATATTGCTGAAGAAGATGCAATCAAGACAAATGAAAAAAGAGAAGGAATGTTTTTTGCAGCAAGAACATTTGCTATGAAAATGGGACAATCTATTGCCATGCTTGTTTTTACTTCTTTAGCAATTATTGGGTCAAATCAAGATTTATCAAGTAATGATTTAGTAGCATCAAGTTTGGGCTTAAGAATTGTAGCCATCGTGGCAATTGTATTTTGTATTTTAGGTGCTATTATTCTTTATTTCTATAATGAAAAAGGGGTAATGAAAGTTATTGAAGATTCAAAGGAAGAACAAAATAAAAATGATTAACATTTCGTATTATAAAAATGATGTAATTTATATAAGTAATAAACTTGAAAATGAAGATTATTATCTTGAATTTATTGACAATGAAGAACATCATATAGTTAATATTTATCCAAAAAAAGAAATAACATTGAAATCATTTGCGTTAATTCAAGACTTTAAATTTAAAAAAAGCGATCAAGTTTTGGTTAATGGTTATCAATCTTGGACAGATACAAGAGAATTTAATATTAATGAATCTTTAAAAACAATTAAAATGCCTTCATTTATTTCTAATAAGTATAAATTTAAAGCATATGGAGATTATTCATTTAAAAAGACAAGAAAACATGTTTTACATGGTTATACTTATGCTTATTTAAAAAGAGATAATATTATTCAATTATATGGTTCTTTAAATTATCAAAATGCATATTTAATTATTAATTATGATATTAAAAGAAATCGAATCATTTTAGAAAGTGATTGTGAAAATAAAATTCTTAAGGACAAATTTACTTTATTAAATTATTGTTATTTAGAAGGAAAAGTTATTGAAACTCAACAATTATATTTTTCTAAAATAGGAAATTCTAATCATTTAAAGTTAAGAGGTTATACTTCATGGTATAATTATTATCAAGATATTAATGAAGAAAAAATTGATAATGCTTTAGAAGGAATTGATGATTCTAATTATGATATATTCCAGATTGATGATGGATATGAAACATTTGTTGGAGATTGGCTTAAAATTGATCAAAATAAATTTCCTCAAGGATTAAGTAATATTGTAAAAAAGATTCATAATAAAAATTTAAAAGCGGGTATTTGGCTCGCTCCATTTATCGTGGAAGAAAAAAGTGAAATTTTCAATGAACATCCAGATTGGATTTATAAAGAAAATAATCAAATAGGTTATGCTGGAAAAAATTGGTCTAGACAAGTTCCTTTAGATATTAATAATAAAGAAGTTCGTGAATATATAAAAAAGTGCTTAAATTATTATCTTGAATTAGGATTTGATTTTTTTAAATTAGATTTTCTTTATGCTGCTAATTTAGTAAAAGTGAAAGGGCAAACAAGAGCTGAAACTATGTATCAAATGATGTCTTTTATAAGAAATATTTTAAAAGATAAGTTGATTTTAGGATGTGGATTACCTTTAGAAAGTGGATTTAATCTTGTTGATTATTGTAGAATTGGTCCAGATGTAAGTTTAAGTTTTGATGATATATTTTACATGCGTTTAGCCCATCGCGAAAGAATTTCGACAAAAATAACTTTATTAAATACAATTTATCGTTATCCAATGGATAAGTATGTATTTAGAAATGATCCTGATGTTTATTTATTAAGAGATGATAATATTAATTTGTCTAATAAGCAAAAAGAAGCTTTATTAAAGATAAATTTTTTATGTGGTGCGCTTTATTTTACTAGCGATAATGTAATTAATTATAATTTAGAAAAAAGGAATTTATTATTTGAAGCAAGTAAGTTACAAGATGCAATTTTAACTAATATTATTACTAAAAAAGAAGTGATTATTTTAGAATATATGTTAAATGGAAAAAATGAACAATTAATTTATAATTTTAAAAAAGGAGTAATTGAGAATGGATAAATCTAGTGTTATTTTTGGAAATGAAATACCAAAAAAGATAGTAAAAAAAGCTGAAAAATCTAAGAAATCATATCAAAAAAAATATGGTGATGATAGTAATGTTGATTATAAAATTGGGTTTGAAAAAATTAATGAATTAGATTTTATCAATGTTAATAATATTGTGAGTAAAACACAAAATGAAAAATTTCCTGACAATGCTTTAATTGTTGGTAATATTCGCATGGGGTTTGGACATTATCGCATTTCTATAGCTATGGCAAGTTGTGCTCATGCATTAGGCTATGAGCCATATTGGTTTGATTTAGCTAGTTTTGAATCAACAGGATCAAAAATGATTCAAGCACAAAATAATTTATATTCTTTAGGTTCAAAAATTTCTCAAAAATCAAAATTGTTTAATCATTTTATTTGGGAAAAAGTAAATCGTGATACCTTTAAAAAAATAACTTATAATGCTACTGATCAAAAAAATAGTGAGAATCTAGTCCCTTTATTTAAAAACATTCCCCAAGATATTCCTTTTATTGCTACTCATGCTTGGCCAAGTCAAGGCGCTATTCATTCTGGAATGAAAAATGTTGTTAATGCTATACCTGATAATTGGCCTATGGCATTACATTTGTCTGAAGGCGCTATTCATACTGTTCAAACAAATTTTGCATATTATGGATATAAAAGATTAGATGGATTTAGTAAACATGTTTTGAAACATATGCCTAATGATGATTTGAAGATGGTTGGACATTATGTTGATCATGAAATTGTCTCTAATTTAGAAGAGGATACATCTTTTAGAATAAATAGGATTCAACAAAAAGAGGCACTTAGAATTTTATTAAGTGTTGGTGGAGCGGGTGCAGGACAAAAACAATTTTTAAAAATAATTAAACATTTATTACCTTATGTTAAAGAAAATAAAGTGGCATTATTCATTAATTATGGTGATCATTTAAATGTTTATGAATATCTTTGCCATAATATTAAAGATTTTAATCAAAATAAAACATTTTTTAACCAATATAATGAATTTAAAGATTTTGTGTTAGATATGAATAATAATACGATTACTGGAATATATAATATTTTTCATCAAGATATTTTTCCGGCTGTATATTCAACTAACTTATTAATGAGAAAATGTGACTTATTGATAACTAAACCTAGTGAACTTGTTTTTTATCCAATTCCCAAGATTTTTATGCGTCATATAGGTGGACACGAAGTATTTGGGGCAATTTATGATTCGGAAATAGGTGATGGAACTTATGAATGTGATAATGAAAATAAGTTAAATAAAATGCTTGATGATTTTATTTTAGATTCAGATTTATTAATGCATATGTGTAATCAAATTTTAAAATTTAAAAATGAAGGATTATATAATGGTGCATATGAATGTGTAAAATTAGCTACTAAAAATATAAAATAAATATTTAAAATAAAATTTTAATTAATTATAATATCAAATATGGAAACGAAAATATTATCTTTTATAGACCAAGAATGCTTAAAAATTATTAATGATGGTGACGTACTCGCCTTTCCTACAGAAACTGTCTATGGTTTAGGAATTATTTATGACCAAGAAAAGGCCTTTACTACTTTATGTGCTTTAAAAGAAAGACCACCAGAAAAACCTTTTACAATTATGTTAAGTAAAAAAGAAGATATTCATTTATTTGTTGATGTTGATGAAAATATTCAAAGAGTAATTGATACTTTTATGCCAGGTGAAATAACTCTTTTATTAAAAGCAAAAAAAGGCTTATATCCTTGGTTAACCTTAAAAGAAAAAACTGTGGGAATTAGAATTTCATCTAATAAAGATGTGCAAGATTTAATTCAAAGAGTTAATAAACCGATGTTAGTGACTTCAGCAAATATGTCAGGAAGTGCACCTTTATTAAATACAGATGATGTCTATAAAGTTTTTAATAGTAAAATTAGAGGAATTGTTAAAGGTAAGGTAGATTCTTGTTTACCTTCAACAATTGTTTTAATTATAGATAATGAAATAAAATTAATTCGTCAAGGAAGTATTGAATTTAATAAAATTAAGGAGGTTTATGAAAATGAAAATTGCTCTTGCTTGTGATCACGGTGGATTTACTTTAAAAGAAGAAATTAAAAAGTATTTATTAGATAATAAATATGAAGTAGAAGATTTTGGAACTTATTCTCTTGAATCTTGTGATTATCCTGTTTTTGCTAAGAAAGCTGCTCAAGCAGTAAGTAATAATGAATGTGAAAAAGGAATAGTTATTTGCACTACTGGTGAAGGTGTTTGCATGACTTGTAACAAAGTTAAAGGTATTAGATGTGGGCTTGTTTATAATGAAGATGTAGCAAAATTAATTAGACAACATAATAATGCAAATATGATGTCAATTGGCGCAAAATTTACTCCTTTAGAAGAAGCTAAAAAATATGTTAATTTATTCTTAACTACTGACTTTGAAGGCGGTAGACATATTAGAAGAGTTAATTTAATTGAAGAGTAAGATTTTAAAAGCATAATTTTTATTAATTATGTTTTTTTTTACATTTATTTCACCATTAAAGAATATGTTTTAATAGGTGATTTTATGAAATTTGAAAAATATCAAGCTAATGGTAATGATTTTATCGTGCTTGATGAAAATTATACTCATAAATCTTTGTTAGCTAAAAAACTATGTTCTAGAAAAGAAAGTGTTGGCGCGGATGGCTTAATTTTTTTTAATAAATACCAAAATAGAATTTTCTTTTTTAATCAAGATGGAAGTGAAGCAAATTTATGTGTGAATGGTTTAAGATGTTTAGGTTTATATCTTTATAGGCATAATATATTAAAAAAAAGAAGAAAGATTAATTTTGGTAATACGTTTTATTATTTAGAAGTGTATCAAGATAATCCTTTTTTAATTAAAGTTATTTTTAATAAGAAAGATTATTCTTTTCAAACAAAAATTTTTAAGCAAAAAAAGGTTTATTTAATTGATATAGGTAATAAACATTTAGTTTGTGATAAATCTTTAGAAAGTAAATTATCTTCTTTAGTTGAAATTTGTCCTAGTTACAATATAAATTTTGTTAAGATAATTTCTCAAGATAAAATAAGTGTTAAAACTTTTGAAAGAGGGGTTGGGTTTACTTTAAACTGTGGAAGTGGAAGTTTTGCAAGTTGTTTTGTCTATCATAAACTTAATATAATTAATGAAAAAGTTAATGTTGATGATAAATTAGAGATTGATTTATCAACTTGTACTTTGCTTGGTAAAGCTAATTTTGTTTTTCAAGGTGAAATATGAGTTTTGAAGTTATTACGGCTTTAATTACTCCATTTTTTAAAAGTGGAAAAGTAAATTATAAAGGATTATGTTCATTAATTGATTATCAATTAAAAAATGGAATTGATACTTTTGTTATTTTTGGAACAACAGGTGAAGGGGCTACTATTTCTAATAAAGAAAAATATCATATAATAAAAAAACTAAATAATGATTATGGTTTATTGATTAATTTAATCGTTGGGGTATCACAAATTGATACTTTATTAGCCATTGAAGAAGTAAAGTATTTGTCTAAATTAAAAATACAAGGCTTTTTAGTCTTGTCACCTACATATTTAAAAACGAATGAACAAGGCGTTATTAATCATTTTCTAAAAATTGCCGAAAGTACATCTTTTTTGGTGTATTTATATTATATTCCTAAAAGAACTGGGCAAAGTTTTTCTCCAGAAATTTTAAAAATACTAAAACAACAAAAAAATATTCGAGGAATTAAAGATGCTTCGAATAGTAAAAAATATTTTGAACATTTATTAACTTTTCAAGATTTAAATTTTCAAATATATTCTGGTGAAGATGCTTCTTTAATGGAAATAATTAAAAATGCTGATGGATTAGTTTCAGTGATTTCTAATGCTTATCCTAAAACTATTAAAGATATTGTTAGATTATATGAAAGTAATTATTTAGATGAAGCTCAATGCTTATTTGATAAAATTTCAAAAATGATAGAACTACTCTTTTCAGAACCTAATCCTATTCCAATTAAATATTTAATGAGCAGAATCTTATTTTTGACAAATAATTACCATTTGCCATTGTATTATCCTAGTGAAGAACTTAAGCAGATGATAGATGAAGAGATGAGGAGATTGAATAATGAAGATTTTATTGATCGGTAAAGGTAGGATGTCTATTGAATTTAAAAAGTTGTATTCTAATGAAATTGTTGATAATTTTTCGTGTAAAGAAGAATTTATAGATTATGATAATTTAGATGGAGTAATAGATTTTTCTTATCCAGAATTATCTATTTCTAGTGCTAGTTATTGTTTAAAACATCATATTCCTTTAGTGATTGGAACAACGAATTTGACTGATAAACAATTGCAAATAATTAAAGATGTTAGTAAAGAAATCCCTATTTGTGTAGATAGTAATTTTTCTTTAGGTATTTTAAAATTAAAAAAATGTATTGATTCTTTATCTTCATGCCATTTTGATAAAATTATTATTAGAGAATATCATCATGTAGATAAAAAAGACACTCCAAGTGGAACCGCCTTATCTTTAAAAAAATATTTAAATAAATTATTTTTAAATAGTATAGAAATTATGTCTTTTAGAGAAGGCAATATTTGTGGTATGCATTCAATTGAATTTATTAATAAAGGCGAAAGTATTATTATAACTCATGATGCAAAAAGTAGAAGTATTTTTGCTTCTGGAGCATATGAAGCTTTAAAGATTTTAAAAAATAAAAATAAAGGATTTTTCAATTTTGGAGAAATTATTAATGGATAAAAAAACAATAGCCATTTTAATTTTTTCATATGAAAAAGAAATAAAAAATATTGATAATTTAAAAATAATTGGTAGTAAATATTTTTCTTTTATAAAAGATGATTTTAAATTATTAAAAAAGTTTGTTGAAAATAATAATTTATCTTCATTTGAATTCTTTTTACAATCAGTTAATCAAGGCTTTCCTTTAATGAAGTATGAAGAAAATGATTATCGTATTGAACCAGGAGCAATTATTCGTAATCAAGTTAGTTTAGGTCATAAATGTGTTATTTTAATGAATTCGACAATTAATGTTGGAGCAAAGATTGGAAATAATACAATGATTGATATGAATGTAGTTATTGGTTCAAGTGCAGTAATAGGAAATAATTGTCATATTGGGGCAGGAGCAGTTATTGCAGGTATTATGGAACCTAATAACAAAAAGAATGTAGTAATTGAAGATAACGTATTTATTGGCGCTAATAGTGTGGTTTTAGAAGGAATAACTATTGGTCATCATTCTATTATTGGTGCAATGTGTTTAGTAAATAAAGATATTCCACCTTACTCTTTAGTAATGGGTGTACCTTGTAAAGTAGTAAAAAAAGTTGATAAAAGATTATTAGAAAAATGCAAGATAGAGATGAACTTAAGATAATTAGAAGATATTTACATCAACATCCAGAATTATCATTTCAAGAATATAACACGCAAAAATATATTATTTCTTTTTTTGATAAAATGAATTGTAAAATTTATAAAGTTAAAACAGGTGTATTAATATATTTCGATTTTCATAAAAAAGATATTATTGCTTTTCGAGCGGAAGAAGATGCTTTAAGTATTGAAGAAACTAATGATATTAATTATAAATCTCTAAATAAAGGTATTTCACATGCCTGTGGACATGATGGACATATGGCTATTTTAATGATGTTAGGAAAATATATTAATAGTCACTATTTAGAAAATAATTATCTATTAATATTTCAACCATCAGAAGAAAAAAATGGTGGTTCAAGATGTATTATCGAAAGTGAATTTTTTAAAACACATAAAATTAAATATATCTTTGCTTTACATTTATATCCAACTTTAAAAGAAGGAATTATTTATTCAAAAAGCAAAGAATTTTTACCAATGTGTGTAGAAATTGATATTAAAATTAAATCATTTTTTACACATGTAGGAAATAGGAATTATCTTTATGATTGTAATTATATATTGAGTTTAATAATGAAAGATTTATATCAGCATTTTAATAAAAAAATTTTTAATATTGGTTATATTCAAGGAGGAGTTGCTAGAAATATTGTCTGTGGTGAAACTACTTTATTAATTACTTTAAGAAATTATAAATATGAAGATTATTTAAAACAAAAAGAAATAATTATTAATATTTTGAAAAAGTATAGTACAGTTAAAATTAATTATCATTTTAATGATGATTTTTTACCTGTTTATAATGATGAAAAATTATTAAAAAGAATTGGTAAAATGTATCATGTAGAACTTACAAATAAAAAAACAATCGGAGATGATTTTTCTTTATATAATTTAATTAGCACTACGAATTATAGTTTATTAGGAGTTAAGAGCGCTTTTTTACATCAAAGTGATTTTGATTTTAATGATGATGTTTTGTTAGTAGGATTAAATTATTTTATTAGTTTATTAAATATTAAATGATTTTGTTTAGAGACATTATGTTATTAAATCTTCATAATTTCATTAACAATTACAATTCTTATTTTATACCAAAGTAAAACATACTATTTCTATATCTCTTATATAAGCAGTTTTACTTTTTGTTTGAAATTTTGTATAACCATTTTATTTGCTAAAAATATGGGTCAGTTTAAACTCAAAATATGGGTCAGTTTAAGCAAAAAATGTGGGTTAATTTTATTTACAAATATAGGTCAGTTTGATAAAATATATGTGAAATTTAGAAAAGAGATATGTGATTATGAATAAAATAACTGATAAATCAATATACAAGTCAAGAATAGTTGATAAATTGGTGGAAAAAGATTTAAGAATATTTGGAGCTATTTGTATTGAAGGCCCTAAATGGTGTGGAAAAACTTGGACATCATTTCATCATGCTAAAAGCGAATTTTTTGTTGGTGATCCTAGTGGTAATTTTTCAAATAGGATGCTTGCAGAAGTAGAACCCTATACAGTTTTAAAAGGAGAAACGCCTCGCTTGATTGATGAATGGCAAGAAGTACCAGCCTTATGGGATGCAACAAGAGCTTTTGTAGATAAAAATGGCAATAAAGGACAAATAATTTTAACTGGTTCATCAACCCCAGTAAATAAAGGTGTTTTACATAGTGGAACAGGGAGAATAAAGAGCATTAGAATGAATACTATGTCATTATATGAATCTGGAGATTCAAGTGGCATTATTTCTTTAAAAGATTTATGTGAAAATAAGTTTGAATCTAAAATTTTTGAAGAAACAAGCCTTGAAAAATTAGCTTATTTAATTGTTAGAGGTGGATGGCCTGGAAATATTAATATAAATGAAAGTGATTGTGATGAGTTAGCTCTTGGATATATGGAAAATGTTGCTAAAACTGATTTAAAACAATTAGATAAAGATATAGATTATAATGAACATAAAGCAAAATTGATTTTAAAATCTTTAGCTAGAAATGAATCAACAACTGTTTCTAATCAAAAAATTTTAGATGATATAATTGAAAATGATAATTCATCTATTAGTAAAAATACATTATCTAAATACTTAGATGCTTTCAATAGAATGTTTTTATTTAATAACCAGGAACCTTTTTCTCCAAATATAAGATCTTCATTACGTGTTAAACAAATGGAAAAAAGACATTTTTCTGATCCAGCTATGGCATGTGCAATGTTAAAACTAAATCCAAAGAAAATGATGAATGATTTAAAAACTTTTGGATTTATGTTTGAAGCAATGGTTGAAAGAGATTTATCTATATATGCTCAATTATTAAGTGCTAAATTATTTCATTATCAAGATTATAAAAGCAATGAAATAGATGCGGTTATAGAATTAGAAGATGGAAATTGGTGTGCCATAGAAATCAAATTAGGATTAAATAAAGTGGAAGAAGGTTCTAAGAATTTAATCAAAGTATGTAAAGATATAGTCGATAATGGTGGTAAAGAGCCAATAATGAAATGTGTCATTTATGGTGTAGGAAATATAGCTTACAAAAATGCTGATGGGGTTTATATTATTCCAATAACTGCATTAAAGCCTTAATTTGATTATATCGCATTAAACTTATTTTAATTTTTGTTGTATGGAAATAATTATATTAGTTCTATCTTTTAATTTTCTTTCATTAAAGGATATAACTTGACATTTTGTTATTGATTCTACAGTTCTAAACCTAAATAGTATTTAGAGTCTTGCTTTTTTTAATTCAATTTCATGGTTAAAAAAATCTGATAGCATATTGTATCAGACCTATTCGATTTAATGGTGAGAGCGATGAGACTTGAACTCACAAGCATTTAAGCATTGGCTTCTGAAACCAAAGCGTTTACCAATTTCGCCACACTCCCATATGAAAATAATACAATTAAATTTTCTAAATAACTATATAATTTTATTCTTTTAAAAATGTTGATAATAATAATAAGTTTTATGATATTTAAATTATTTTTCTATATATTATAATTAATAAATTATCTATATTTAAAATATAAAATTAAAATTTAAATTGTTTTTTTTGACATAAAAGTAATTTGTTAATAAAATATTCTATAACATTAATATATTTGTTTATGTAATAAGGTGATAAATATGGATGAAAATTTTAACAAATTTAAAAAGAAAATTATGATAGAACATCTAATTAAGTCAATTATATATTCTGTATCGCTTGGATTAGGAATTACTTCGGTTTTATTTGTAATTTTTAAAAGAATTCCTCTTATTTTGAATTTTTTTGTTTATTTAATAATTGGTGTGGTTATTTCTTTAATTGCATTTTATCTTTTATATAATGCTTATAAACCTAAAGATGAAGAAATTGCTAAAAGATTAGATAAGCAATTTTCTTTACATGAAAATGTGGAAACAATGGTAAAGTTTAAAAATGAAGATAATGCAGTGGTTAATGTACAAAGAAAAATGACTTCTTCTAAACTTGAAAGAATACCTAGCAAATCTTTACCAATGAAGTTTGCTGTTACAATGTTTGTTGGAGTGTTTGTTTCGCTTGGAATGTGTGTTGGTTCTTTCTTTGTTCCTGAAAAAAAGGTTAATGCAGATATTGTAGATAACAGTAGTTCTTCTAGTGAAAAAAATTCAAATACAAGTTATGATAATCAAAGTTCATCTTCATCAACTTCTCAAGAATCAATTTCTGATAGGATTGATAAAATTATTGAAGAAGTAAAATCTTCTTCTTTAGATGATAAAACTAAAGATGAAATAATTGATAAACTTGAGAATTTAAAAGATGAATTACCTTCTTCGGAAGATAAAAACCAAACTATTGATAATACAAAAAAAGAAATTGATGAAATAATTGATAAACTTAATTCAAAAAATATTATTGGTGAAAAACTTTCTTTATCTGAAAATGAAAATGTAAAATTACTTGGTGAAGGAATTAAAAACATTGATAAAGATAAAATTAAATTAGCTTTAGATAATATTAAAAATGAAATAAAAGATAATTTAAGCAAAAAAGAACTTTATTATAATGAAATTGATACAGCTTTAAAAGCCTCTTTGCTTGAAGGAGTTAGTGAAGATGATGAATTATATCAAGCTTTAAATAAGTTTATTAATAGTTTGATTAATGCTGATATTGAATTGTTAGATAATATTTTCTCTACAGCTTATGAAGATATTTTAAAAGCTTTGGAAAAACAACAAAGTAATGAAGCAATAAAAAACAAAATTGATGAAGAACTTGATGCTTTAAAACCTGATAATAGCGATTCATCCGATGATGGAGAAAAAGGTGATCAAAAAGATGATTCTAAAGATGATTCTAATGGCGATAAGAAAGATGATTCTTCTGTAGATGGCGATCAAAAAGATGATGATAAAGGCCAAGGTGGAAAAGAAGATGGTAAAACTCAATATGGTAGTGATGATAAGGTTTATTCAAAAGATGGAACATCTACTGAATATGGAGATGTTTTAGACGATTATTATGGTGATATTGTTAATGGGGAAAATGATGGTGAATCTCCAGATGATATTGGTGATATTATAGATGATTATTTTTCTACTTTATATGGTAATGGTGGAAAGTAGTAAAGGGGTAAAATATGGCAAGTGAAGAAGAAGTAAAAAAATTTGCAGATGAAATTTCAAAAATAAAACAAGAAATTCATAAAGATGTTATTGGTCAAGATGAAGTAATTGATAATGTAATTATTGCTATTATTTCTGGTGGTAATGTTCTTCTTGAAGGTGTTCCAGGAGTTGGAAAAACTAGACTTGTTAGATCTTTATCACAAGTAATGGATTTGCCTTTTTCAAGAATTCAATTTACTCCTGATTTAATGCCTTCAGATGTAACAGGTACTAATATTATTCAAAAAGATAAGGATGGTAATTTAAAAACAACTTTCCAAAAAGGACCTATTTTTGCATCTTTAGTATTAGCTGATGAAATTAATAGAGCCACACCAAAAACTCAATCCGCTATGCTTGAAGTTATGCAAGAACATAAAGTAACAATACAAAATAAAACACATCTTCTTGAAGAACCATTTTTTGTTATGGCAACTGAAAACCCAATTGAACAAGATGGTACATATCCTCTTCCAGAGGCACAAATGGACCGTTTTATGTTTAAATTAGTAATGACTTTTCCAACTAATGAAGAATTAATGAATATTGTTAATATTACACAAGTAACCATGAGTGAAAATGCAAAAAAAGTTATTGATGGTCAAACAATTTTAAAAATGAGAGAATTATCTAAAGATGTTCCAGTTATTGATGATATTTTATATTATGCAATGGATTTAGTGTCTTCTACTCATCCTGAATTAAAAAATGATAAGTATCAAGTTGCTAATAAATATATTCGTTATGGCGCATCTCCAAGAGCGGGGCAAGGTTTAATTACCGCTAGTAAAGTTAGAGCGCTTATTAATGGAAATTATAATGTTAGTTATGATGATATTGATGCCCTTGCTTATCCAATTTTAAGACATAGAATTAAAATAAATTACAATGCAATCAATGAACATTTATCAGTTGATGATGTTATTGGTTTATTAATTAAAGAAAATCAAAAAAGACGTAAATAATTATGCCAAAATTTGTTATTAATGAATCTTTTCTTGAACAAGTTGAACTTTTAAGACTTGCATTAAAAGATAATGTAGCAGGTTTATTTGGTGGTAATCATAAATCAAAAGCCTATGGTTCTTCTTGTGAATTTGCTGATTATCGAAGTTATCTTCCAGGTGATGATATTTCTAAAATCGACTGGAATGTTTTTGCACGTTTTGATCAATTGTTCGTGAAATTATTTCTTGATGAAAGACAAATGCATACTAAAATTTATATTGATGCTAGTGAATCAATGTCTTTTGATGATAAAGATAAACAAGCATTACTTTTAGCTTCTACTTTAGCGTATTTATCAATTAAAGAGACTGATAAAGTTAGTATTTATTATGTACAAAATAAACAAGTTTATGAAGTGGTTTCTTCAATTGTTTGTTTAGATAGTTATTTAAATTCAATATATAAATTAAACGATATTGAATTTAAAGGTGAATCATTTTTAAGTGAAGGTATTATTCCTTCTAATGTTGGTTATGGTGATGGAAAATCAATTATTATTTCTGATTTTTTAACTGATCATAATTATTTTGATATGGTTAATTATTTAAGAAGTAAAAAAAGAGATGTTCTTTTGATTCAAGTTTTATCTAATGAAGAACTTGATCCAATCAAAAAAGGAAAAATGATTTATTATGATGCAGAAAATAAATCTTCATTTTATAAAAAGAACATTGATAAAGATGTTTTAAATGCTTATCATCAAGCTCTTAATTATGTTATTGAAAGAAATCGTGATTTATGTTTATCAGTGGAAGCAAATTATCTTTTAGTTAATTCTAAAGAAAATTTGACTGATATTTTTATGAAAAAGATGATTGAACAGGAGGTCGTAAAATGAAATTTTTGTATCCTCTTGGTTTATTAGGTTTATTATGCATTCCAGTTTTAATTTTAATATATATTTTAAAAAATAAATATGTTGAAAAGATTGTTTCTTCCACTTATATTTGGAATTTAAGTGAAAAATTCTTAAAAAAAAAGAAACCATTAAAAAAAATAACAGATTTAATTTCTTTAGTTTTACAAGTAATAACAGTCTTAATTTTATCTATTTCTATTGCACATCCAGTTTTTACTATTCCTAATAGTGCGGAAAATGTTTGTTTTGTTTTAGATATTTCTGGAAGTATGAATATTAATAATGGCTCAATTACTCGTTTTGAAAAAGGAAAACAAAAAATTGTTGAATTAGTTAATTCTTCTAGTAATGGTTCAACTTTTACTTTGATTACTGCTTCTAAAGAAACAAAAGTTATTTTAGAAAAAGAAGAAAATAAAGAAAAAGTTTTAAATAAATTAAATGAAATATCCTTAGATTATTCTTCTTCATCTTTAATAGATGCTTTAACTACTATCCAAAATTATTATAATGAGCAAAAAATTGGTCATACATATTTAATAACTGATAAAACTTATTCTTCAGTTAATAATATTGATTTAATAAATGTTTCTTCACAAGAAGAAAATTATGCTTTATATGATTCTAAATATCAAATTAGAAAAGGTAGGATTAATATTAGTGGAAATCTAATCTCTTATGAATCTGATAGTGTTTTAAATATTAATCTTTATTTAGATGATAAATTTATTGTTAGTCAAGAAGTTAATGTTAATAAAATGGTAGAAAAACAATATTCTTTTAGTATTGATGAACAAGAATTTTCTTCTATGAAAGTGGAGATAACAAACTCTGATGCTTTAAGTCTTGATAATATTAATATTCTTTATAGTGTAGGAAGTAAAAATGTTTGTTCAACATTAATTGTTACAGGGAATAGTACTTTTTATGTTAGTTCAATTTTAAAAGCTATTGGAAATGTTAAAATTGAAGAAATAAGTCCATCTAGTTATCATAATCAACAAGGATATGATTTATATATTTTTGATTCATATTCTCCTAATGTATTACCAAATGATGGAACAATATGGTTAATCAATACTTCAAAGAACATTGCTTCTTCAGGATTTGTTGTACAAAATAGTGTTTCTTTAAAAGATGGTGGAAAAACTATTTATGAGCAAGAAAAATCTTCTTTATATAATGAATTAACTAAAAACACTAAAAATAATTCAGTTTCAATTAACCAATATATGAAATATGGTTTATATCGTGAATTTACTACGATTTTAAGTATTAATAAAATTCCTCTAATTTTTGCTGGTAATAATGATTATGGTAATCGTGAAGTAGTTTTCTCTTTTGATTTTCAAAATACTGATTTTCCTTTACTTTATGATTATATTGTTTTAATGAGAAATTTTTTAAATTATTCTAATCCATCACCTTTAGAAAATCTATTTTATAAAGTAGGGGAAGATATTAATGTAAATATTGTTAATGATTGTTCAAGTGTTAAAGTGATTTCACCAAGTAATAACATTTCTTATTTAGAAACAAATTTTTCACAAACTAGTTTTTCTTTAGATGAAGTAGGAACTTATCAATTTGATTTTTTAATCAATAATGAAATTAAAACATATAAAATTTATGTTGAATTTGATAGTGAGGAAGGTAAAATATTTGATAATCAAACAAGTATTGATTTAATTAATAATTCAAATAATTTAAAATTTGATGGCATTTTGGATAATTTATTTATTGTTATCTTACTAGCGGCAATTTTATTTAGTATAGATTGGATGTGGTATAGTTATGAGCAACGTTAGTTTTTCTAATCCATTTTATCTATTAGTTTTTATTCCATTAGTAATTGTGGTTATTATTGGTTATTTTTTAATTGATAAAAAATCAAGAAAGTTACCAAAAAATATTATTTCTTTGGCTTTACATCTTATTATTTGTGTGTTGATTTCTTTAAGTGCCGCTGATTTTTCTTGTTTAAATACTGCTTCTCAAACTGATTTATATGTTCTTGCCGATGTTTCTTCTTCTAATGAAGAAAATGTTGATTTAATGGATAGTTATATTAATCAAATCTCTGCTTCTTGTGATAATGGAACTAAGATGGGTTTAATTTGTTATGGTAAAAATTTTGAAGTCTTAACTTCTTTAGGTGGAAGAATTAGATCAGTCAAACAAAGTGTTGTAGATAAAACTGCAACTGATTTAGAAGGCGCTTTAAGATACACTAATTCTTTATTTAATAGTGATTCAGTAAAAAGAATTATTTTGATTTCTGATAGTTCACAAACTGATAATAATGCACTTAATGCTTTAGATGATTTAATTAAAAATAATGTTTATATTGATGCAATATATTTGAATAATATTTTGGATGGTTATGAAGCACAAATTAATAATGTGTATTATTCAAAAAGTGTTTATTTAAATCAAGAAGATGAATTAAAGGTTTCTATTCAATCTTCAAGCAATACTAGTAGTAAAATTTCTTTGTATTGTAATAATAGTGAAGTTAAAACTTTAGATGTTAGACTTACTAAAGGTATTAATATTATTAATTTTCCTTTAGATAGTTCAAATAAGGGAATTTTTAATTATGAAGTTAGATTAGAGGCTACTTTAGATACTATTCAAGAGAATAATATAATGAAATTTCAACAAGAGGTTGCTTCTAAAATTAATGTATTACTTGTTTCAGAAACAACAACTGATTATTTAGAAATAAATAAACTATATAGTAATTTATATGGAGAAGATAATTATCAAATCGATCCATATATTGGTAGTGATGCTTCTTTAGGAAAAACAATTCAAGAGACTCCATATTCAATTGTTGAATTATGTAAATATGATGAAATTGTTTTATCTAATATTAATATTTCTCAAATTAATAAAGCTGATGAATTTACTTCTTCATTAAATGATTTTGTTTCTTTTTATGGTAAATCTTTATTAACTTTTGGGGCAACTTATTCAACTGGAACTAATTATATGAGTAAATATAATGGCTTATTACCAGTTCAATTTGAACAAAGTGATGCGAAAGCGTTAACTATTATTGTTGATTCTTCTTATTCTATGGAAACTGATGATCGTCTAAAAATGGCTAAAGAAGGTGCTAAAGCATGTTTAGATTTATTAAATGAAAAAGATTATGTTAGTATTATTTCTTTTGCTACTGATGCTAAAGTAATTCAACCATTAACTTCTATTAATAATAAAGAAGAAATTATTAAAGCAATTGATACAATTAGTTTAGATAGCTCTAATTCTATTTTTGTAGGTGCTTCAGCTTCAACTAATTTTAATGTAGGATTAAATGCGGCTTATTCACAATTAAGAAATATAAATATCGATGATAAACAAATTTTATTTTTAACCGATGGTCAACCAAATGATAGTGAAGAAAATATTTATAAAACTCTTAATAACATGAAAAAAGATAACATCATTACTTCTTTTATTAATATTTCTTGCCGTGAAGGTGAAGATTTATTAAAAGACTTAATTGCTGTTAGTGGAGGAACTTATTATTATGTTAACCAAGCTAGTGAAATTGTAAAAATCATTCTTACTAGTGTAGCGGATAAAGTAGCAAATACCAAAATTGAAGGTGATTTTAATATTAACATTAAAGAAAAAAATGATGATACAATTAAGGATATTACTTCACTAAGCCATATTCTTGGCTATAATTATTCAAGAATTAAATCAAGTGCTAATACAGTCTTAACTGTTACATATACTAATGAAGAAGGTGGAACTCGAGAAGTTCCATTGTATGCATATTGGTCTTATGGTAAAGGGAAAGTTTCGTGTTTTACTAGTAATATTGGTGATAATTGGACCAAAGAATTTAGAAGATCTGCTTCAGGAAAACAATTTTTAATGAATGTGGTTAGTAATTCGCTACCATTAGAAAGAAATGGATCAGTTTTTGATACAAATATAATTAATAATGGATTTACTTCAAATATTAATATATCAATATCGAATAATAATGATAATGGTTTTGTTAAAGTCAAAGTTACTTCCCCAAGTGGAAAAGAAGAAGAAAAATACTTAGAATATAAAAATTCTCTTTTTAGTGGTGTATTTACTACAAATGAAGTTGGATTATATAAAATGAATATTTCTTATACATCGATAAATGTTCAAGTTGAAGATGAACAAAACTTTTATTTTTCTTATTCTAAAGAATATGATAAATTTACTACCAAAGATGAATCACTTCTTTATAAACTAACTAAAGATCGTGGAAAAGTAACTGATAAAGTGGACTATGTATTAAATAATGAAGAAATTATTAATCGAAGTGAACATAGTTTGATTATCGAATTTTTAATTACTTCCATTATATTATTTGTTATAGATATCGCCATTAGAAAGATTAATTTCAAATCAATTATTAGAAAATATAATAAAAACATATAAAAAAATAATATTAATTCAGCCAAAGTTAAAAAAGCTGAATTTTTTTATAGATTTTTTTATAAAATATTGATAAAAATATAATAAATAAATATAATCTTAGTTAGTGGTAACTAACTGTGGTTATTTCTATTTTCTGAAAGGGGAAATTTTGATGGAAAAGAAAAAGTATTTAAGACCAATTTATGAAGTAGAAGTTATTGAATTAAATGATGCTATTTTTACTTCTGGAGCTGTGGATAAATCCGATGGCAATCATCAATTTGGAGGAAATCCAGACTTATCTTTATAATAAAAGGGGAACTTAATAAAATGAAAAAAATGAAATTATTAGTTTTAGGATGTGGATTACTTCTAGTTACTTCATTTGCTCCTAAACAAACATTAATTAAAGAAAATAAAGATTTAATCTTATCTTGTGAAGAAAAAAATAATGTTGGCATTAATTTGAAAAAGTTAGCTATCACAAGTAGTGCTACTGTTGGTAAAACTTATGTTCAAAATGGTGAATATGATGCCAATAAGATGTTGAGATTTGCTACACCTGTTAATGGAGATTTTGATAGTTTAACTTATCATATTGAAATTGAAGGATATCCTGAAGTGGTAAGTAAAAATGTTGAAACTGTTTATAAGGGAATTGAAACTAATGGCACAGTTAGTTACTTTAATGGAACTGATGTTGTTACTAAAGAAGATGAATTAACTAAAGAGTGGTATTGGGCTTGCTTTACTATTGAATTTACTTCTTATAAATATTATACAGCAAGCATTAATGCTTATGTTACAGGCTCATCTTCACTAGTTGAAGGCGAATTAAAATCAGAAGCTAAAAATGATGTATCTTTAAGAGATGAATTAATGAAAGGAGATACACCTTCATTAAAAGCATTAGATACAAAAACTTTAGGTGAATGGAGAAATGATGGAGCGACAATTGTTGTTAAAAATAATCAATTAACTTATTCAAAAGGTGGAGTAGATACTGTTTTGAATTATGTTAATGTTGATGGATATTACTTTGTATTTGCTGATGGTAACAATAATGAATTAGAAATTAAATATAGTTCTCAATATTCCAATCAATTAGATGTTAATGGTGTTATTAATGAAAGCAAAGTTTACTATCAATCATTCAGTAAATTTGTCGCTATTACATCTTTAGAATTAACAACAAAGAAAACAGAATTAGTTTATGGATTAGATAGTACATTTACAATTAATGCAACAACAAATAAAGATGCAACTGGTGAAGATATAGTTTGGTCTTGTGATGATGATAGATTTGAATTTGATGGTAGTGGAAAATCAATTTATGTTAGTGTTCCTGAGTTATATGAATTTGAATCTGGAGAAGAAAATGTGATTATTACTTTCACTGCAAAAAGTGCAGAAGGTGGAGTAAACGATTCTATTGAAGTTACTATTAGAAAAAAAATTGAAGTTAAATACATTACTTTAAAAGAACCTTCATTAGAAATGCTTAAAGGAGAAACAAAAGACATTACAGCCTCTGTAAATAGTGATGCTGATGTTAAAACTTTAAAATATACCTCTTCTAATTCAAAAATTGCTAAAGTTTCAGTGAATTCTACAACTGGGGTTGCTACTGTAACAGCAGTTGCTGAAGAAGGTGAAACTGATATTAAAGTTGAATCAACTGATGGTAGTAATATTAGTAAAAAAATCCATATTGTTGTTAAAAAGCCAACAGCAAGTGAAAGTGTTTTTAAAAATCAAGCTTTCGTTGGAACATGGACTGGAGAAGGAAGTAATAGCGGAACTCCGGCAACATTAACTATTAATAAAGATGGGACTGCTAAATTAGTTGCTGGATATGATGATGAGTTTGAATATGAATTTACACTTGCTAGTGAAGAAGATAAAAAAGCAGTGTTTAATGGAACATTAACACTTGAAGTTATTATTAATGGTGCATATTTAAGAGTTACTATTGATGATGGTGAATTTATTGATGGAATTTACGATTGTTTTAATGATAATTTTGAAAGAGCGTAAGCAAATTATTAATATTTTAGAGCAGATTTATTTCTGCTCTTTAAAATCTTATTAAATAATTATATATCGATAATAAAATTCTTTATATAAGTGCTAATTAATTAATGATATTTTAATTATTTTGTTGATATATATATTAAAATAATATATAAAATAATATAAATAATTTAAAGGGGAATAAAAAAGTGAAAAAAATCCTTTTACCAATATTATCCTTTCTTTTATTGTTTAGTTGTGGTGAAACTATAAGTACTTCTACTTCGTCGGAAAGTACAAGTTCTGAGTCTAGTTCACTAGATAATGAAGAAAAATGGACAAAAGAAACGTATGATGTTATTCAAGAAGTAATGAATCCAGAGTTCATTCCATATATTAATGCAGATATGGTTAGTGCTATGGTTTCCACTGATGAACAAAGTAATTTGCCTTATGTATCAATCACTTTAGCGGGTGGATTTAATTCTTCCTCAATAGAAGATGAATATGAAGCGTTATTAACTGAAAATGGTTTTACTATTGTTGGAAATGATGGTTATCCTTATGGATATAAAGAATATTCTTTAACTCAAGATGGAGTTATCCAATATGAAGTAAGTCAAACAGGTGTATTTTCTTTAGTTTGTTATGTGATAACTAGTAGAATGACTGAATGGCCAGAATATTATATTCAAAATATTTGTGATACATCAATTCCAAAGTATGAAACAAAAACATATGAATATTCTATTGCTTATGATAAAACAAATTCACATGGTTATTATTTAACAATGAATTGTAATAAAGCTGGTAGTAATTCTATAGAAACTTATTCTGATTTACTTATTAAAGATGGATATAATATAACAAATAAAAATGATATATATTATGCTGAAAACAATGAAAAAGAAGTTGAAATATTGTTTTATTATAATGATGTTAGTGATGATTTATTTTTAAAAGTAATGTCAATATCTTCTTGGCCTGTATCGGATATTAATTTCTTTTTAGGTGAAGGGTTGCCAAGATATTTGGATGTTCCACTTAGTGAATATACTTATATGACTCCATCCAATAAAGAATTACTTGTTTTATATTTTGATAATGCTGAGCAAGATGCTAAAGATCAATATAAAGCTAGTTTACTTAAAAATGGTTGGGAAACCGATAAAGAAGATGATTATTTCTTGTATAAAGTAATAAATGGTGTTGAAAGAGGCGTTCAATTATCGTATGGCTTTATTGAAAATTTAAATATTTATTCATTTGTAATTGCGATATATTAAAGGAGAAAATTATGAAAAAAAGTTTTTTATTAATGGGTTTATCTGTTGCACTTCTTGCTGGATGTGGAGAAACAAGTTCGAGTGTTGATACTAATACATCTTCAACTTCTACTTCTTTTAATACTTCAGAATCATCTAGTAGTAATTCAACTTCCTCTCAAAGAAAGAATATGTTAAAAGAGGCTTTGAAAAAAGATTATTCTAATATGACACTTACTGTTGATACAAAAATTTATAATGATATGTTATCTGAAAGTGAATTAGAATCTTGGACAGAGTATTACTATAATGATTATACAGTTGTTTCATTTACTCAAGGTGATGATACTATGTATAGCTATTATCATGAGTATAATAATGAAAGTTATTTATATTTTACTCAAGAAAAAAATAATGATAAATCAAAAGCTGGTTGGTTAAATAAAGGATGGAAAGATTCAACTTTAGCTTTAGGTTATACATATTTTGATTTTAATGATGTTTTAAAATTATTAGATCCTGATGATGTTGCTTATCTTAATAATACTTATGTTGTTAATGATAAAAATAAATGTCAAGAAATGGCATCTGATTTTTTAGGTAAGTTAAATGCATATTCATTAGATATTAGTAATATTCAATTTACTGTTAGTGATAATGGTTATTTAACAAGAATTGTTGGTCTTGTTGATGCTAGTGATGATGAAAGTGATTATATTGATATTAATTTATTTAATTTTGGTTCTACTACTTTTGATGATAGTATGCTTCCAGATGCTCCAACTTCAACAAATGTTATTGAGTATTGGCAATATAAAGGTTGGGATGGACCTTGGGTTGATAAATATGTAAATGAAATTACTATTAGTTTTGATGGTAATGTGAATACTGAAGAAGGATATGATGCAGTCTTAGAACTTGATGATGAACTTACTATTAAATCTAGTTTAAGCCCAACTGATTATAATGTTGAACCAAGTTTAACATGGGTTAGTACAACTGATGCTGTTAATGCTGAAAGTGGAAATAAGCAACACACATGTAAAGTAACTGCTACTAAAGGTGGAGAAGCAGAAGTATATGCCACATATGTAATTGATAAAAATACAACAATTACTTCTAATAAATTAAAAGTCAAAGTTAATGGCATTCCTGAACAAAATAAAGCTGATGCAATCTATGATTTTGCTTTCAATAGTGTTTCTAGTAATGGTGAAGTAATTGCTACTAATAAAGTCACAAATACTAAACCATATGAAATTACAACCACTAATCCTTCAACAGGTAAAGTATATTTAAATGATGGAAAGAATAGTGATGGTGCTTATGAAAAAGGTGAAAAAGCAGTCATTTTATCCGATGGTGGACAAAGTACAACTTATTCATTAGATTCATTTGTACAATTTAATTTTGGTGAACAACAAGTATCTAGTATTTCTTTATATTATGCAATGTTCTTCGATCATGGATTTGATGCTTTAGCGTTTATGAGTAAATGCGCTATTGAAACATCTAATGATGGTACAAATTGGGAAAGCATTGATATTAAAGATGAAGTAAAAGAAAATATTTCTTATAAACATAAAAACTTATTAGAGAAATCTTTTGCTCCAGCAAGTTATGTTAGAATTGCCGTTCATTCTTCAATGGTTGGTAAAGGCTTATCTTTTGCTATTTCTGATATAGCATTTATGGCTAATAATGATTGTAATAATTATCTTGAACCATCTGAAAAAGTTAATGTTGAATCAGTTGTTATATCTCAAGATACAACTGAAGCTTATGTAGGCAAAACAATTCAATTTGCTGGTAAAGTCAATCCTAGCAATGCTTCTAAACCTCAATTAACTTGGTTTAGTAGTAATGAAGAAGTAGCAACAATTGATACAAATGGGTTATTAACTGGCTTAAAAGCTGGTAAAACTGAAGTATATGCTATGGCTGATGGAGTATCTTCTTCACATGTAGAAATTACAATTAAAGATTATCCAACCCTTGATAGCAATATTAAAGGACAATTTAAAGGTGAATACAATTATAAAATAATGTTACTTGATTTTGTTGATAATTCATTAACTATTGAATTTAATGATAAAGCATATTCATTAACTTATACTGATTATCAAGATTCAAATCTTGCTTCTGATAGATATTTCATTTTTACTGATGCAAATAATAACAATATGTATGTTAGATATTCTTCTGATCAATTGAAATTCTATGGTAATTTAGATGGAAGTAAAATAAATTATAGTGAATTTAATAAATATGTTGCTGCTAGTAAAATTGTATTGTCTACTGATAAAACTGAATTTAAATATGGTGTAGATAAATCATTTACTGTTAAAGCAAGTTTTAATCCAAGTAATGCAACTGGTCTTGGTGTCAAAGATCTTACATGGTTTTCTTCTAATACTAGTGTTTTAGAAGTTTCTGATACAACAGCGACTGCTAACATTGTAACAATTAAAGGTGTTGGTACTGCTACTATTATTGCTACAAATGGTGATGATGTAATGGGAAGAATTGCAATTACCGTTAAAGAAAAAACTTTAGTTAATACTCTTACTTTAGAAAGTGAATCTGGTGAAGTTGAAGTTGGTTCGACTCTTCAAATTAATGCTTCTGTTAATGAAGATGCAGATGTTAAAGATTTAGTTTATGAATCTAAAGATAAAAAGATTGCTACTGTTTCATCAACTGGTTTAATTACAGGTGTTAAAGAAGGCGCTACAACAATTAGTGTTAAAACTACGGATGGTAGTAATTTAGAAAAAACATTTACAGTTACTGTAAAGGCTTCAACAAGCACATTACCTTTCCCTGTCGATGGAAATTGGACAGGGTATGATGATTATGAAGCTTGTCCAACTACTTTAATGATTGCAAGTGATGGAAAAGCAACATTAACAGTTAATTATGATGAAGAAATATTTGTTGGTGAATTTACTTATAAAGAGTTAGTTGAAGATGGAAATGGCAAATGGTTAGTTTTTGAAGGTACTATGAATGGTGAAACAGCTACTTTAAGAGTTAATAATGGCTCTTCTATTTCCAAGACAAGCGATATAAAAATTGAATTACTTAATGAAAATAATGAAGCATTTACAATTTATAGCTTTATTACATTTGGTGAAGGTTCATCATTTTGTGTCTTTAATGCGGCTTAGTTTATGAAAAAAAGTAATTTGTTTATTTTAGTATTACCTTTATTATTTATATCTAGCTGTGGAAATGAATCTTCAACTAGTTTAGGTGGAGGTGTTTTAATTACCACAAGTGAATATAATCCTGAAAGTGATTCAAATTTTCCTCATACAAGTGAATCAATCACCACTAGTGAAGAAGAAAAATTATCTAGTATATTTGTTGGTGAATTTGTAGGAATGGATCAAATTCAATCTGCTAAAACAAATCTAAATGTTAATAGTGATGGACATGTTAATTTTGATATAAGTGATTATGACTTTCATTTAGAGTTTAATTTTGTAGAAGAAGATAAAGAAAAGAGTATTGCTTATTTTAAAAGTAGTAATGATGATACTTTGAAAATGGAAAAAGGAGCGTCTTATATGTTTGTTACAGTTAATGATGCTAATTATATTACAAGTGACTATCTTTTATTTGATGATGCTCAATTTGAAAGGATTTAAAGATTATGAAAAAGAATTATTTATGGCTAATTGCTTTGTTTTCATTAGTTGGATGTGGAGAAAATGCTTCTATAAATGATAACTCTAGTAATCAAACTACAACTTCAGAAGATAGAGTAGAATCTTTATATGGAGAACAATTTACTGATCAAATAATTGGAAATTTAAAAGTTGACCTTCCTTTTATGGAAGCAGATGAATATAATTGTGAAGTTAAACAAGACTCTTTTGGCGATCCTTTAGTATGCTTATATTTATTTTATAATGATGCTAGTATAGATTTATCTAGTAAGCTAGAAGAATATTCTCTTATTTGTGAAAGTGAAAACTATACTACAACAATGTCTACTCAACGTGAATTTGATCAATCTACAGGAACTTTTAGTGAATATAATTTGTTCTATGCTGATAAAAATATTGATGATGTAAATGCTGTTGAATTGCAATTTCTAGTAGGAGCTAAAGATTCAAAAGATTGTATTGGAATATTTGCTTTTAATTATATTATTGTTGATCCAGCAAGTTGGCCAACTAATTTAGTGCTTGATGTAATTGGTGAAGATGTTCCTCATTTGCCTGATGATGGATCATATACTTACTCTGCTTCTCAAGAAATAGATTCGGAAACTGGTACAGAATATGTGTTTATTTCTATTAAAGGAGCTTATTATGATGAAGAAGAAGCTTATAGAGATTTATTAAAAACATTGAATTTTACTATTGATGAAACACAATATGATACTTATGGTTATTTTGCTTATTCACCAGATAATTCATATGTTATTCAATTTAAATATTCTGAGTCTTATACTGATTTAGAAATATATATTTGGAGATTAAATTAGGAGTTTTACTCCTTTTTTTTCTTTTTTGCAACTGAAAGTTTACAGTTGTGCAACTAAAATATATAGATAATGATATATTAAATTTGATAATATATTATTAGAAAAAAAGGATATGTGTTATGAATTTAGAATTAGTAGAAGAATTACAAAAACTTAGAAAAGACAATAATTTGTCACAAGAACAATTAGCGGAAAAAATAGGTGTTTCTAGACAAGCCATTTCTAAATGGGAAAGAGGTGAAGCAACTCCTGACAGTGATAATTTAATTTGCTTAGCTAAAATTTATAATATTTCTTTAGATGAACTTATATCTTCTAAAGAAGAGAAAGGAAACAATAACATGAATGAGGAATCTAAAAAAACAGAATTAATGAAAATTAAAGATTATGTTTTAGTTGCATTGCTTTCAATTGTTACAATAATATATTTAATCTTAGGATTTACTTTAAGTTTATGGCATCCAGGATGGTTGTTATATTTTTTACCAGCCATTATCACTTCTATTTTTGATGTTATTGATAAAAAATCAGTTAGTGAATTTGCTTTTCCTTTATTAGTGGCAGGCATTTATTTAGTTTTAGGTTTCTTTTGGAATTTATGGCATCCAGGATGGGTCGTATTTCTTTTAATTCCAGTATTTTATATAGTTTGTAATTTCTTAAAGAAAAAATAATAGTTAAATAATTTATTAACAAATATTCATAATAATATAATTTATTTTTAGATGTTAATTATAAAAAAATATTTAACGGATTTGAAAAATTAAATTTTTGATAATAATTAAAATAAATTATTCTTTTGTGTTATACTAGTTTAGTATAAAAGGAATAACATTTATGGATATTAAAGAAAGAATTATTACATTAACAAAATTATTAAATCAATATGCATATGAGTATTATGTTTTAGATAATCCTACTATTTCTGATTTTGAATATGATCAACTTTATAATGAGTTAGTTAAACTTGAAGAAGACAACCCTTCTTTAGTACAAGAAGATTCACCAACTAAAAGAGTAGGTGATAAAGTTTTAGATCGTTTTGAAAAGATTACTCATAAAGTAAAAATGATGTCCATTAATGATATTTTTGATTATGAAGAAATAAAGAAATTTGATAACGATATAAAAAAAATTGCTAATGTCAATTATTCTTGCGAATTAAAAATTGATGGCCTTTCTGTGTCTTGTAAATATGAAAAAGGTATTTTAAAAGTGGCTTCTACACGTGGGAATGGAACGATTGGTGAAATTATTACTGATAATGCGAAAACTATTAATTCTATTCCTTTAAAATTGAAAGATGAACTTGATATTGAAGTACGTGGTGAAATTTTTATGCCAAAGAAATCTTTTGAAAAGGTTAATTTAGAAAGAGAACAAGAAGGTTTAGATTTATTTCAAAATTGTCGTAATGCCGCTTCTGGAACAATTAAATCATTAGATAGTAAAGTGGTAGCAAAAAGAAAGTTAGATAATTTTATGTATCAAATTGTTGGTTATAAAGGATTATCTACTCAGGGTGAAGTTCTTGAATTTTTAAATAAAGAAGGATTTAAAACTAACAAAGAATATAAAATTTGCAATAATGTAGATGAAATAATTTCTTTTATTGAGTATTGGAAAACTCATAAAGATGATTTACCTTATCCTATTGATGGAGTGGTTATTAAAGTAAATCAATTAAAGTATTATGATGAAATTGGTTATACAGTTAAATCACCTAAATGGTGCATTGCTTTTAAATATCCAGCCGAAGAAGCAAGCACGATTTTAAGAGAGATTACTTTTCAAGTTGGAAGAACTGGTGTAATTACTCCAGTAGCTAATTTTGATACTGTTTTTATTTCCGGTACTGATGTTTCTAGAGCAACCTTGCATAATGAAGATTTTATTAAATTAAGAGATATTAGAGTTAATGATACAATTAGAGTAAGAAAATCAGGAGAAATTATTCCTGAAGTGTTTGCTGTTGATTTTTCTAAAAGAACTGATAAATGTTTACCTTTTGTGATGATTAGTAATTGCCCTATTTGTGGAGAAAAATTAGTTAGAAGAGAAAATGAAGCTGATTATTATTGTGAAAATGAAAATTGTAAAGCAAGAAAATTGAATTCAATTATTCATTTTGCTAGTAAACCAGCGATGAATATTGAATCATTAGGCGATAAATTAATTGAAACTTTTTATAACGCTAATTTGTTAACGGATATAAGCGATATTTATACTTTGGAAAATAAGAAAAGTATTTTAATTAATATGGAAAAACTTGGTGAAAAAAGCGTTGATAATATTTTAGCTTCGATTGATATTTCTAAATCCATGAATCTTGATAAATTAGTATTTGGTTTAGGTATAAGAAATGTGGGAGCAAAAGTAGCTAGTTTATTATGTGAAAGATATCCTTCTATCGATGAATTAATTAATGCTAAATATGAAGATATTTTGCAAATTCCTGATATTGGTGAAACTATTGCTTTAAGTGTAGTTAATTACTTTAAAAAAGAAGAAAATATTAAACGTATTAATTTACTTAAAGAATATGGAGTAAATATGAAATATAAAAAGAAAGATACTATTAATGGTGTATTTGCTCATAAAATTGTTGTTTTAACAGGTAATTTATCTTCTTTTACTCGTGATGAAGCTAGTGAAATTATTGAAAGATTAGGTGGAACTACTTCCAGTAGTGTTTCAAAAAAGACAGATATTGTTTTAGCGGGTGAAAAAGCGGGCTCAAAACTTCAAAAAGCTTTAGACTTAGGTATAAAAATTATTAATGAAGATGAATTTAAGGAAATGATAAAATGAAAAACTTGAAGTACTTTTTTTCTTTTTATAAACCACATCTTAAATTATTTATTTTTGATTTAGTGTGTGCTTTAATAGTGGCTATTTGTAATTTATTTTATCCATATATAACAAAAAATATTATTAATGTTTATGTTCCGAATAAAGAATTAAATTTGATGATTATTTGGTGTGTTATTTTATTAGCCATTTATTTAATCAAAATGGTATTGAATTTTTGCATTCAATATTGGGGGCATATGGTTGGTGTTTATATTCAAGCGGATATGAGAAAAGCCATGTTTAATAAATTACAAAAATTACCTTATAAATATTATGATAACAATAAAAGTGGCACGATAATGTCACGTATTATTAATGATTTAATGGATATTTCTGAACTTGCTCATCATGGACCAGAAGATTTATTTTTATCATTAATTACTTTTGTTGGAGCGTTTATTATGTTAACGACAATTAATATTTATTTAGCTTTAATTGTGGTTATTATTGTTCCAATAATTGTCATATTTGCTATTAAAAGAAAGAAAAAACAAAAAGAAGCATATCGCCAAATGCGAGTTAAAACTGGAGAGATTAACGCTCAAGTTGAATCTTCTATATCAGGTATTAGGGTTTCTAAAGCTTATAATGCTAGTAATCATGAAAAAAATAAATTTGATAATTCTAGTGTGTCTTTTCAAAAAGCAAGAATTGGAGCGTATTATCAAATGGGTATTTTTAATTCAGGAATGAACTTTTTTTCTGATTTATTATATTTAATTGCGATTGTCGCTGGTGGTTTGTTTTTTTATTATGGATTAATTGATGCTGGTAGTTTTGCTGCATATATTTTATATATAACTACTTTAATTACTCCAATTAGAACTTTTGTTAATATTTTTGAACAAATTCAATCTGGTATGACTGGCTTTGAAAGATTTGTGGAAGTAATGAATGAAAAAGAAGAGGATGATAATGGAACAATTACTTTGAAAGAATTTAACAATAGTATTGTTTATGATAATGTTACTTTCGATTATGGAAATCAAAATGTTATTAATAATTTTTCTTTAGAAATTGATAAAGGTAAAAAAGTGGCATTAGTAGGACCTTCTGGAGGAGGTAAAACTACTATTTGCCATTTATTGATGCGATTTTATGATGTTGAAAAAGGAACAATTTCAATTGATGGAATTAATATTAAAGATTACACTTTATCTTCTTTAAGAGATAAAATTGGTATTGTATCACAAGATGTATTTCTTTTTGCTGGTTCAATTAAAGAAAATGTGGCTTATGGTAATTTTTCTAGTTCAGATGAAGAAATTATCAAGGCTTGTAAATTAGCTAATATTGATGATTTTATTTCTTCTTTAGAACATGGTTATGATACATATGTTGGGGAAAGAGGAGTTAAATTATCAGGTGGACAAAAACAAAGAATTTCAATTGCACGTGCTTTTTTAAAAAATCCTGAAATATTAATTCTTGATGAAGCAACATCAGCTTTAGATAATGTGACAGAAATGCAAATTCAATCATCTTTAGATAATTTATGTAAGGGCAGAACTACTATTGTTGTAGCTCATCGTTTATCAACTGTAAAAAATGCTGATGAGATAGTGGTTATTACTCCAAATGGAGTAATTGAACATGGCTCTCATCAGCAATTAATAAATTTAAATGGTATGTATAGTAAATTATATCAATATCAATTAAAAGATTAATTTTCTTGATTTTCTTTTAAAATATACAAAATCCCAATAGTTCCTGGCCCACAATGAGAAGAAATTACACATCCAGCGTGGGTGATCATAATATGTTTTGGATCAATTATTTTACTTAGTTCATCATATAAATATTTTTCAGATTCACTTGCATTAGTGGATGTAATCATCACAGTTCCTAAATCAACATTAGATAAGTCTTTTTTAAAGATGTCTAAAAGTAAATTTAAAGCCTTAATTGATTTTCCAATAGCCTTTTTATAGACAAACATCGCACCATTTTTAACTCTAATAATTGGTTTTATACCTAATTTTTTACCAAAGAAGAAACTTAATGAAGAGCATCTTCCACCTTTATAAAGATAATCAAGCGTTTCAATCATGAATTGTGAACGAACTTTTGGTCTAATTATAGTTAAGGCATCTTTGATTTCTTGGATTGATTTTCCTTGATCTCTTAATTCAACTGCTTTTAAAACTTGTAAACCAATACCAGTTGATAAATTTTCTGAATCAAAAACAATTATTCTTCCTTCTGGAAATTGTTTACTTGCTAGTAAAGCATTATTATTGGATGAAGACATTTTTACAGAAATACCAGTGTAGAAAATATCATAACCCAAATCAATATATTTTTGAAATACATCAATTAAGACCATTAAAGGAACTGCACTTGTCTTAGGAAGCATACCTTTTTCATTAACTTTTTGATATAGCATATCGTTTGTAATATCAACTCTATCAGTGTATTTTTCTTCACCAAAATTAACTCCTAAACCAATAACTTCTATATCATGTGCTTTAATATAGTCATTTTCTAAATCTGAAGTTGAATCAACAATTATTTTTACCTTATTCATATATAAACCTCATAAATTTATATTAACATAATATTTTTATTTATGATAATAGAAATTTATATTAAAGTTATATTTTTTGAAATATTTTCATCTAATAATTTATGCTTTTGTAAGATTGGAGCAAGAGATTTTATGATTAAATATAACACAATACTTTGTGGAATTAAGAAGATTAAATTCTTTGGGACAACATATAAACTCATATATGACAAAGTTTGTTGAAAGGTATAATTAGAAATATATCCCCAGCAAAATGAGCCGATTAAAACATTACAAACTAAAGAAATTGTTATTCTTAAAAAAAGTAATTTAAAAAAAGTAATTCTTGTTTTATATAAAAATAATCCTTGAATAAAACCTGATAACATTGCTTGAAAAACATATCCAATAAAAAAGGCTGTATTACTAGTATCAAAAAGAAAATAACCAAGTATATCAGATAATAAGCCAATTAAAAGACCAGCAAGAGGGCCATATAATAAACCAATAATAGAAAAGAAAATAAAACCAAAGGTTAATCCTAAATTACTAAAACCAGTTGGTATTTTAATAGCTTTAGAGATTAATAATAAAGCAAAAATCATACTAATTGTAGCAATTTTTTTGGGACTTGATAAAAATTCTTTACAATTTTTCCAATATGATATATGAAAGCAATTGTTATAAATATTTTGATTGTCATAAACAAAAGAAGTTTCTTTTTTGTTTTTAAAAAATAGTAAATCAATTAATGTGTAAGTTAAAGTTAAAACTACACAAGATAATATCGATGTAATATATGGATTTATATAATTGTTTTGATTGATAATCTCTTGATAAAGATAATTGACATGATAGTCTTTTAATAAATCTTGAAAAAATTGTTTTGCTCGAGATACAACACTTTGACTTTTTGATGAAAAAAAAGAATCATAATATCTTGCTTTAGAAATTAAATTATAAGTATCATCTTCTTGAATAAGATAAATGCCATTGTTTAATAAATCGTTTAAAGAAATGTTATTATATTTTTTATTTGATAAAATGGTGCTTTCTAAATGTTCTTTAGTTAATAAAGAATCAATATTTTCATTTGTTTGAAATTTGCATTCATAAGTAGAAGAAAAATAGTTATATGTACTACTAGAAAAAAATCCAATTAAAAAGGAAAGAATAATAACAAGTACATAGGATAATATGTTTTTTTTCATAAAAAAGACCTCCATATTATGAGGTCCGCTAAAAAATCTCGCGGACTTGCTAGTAAACCGCCCTAATGGTTCGTCCACAAATTATCCGAAAATGTGGCACTTCACGCTTACTAACGACTCAAGACATAAATAGTATATGCTGTTTTAGTTAAAAATAAAAGGCTAAAACGATAAATCCTAAAAAACTTGAAATTAAACAAATTGGTGCACAATATTTAATAAATTTAAAAAAATTCATTTCTATTCTTTTTTCTTTTAATAATGACATCCACATAATACCTGCTAAAGCCCCAATTGGAGTTAAAAGAGCACCAATATTTGAACCCATAATAGAACTAAAAATTGCTATTTCATTATTGTTTAAAATATTACTAAATAAAATACACATAGGAATATTATTAATTAAGTTAGAAGTAAATAATGAAGCGTATCCATAGACTAAACTGGTAGTAATATTATTGTTTGATAAATTTATTAATAAAGAAGATAAACTATTACTATTTAAAGATGCTACGATAAAATACATCGATAAAATAAAAGGAATCATTGCAAAAGGTAATTTAAAAAAAGTTTTCTTTAAATAGTTATTATGTGTTTTTAAATCATAAATTAAAGTAAATAAAACTAAACTAATCATCGATACTAAACAGACTAAATACATATAATCGTTGAAGATAATTAATCCAATTAAGCAAATAATTAAATGAAGCAAGCTTGTAATAATTATATAATTGTCTTTTTTAAAAGAAATAATGTTACTTTCTTGGTGATTTTTTTTAAATATTGACTTATGAAAAATTAATAAAATAATGATTAAAGAACTTATTCCAACAGTTAAAGTTGGTAAAATCATAACATTAATATAATGGTTAAAATTTATTCCTTTTGATAAACATAAATAAATATTTGTTGGGTTTGATATTTCTAGCATCATCGACCAAGTATTAGCGGCTACAAATTCTGTTATTAAATATGGTAATGGGTTAAGTTTTTGACCTTTACAATAATAACAAATAAATGGAGTAAAAGTTAAAATAACAATATCATTAGAAGTAAAAATAGTTAAAGTTGAAACAATTAAATATAAAAGCAAAAAGAAAATTAAAGGATTAGAAGATTTCTTTAAAACTTTATTAGCACAGTATTCAAAAAAACCACCTTGATCTAAATTTATAGAAATAAAAGATAAAGAAATGAATAGAATTAATATTTTTATAGGATTAACACTTAAAGAAAAATCAAATAAATTAACATAATAATTAATATTTATCTTATTAAATATAATAAGCAAAATTGCTCCAATTACGCAAGGTAAGTAAAAAGTTTGAAAAGTAAAGTTATTAATAGTGATTTTTGGCTTAAATAGAATTAGAAAAATCATTGATATAATCACAAAAATAAAAATTATGATAGTCATACATATGAGATTATAATACTAAATATAAAAATAAATAAATAGAAAAAATAAATATTTGCAAATTATAATTAATTAGTTTAAATATTCTTAAATTAGAAAATCATATATAAAAAATAGATATTTATATTGTTTATTGCTTTTATAAAAATTAAAGTTTGACCATAAATAAAAATAAATTTAATTTTGCTAAACTTTTTTCTCTAATTTAATTATATTTCTTGATTTACTCTTTAAAAGGTTATAAATTTTTTATAAACAATACTTTTGTTGTTTTAATATTTTTAGAAAGGAAAAAAATTATGCAAAATAAATTAAAAAGACTTTTAGTTTTAACTGCAGGACTTACTGGAGTATTAACTTTAGCTAGTTGCGGTGAGACATATAGTGAAACTGATTTTACATATAATTCTTATATTTCAACAAAACCTAGTACATGGAATGTTCATACTTGGGAAACAAATGATGAAAGTTATATTACTAGTTTTACTGAAATTGGCTTCTATGATGTTGCTTTAAATGATAAAAAAGATGGTTATGTCTTTGTTACTGAAATGGCTAGTGAAATGCCATATAAAGTTAAAATTGGTGAAGGTACTGATGGAAAAGATATTACTACTCCAGAACAAATGGATGAATTAAGAAACCAATATGGTTATTCAAACCCAGAAGAAGGCATGATTTGGGATATCAAATTAAATGAAAATGCAAAATGGAATAGTGATGGAAAGGCAATTACTGCTGAAGATTATGTTGAATCCATGAGAAGACAACTTGATCCAGCAATGGTTAATTTCCGTGCTGATAGTTATTATGCATCTAATTTAGTTATTGCTAATGCTGAAAAATATTATAAATCCGGTCGTAAAACTATCGAACCATTATATAATTATTTAGATACTGATACATATAAATTTAAAAATACTGATGATGAATCATCTGTTGCAGGCAAGTATTATCTAAATTTAGGTAGATATACTCCATTTGTTAAAACTGTTTTCTCAAATGCAGATGAAACAACAACATTATATTCTGTTATCAACCAATTAATGGAAAACTTTAATGATACTGCAAAATTAGCTTGCCAAAGAATTATTGATGCAGTTCAATATTATGGATTACATTTTGTTGATCATTCTAGATCAGATCAAAAAAGCGATTGGGATAAAGCAGTTTCTCCTTCTGATGTAAAAGCAGATATGATGAACTATGATATTTTAACAAATGATTTTAACACTAAAGAAGTATTTGTTAGAAGTTCATTAACCGCTACATGGAGTGAACAAGATAAATTAACTAAATATTCCGAAGACCAAATGTCAAAAGATTTAAATACATTCTTAAGAACATATAAGAATATTACCAATTCTAATGCATATTTATCATTATTATTTGGTAGCATTAAAAATGCTGAATTTAGTGATTTTAATAAAGTTGGAATTAAAGCACTTGATAATTACACAATTAGATTATATTTAGGTAAGTCTATTAGTTTATTAAATTTAAAGTTTGCTTTATCAAGCAACTGGTTAGTTAGAACAGATTTATATGATAAATTAATTGTTCGTACAAGTGGATTAACATCAACTGCATACGCTACAAAAGATGTTAAAAATTACGATTCATATGGCCCTTATTATTTGCAAAGTTATGAAGAAGGTAAATCATTCTTTATTGCTAAAAATGATAAATGGTATGGCTGGACAGATGGTGAGCATGTAGGTCAATATCAAATGACTGGTATTAAAACAACAGTTATTGAAGACCATAATACTGCACGTGGACAATTTGAAAAAGGCTTAATTGATGATTTTACTCTTGATGCTAATGATATGAAAGATTATGGTGGATCTTCAAGACTTACTACAACTTTGGAATCATATACACAAAAAATTTCATTCAACTCAGATTTATCAAAATTACAATCACGTCAAAAAGGAAATAACATTAAAACAATTTTAGCAAATGATAACTTTAGAAAAGGCTTATCTCTTGCAATTGATAGAAATACATTTGCTTCTCAAACAACTGCTGGTAGTGCTCCATTTACAGGATTATTAAATAGTTTATACTTAACTGATGTTGAAATTGGTGAAATGTATACAAGTACTAATGCTGCTAAATCAATTTATAACAATGTTTATGGAAAATTAGGTGGCGACCCTTATAGTGATGGATATACAGAATCTGCTTTAGCTGCAAGTAGCAATGGATATAATTTACAACAAGCTATTTTCTATGTAGAAAAAGCTATTGAAGAAGAAATTCAAGCTAATAGATTAAAATCTGGTGATACAATTGATATTGAATTTAGAGTATATGATGATCAATCTACAACAACTGTTGCAATGAGAGATTTCTTAAGTAATGCATTTAAATCAGCTATTGATGGTGCTGTAAGTAAATATAACGAAGGAAAAGCTAATAAAATTTCAATTGGCTTTAAATTAGATACAGTAAAAGATGAAGACTATTATAACTCAGCAAAAGCTGGTAACTATGATATGATTTTCTCTATTTGGGGTGGTGCTGCTATTAACCCTTATGGATTAATGCAAGTTTATTGTGATCCTGAATTTGCTTCATGTTGTGAATATGGATTTAAAGGAAAACAAGACAATGTAAATCTTGATATTGATCTTAATGGTGATGGAAATATTGACTCTTCTACTGAAACTAAATCATTCTATGGTTGGTATACATATATTAATGATACTATCAAAGAACCTGATTTAGATGGAATTGATAGAAATGATCCTGCAAATGAAGCAATTATGACAAGATATAACCAAGTTCATAATGAAAGAGTAAATGCTTTAGCAGGCTTAGAAGCAGGTATCTTAAATAGATTTGAAGCAATTCCAGTTGTTGCTCGTGGATCTTCTTCATTAACATCATTTAAAGTTGAAAATGGTTCTTCAACATATATTAATCTTATTGGTTATGGTGGAATTAGACATATGAAATTCAACTTTAATGATAAAACATGGAATGAATATGTAAAGAGCAATGGCTCTGATTTATCTGGATTATATAAATTATAATTCTTCAAAACAAATTAAAAATTTTCTAGACCAAGATGGTTTCGGTGTACTCACTAAAACTGTTTTGGTCTTTAGGTGTGTTATAGAGGTGAAAAAATGAGAGATACAAAAGAAACACTTATGTATATTCTAAAACGTGTATTATTAATGATTGTGACATTTTTAATAATATTTGTTATCTGTTTCATTTTAATTAGACTTCTACCTTTCTCCGCTCCAGGTGGTGCAGGTAGCGATATTTCTAAATATTATGAAATGCAAGTTGCTTTAGGAAGAATGTATTTAGGAGACGATGGTGAATATTATTCGGTCCCTGTTTTACAACAATTATGGGCTTTTTTGAAAAATTTAATTTCTCCATCTTCATTTGAAGTTGATGGACATATTGAATATGTCTCTCGTTGGGGATATTCTTGGAAATTATCTAAATTAAGCACCCCTATAGAATTATTAGGAAGTAGAATGGCTCCAACAATTTTAATTAACGTTTATTCTATGATTATTGCAGTTCCTTTAGGTCTTGCTTTAGGAACATATATGGCTTTAAAAAAGAATAAATGGCAAGATAATGTTCTTGGAATATTAGTAATGCTTTTAATTTCTGTTCCTAGTTTTGTTTACTCATTCTTAATTCAATATGTATTTGCTTTTAAATTGAAATGGCTTCCAGCTGTTAGAGCAGATTTTGATGGATCATGGTTTTCTGGGAAAATGTTTGTTTCAATGATTTTACCAGTTGTTGCTATGTCTCTTGGTTCAATTGCTGGTTATGCTCGATATACTAGAGCGGAATTAACAGAAGTATTGACATCTGACTTTATGTTACTTGCTAGAACTAAAGGTTTAACTAGAGGTCAAGCAACAGTTAGACACGCTTTTAGAAATTCATTAGTACCTATTTTCCCAATGTTACTTGGAGAAATTTTGTCTGTTTTAAGTGGCTCAATGATTATTGAAAGTATTTTCTCAATAAATGGGGTTGGATCGTTATTCTTAGATTCAATTACTCAAAAAGATTATGATGTTTTCCAATTTGTTGGTATGTTTTATATCTTAATTGGATTAATTGGTGGATTACTTGTTGATATATCATATGGATTAGTAGATCCACGTATTAGAATGGGAGGAAGAAAATAATGGAAGAAACTATCAATTCAACTTCTCGTAAAGATAAGTTTAAATTTGCTCATCGTGATGAAATTATTCATGATACAAAATTTGAAACAAAACCAGTTAGCTATTTACACGATTGCATGCGTCGTTTTGTAAAAAATAAAGCGTCAGTTGTCGGTGCTATTATTATTTTATTAATTATTTTATTTTCAATTTTTGAACCAATTTTTGATCAAAAAAATCATGTTGGTAATGATTATTTAAATAATGAATTTGCTGAACCATATTTTGCCAATGTTTTGCCTAGAGTAAAATTATTTGATGGTACAGGTTTTTGGGATGGAACAAAAGTTGAGCAATATAATGACCGTGAATTAAAAAAATTACAAGTAAATGATTCAAATTATGATCGTGTTGTTGAAATAAAATCAAGAAATTTATTAATGCCTGGAATGTATATGAATGAAGTTAAAATTAACACATATGCAATTGGCTGCAAAAATTTAACATCATTAACTTCAGAACAATATCAAGCACTTGTTGAACATGAAAAAAACAATGGAACATATCATCAAAATATAAAAACAAGTTCTGCTCAAAAGGGTTCTATTATGAAACCACTTGTTGATTATGAATCATATGTGGATAGTGTTGCTGAACAATTAAATTTAGATGTAAATTCATCTTCTCTTATTAGAAATCTTAGAAATGCTTATATACAAAATCAATATTTCTTTAAATTAGAACCAGTAAAAGTTGGAAATGGATATAGTGATACTCAATTTCGAGTTGTTGAAGATGAAAATGGAAATCCAATTGATGTTTATTTAAGAGATGGAGAAGGTAATCTAGTTTATGAAAAACTTATAAATGGTGTTTATACAGTTAGAGTTGATTACTATGATTATGTAACTTATAAAAATGGATTTGAACCAATTTATACTTTTGGTGCAAATCAACAAGGAAAAGATATTTGTTTAAGACTTGCAAAAGGTGCAAGCTTCTCATTAATGCTTGGAATATGTATTACTTTAGTTAACTTTATTATTGGTTTAATTTGGGGCGCTATAAGTGGATATTATGGTGGAAGAGTTGACTTAATTATGGAGCGTTTCACTGATATTATTTCAAATATTCCGACTGTTATTATTATGTCTATTGCGAATATTCAATTTGTTAATAATGAACAACTTAAAAATGCTTTAGGACCTGCTGGAATTGTTGTGTTTGCGATATTTATTGCATTTATCTATAATGGTTGGGTAGGTGTAGCATCTACTACACGTATGCAATTCTATCGTTTTAAAGGACAAGAATATGTTCTTGCAAGTAGAACTTTAGGCGCAAAAGATAGTAGATTAATTTTTAAACATATTTTACCTAATGCTACAGGTACGCTTGTTACTAGATCTGTTTTAATGATTCCTGGAATTATTTTCTCAGAAGCAAGTTTATCATATTTAGGAATTATTAACTTTGAAAGTAGTGGAATCTACTCAATTGGTTCAATGCTTAATGAAGGTAAGATTGCTGGACTTGCAAATTACCCACATATTCTTTTATTCCCATCAATTATTATTTGTTTGTTGATGATTTCGTTTAACTTATTTGGTAATGGATTAAGAGATGCATTTAATACGACCTTAAGAGGAAGCGAGGATTAGTTATGGAAAATCAAAATGACAAAATTTTAGAAGTAAAAAATCTTCGTATTTCTTTTAAAACTAATACAGGAACAGTTAAAGCTGTTAGAGGTATTGATTTTAGTTTAACTAAAGGTAAAACTTTAGCAATTGTTGGTGAATCTGGCTCAGGTAAATCTGTTACATCTAAAGCAATTTTAGGAATTTTAGCTAATAATAAAATCATTGAAGATGGTCAAATTATTTATGATGGAAAGGATTTATTAAAACTTTCTGAAGAACAATTTACAAAAATTCGTGGTGTAAAAATTTCTATGATTTTCCAAGACCCATTATCTTCACTTAATCCTATTATGAAAGTTGGTAAACAACTTACAGAAGCGATGTTTTTAAAAGCTAAAGCAACTAAAAAAGAAGCTAATGTATATTTAAATAAAGTTCATAAAATTTTTGAAACAAATTTAAAAGATAAAAAAGAAGATCTAAAAAATTTATTTGAAATAGAAAAAAATTGTTCAGTAAATGATGATGCTTTAGCGTTAATTAAACCTTATAGCAATTTATTTAGTGATAATTTAACTGTTGCTATCAATAATCAAAAAGAAGAAATTAAAATTGCTTTAAATAATTTAGAAAATTTTAAAAAAGATGTTTTTGCTAATGAAGAAGAGTTTTCAACAAGTAAAGCAAAAGTTGAATTAAAAAAATTTAATGTCTTTTTAAAAAAATGTGTCTTTAGTTTGCAAACTGAGGCAGATGATGTAGTAGAAGTATTTAATTCTTCAATGAATTTTTATATAGATTCTTATGAAAAGTCAATAAAGCAAACCCAAGAGCGTGCTGCATTACTTGAAAAATATCAAGTAAATGATATTTATGCTTTACCTGCTTCAGTTAGAGCGGGCCATCAAGAAGTAATCGTTGATAAGCATGCTCATTATCTCGAAATGCTTGATTTAATTGAAAAATTAAACATGCATTTAAATTACATTTTAAATAATAATGAATTTACTGCAGATAAAATGATTGATAGTTTTATGGATTATTACGCTAATAAGATTATTGCAAGTAAAACTACATTAACTAAGCAACAAACAAAAGATAGAGCTATCGAACTTTTAAAAGAAGTTGGTATTAATGATCCAGAAAGAAGATTTTATCAATATCCATTTGAATTTTCTGGTGGAATGAGACAAAGAATAGTTATTGCTATTGCTTTATCTTCTAATCCGGAAGTATTAATTTGTGATGAACCAACAACTGCTCTTGATGTTACTATTCAAGCACAAATTCTTGAATTGATTAATAAATTAAAAGCAGAAAAGAATCTTTCAATTATCTTCATTACTCATGATTTAGGTGTTGTTGCTAATATGGCTGATGACATTGCAGTTATGTATGCTGGTAAGATTGTTGAATATGGTTCAGTTTATGATATTTTCTATGATCCACGTCATCCATATACTTGGGCTTTACTTGGTTCTATGCCTGATTTAAATACTAAAGAAAAACTTGATGCAATTCCTGGAACACCTCCAAATATGCTTTTACCTCCTAAAGGTGATGCATTTGCAGCAAGAAATAAATATGCTTTAGAAATTGATTATGAAGAGCAACCACCATTTTTTAAAATTTCACCTACTCATTATGCTGCAACATGGTTATGTGATGAAGATGCTCCAGATGTTGACGCTCCAAAAATTGTTAAAGAAAGAATCTTTAATTCTTTAAAAGCCTGCAAAGATAATAAGCCTACATATGAATTAAAGAAAAATTCTATTTTAAATCAATCAGGAGGTAACAAATAATGATTTTATATAAAAATTTTCTTTTATTATTAGCTAAAGAAGATGCTGCTGGTACAACAAATAAAATCAGTGGATATACAACTAGTAATGAAAAAGTTAAAGAAAATAATAAATCATTTGATTATGAACATGGTGAAGTTATATTGGATGTTCGTCATTTAAAACAATTCTTCCGTTTTGGAAAAGGTGAATATAAATATAACAAAGCAGTTAATAATGTTTCTTTCCAAGTATATAAAGGTGAGGTTTTTGGCCTTGTTGGTGAATCTGGATGTGGAAAAACAACAACTGGTAGATCAATTATTAAACTTTATCAAATTACAAGTGGTGATGTTTGGTTTAAAGGCGTTAGAATTGCTGCTGGTACTAGATGGAATGAAAAAGAAATTAAATATACTAAATTAAGATTAAAAGAAGCATTAAGAAAAAATAAACTAAATAAAAACACTGAATTAAGTGCTTTAAATTTAGAATATCAAGATGCATTCAATGAAAAATTTGAAATTAAAAAAGTTCATGATGAGATTGAAAGAAAAATAAGCGATGTCTATGAACAAAAGATTCCTTTTGTTGATAAATATGATGAAATCGTTAATAAATATAATATTCTAGATCATGAAGAAATTGACAAAGCAACTCGTATTGTCAATGAGCAAAGAAAAAAAATTGCTTTGGCTAAACATGATAATAAATGTTGTGATAAAGATATTTCTCAAGCTGAAATTAAAAAAGTACGTGAAAAATATAGTGATGGTAAATTAACTGAAGAGCAATTTAAAGAAGAAATGAATAAAGCAAAACATGCATCAATTACTTCTAAAATTCAAATGATTTTCCAAGATCCTATTGCTTCGCTTAATCCACGTATGACTGTTAGAAATATTATTGCTGAAGGATTAGTTATTAAAGGAATTAAAGATGAAGCTTATATTACAAGTGAAGTTAATCGTGTGCTTGAATTAGTTGGCCTTCTTCCAGAACATGCAAATAGATATCCACATGAATTCTCAGGTGGACAAAGACAAAGAATTGGTATTGCTCGTGCGATTGTTATGAATCCTGAATTAATTATTGCTGATGAACCAGTTTCCGCTCTTGATGTTTCTATTCAAGCTCAAGTAATTAATTTGTTAAATGATTTAAGAAATAATCTTGGATTAACTATTTTATTTATTGCTCATAACTTATCAGTTGTTAAATACTTCTGTGATAGAATTGCTGTTATGTATTTTGGTAATTTAGTAGAACTTGCTACTAGTGAAGAATTGTTTGCTCATCCTTTACACCCATATACAAAATCACTTCTTTCTGCGGTTCCTCATCCTGATCCAAATATTGAAAAGAATCGTCAAAGAATTGTCTACAATGCTAGTGCTGAACATGATTATTCAATTAATAAGCCAACAATGAGAGAGATTTCTAAAGGACATTTTGTTTTTTGCAATGATGAAGAAGAAAAGAAATATAAAGCTGAATTAAAAAAAGAGGTTAAAAATGTCAAATAATGATTCTTTGAAAAAAAAGAAAATTGACAAAGGATATATTATTGGGTTTTTAATTTGTTTATTGGTTTGTACATTTATTACTTCGCTTGTTATTTTACAAGAGGTATATGGTCAAAATCGTGATTTTAGTAAAGAATATTTAATAATCTTAACAGATGGATTTACTATTTCCGGTGGATTAATGTGCTTGTTTTATCTTCTTGTATTTGTATCTGATGAAGGAGCATTTGACATAATTGCATATTCAGTTAAATTAGTATGGAATGTAACATTTCACAAAAATGTTAGAGAAACAAATTTACCTAGAACTTATGCTGAATATCGCGAATTAAAAAGATCAAAACCACGTACAAATTCACGTTTTATGTTGTTTTCAGGACTTATTTTCTTTATAATAGGCCTAATCTTTATGATTTTATATTTTATTTATTTATAAAAAGGAGACTCAAATGAAAAGAAAAATTAATTTTTTATTTAGTTTAGTACTTATTGGATTAGTATCTGGATGTGGAGAAACAGTTTCTTCTAATACATCTACTTCATCTAATCCTAGTTCAGTAAGTACATCTAATACTACTACTAGTTCACAAGGGAATTATAGTAAAACTAATGCTGATTTCCAAAAAGCAAGTACTACTTATGTTGATGAAAAAGGCGTTGAACAAAATTTAAATATGCAAACTTTATTTAATAACGCTAATAATCCTCATTTAGACCCTATTGAAAATCAACGTGTACTTGTTGTACCTTTTGGTTTTCAAGATGAAAATTTAAAAACAAATGTTCAAACTCAATCAAACATCGAAAGAATTAGAACCACTTTTTTTGGAACACAAGAGGAAATTGATGCTGTTGGTGGTTGGACTTCTGTTTCAAATTATTATAGTACATCTAGTTTTGGTAAATCAGAATTTAAAGGTGATGTAGTTAATACATGGTGTGAATATAATGGTTCTTCTAGCGACTTTTTAAAAGCAGCAGGTGGTAATTTAGGTACTACAGCAGCTGAATATGTTAGAAGCTGGTATATTTCTGAATATGCAAAAACTAGCCATGGTTCTTTAGGTGAAAATGCTGAGCCATTATCATATTATGATCAAGATAATGATGGATTTATTGATTTAATTTGGATTGTTTATTCAATTAATTACTCACAAGATAATACTCAAACATGGTGGGCTTATGTTACATATACTTCAAATACTGCTAGTAAAGATTTATCTAGACCAAATGTAAAAACTTTAGGTTGGGCAAGTATTAACTTTATGAATGATGCATATAATGGATATGATGCACATACATTTGTTCATGAAACTGGACATACATATGGATTGTATGATTATTATGATTATAATGACAAGTGGTCACCAATGGGTGGAATTGATATGATGGATCATAACTTAGGTGATCATTCGGCTTTTTCTAAATTTACTTTAGGATGGGTAAATCCTCTTGTAGTTGATGATAGTTCTATAATTACTTTAAGACCAACTACTACAACTGGCGATTGTTTTATTTTACCTTCACCAAATTATAATGGAACTGCATTTGATGAATACATTATGGTTGAATATATGTCACCTGTTGGTTTGGCAAAAAAAGATTATACATATGGTTATAAAAATACTAATGGCTATTCAGATAATGGAATTAGAATTTCTCATATTGATGCAAGAACTGTTACTGATGCAAGTTTAACAGCAGAAAATTATGCTGATCCCAAAATTAGTACTAACTTTAGAGTTTGTAATTCTAAAGCAGGAAGACAATTAAATGGTTCTGATACAAACTTCTTCCCTGATTATGTTAAAGGCAAAACTAAATATGAAAAAATTGGTACTGCAAATTCATATGCTTTAACAATGATCTATGAATCAAATCCTGATTTAAATGACAATATTACTACCTCAAAAGGTAATAGTGCTTCTAATTCTTCTTTATTTAAATCATTATCAAGATTTTCATTAGAAAATGAATCAAATATTGCTAAAGTTTATATGCCAAGTAAAACAAATTTATGGAATAAAGCAAAAACAATGACTGGTGGAACTGTTAATAATCAAAATTGTGTTGTTGATGAAAGTTGTACAGTTGATTATATTCTCGATGTTTTATCAATTAACGAACAAGAAGCAAGAATTAGAGTCACCAAAATCGAAAGATAATAAAAAATAATATTGATATATAAAAAAATAAGGTGAAATATCCTTATTTTTTTAATATTAAAATTTATATTAAAAATATGAGAGTTTATTTCAATTAAATATTCTTTTTTGTTTTATTTTTATAAAAAAAGTGCTTTAATATATTCAATGCATACATAGCATATACTTAGGAGGAATATATATATGAAAAAATCACATATTTCAAAAATTTTGATTCTTTCTTTAGCAACTTTGGCTCCACTTGTTGGATGTGGTGAAAATGTTTCTTCAACTGAAGAAATAATAGTTAAGGGTATTGATATTAAAAAAATTAATAGTGCTGTTGTTGGAGATGAAATTAACTTAGACGAATATGTAACTGTTGATGGTAATACAACTGATTATGCTGTCAACATTCAAACACCTGATCTTGTTTCTTGCGAAGGTCATGTTCTTACAATATTAGGAGAAGGAAATGTTAATATTGAAATAACTGCTGGCACAGAATCTGGTTTTATTAAATTTAATGCTATTTCTAAAACATTAAATCAATTTAAAAACTTTAGTGAAAAAGTTGGTAAAAACTTCTTTAAAGGTGATATTGCTGTCGCTAATAATGGAAGTATGAGTTTTACTGGAAAAGGTGGATTCTACACAGAAAAATATAATATTTCATATTCACAAGACAAAAATGAAAAAGATGTTTATGATGGATTTATTATTACAAATGATGGTGAAATTTATTCAGCAACAATGGATAATGTATCAGGTAAAAATTTTACTGTTTTACCAGGAAAATTATCACCAATGTACTATGAAGCATCAAAATTTGATGTTCCATATGAAGATTTAAAAACTGAAACAAGTGGCAAATCTACATATTTAGTTGGAGATTCATCTGCTGCTGATGCATATTGTAGTGGACTTGGATATTTATCAATGTCAAGATTTACAAGTATGTATTATGGAGTAAGTGGTCATGGTGAATTAGAAATTCAAATGATTGATTTAACTAATGATACACAAGTTTATACTGGAGCACTTGTTTGCTTATATGCAGTTACTGATGAACCATTAACTGTTCAAGGAAAAACATATCAAGCTGGAACAATTGTTGGTAGTGATTATGGTCTTTATTTAGCAGACGAAATGTTCTATACATTAGAAGTGGCTGAAAATTATATTGAACAAAATAAAAAACCAACACCTTTAGATACAACAAAAATGTATGATGCTTTACAAAAAGTTGCTACTGCTAAAAATTATACAGTAAGTTTTGATGCTTATTGGGCAGATAGTAATGATGCAAAAATATCTACTGCTCCTGATTTAAGTGCTTATTGGTTTAGTGATGCATTTGTTGAAACAAGTTTTGTGCAATATGTAACTGAAAATGAAGTTTATTCAAAATTAACTAAAGCACAAAATTCAGCTGATGATGGTTTATTTGATCACTATTATAAAGATGGAGAATCATTCAAACATCAAACAAATAAAGATGGTCAAACAGTAACTGAAGATGTTACTACTGGCGCTACTGGTGTTTGGGATGAAGCATTTACTAATGCAACTTTAGTTACATCATTAATTAATGATACAACTGCTAGAAGTGGACTTAATGCTGTTTCCACTAAATCAAATGGTGATTTATTTGAATATAAATTAAGTGGTGCAAGTACAGGCTCTGATTTCCTTGCTGATATATTAGGATTAAATGTTTTCTATGATTTAAAAGGATTCTATAGTCAAAAACCATTTGTTGCTCCATATACAGATTGTTCAGTATTTGAAGGTTTATTAATGACAATGAATGTTCAAAATGATGTTGATAATAATATTATTTTTGATATTACATTCAACTGGTCAGCTAATGAAATCTATCATTTAAAGACAACAATTTCTAATGTTGGTTCAACAAAAATTCCTGCTTAATAAAAAAGGCTCTCTTAAATAAAGTGGGGTTTTGTGGGGTTTTAAGAAAAAAGAAATACCAAAAAAACTCTTAAAAGTTATGGGGTCAAAGAAAGACAAAAGGGGTACGTGAAAACGTATCCTTTTAACATGGAATTAATCATTTTTCAAAAGAAGTAAAGCTCTTTTTCTAAAGCGGGAAAAATTATGATAATCAAAAACGACTGAAGAATATTGCTAATTAGATTATTAGCACCTTCAGCAGGATCATTAGAAATATTAGTATAACCTTTATGCATGGATAAAGTGTGAGCAATACCAATCTGCCATTTTTGATAAGTATCAGCAACTTGTAATAATAAAGTATTATTAGATAAACGTAAATTATTAATAATGAATTGAATAGAATTCATTGCAGATTTAAAGTATTGGTTTTTAGGTAAATTATAGACTTCTTGTAAATTTGAATAAGCATAATTAAGAGAAGAATTAAGTTTAATACAATCAAATAATAAATCATAAATAGGACAAGAAAGTTTCAATTTATGAGAAGTAAAAACTTTAGAAGAAGGAATTAAAGAAGATTTACATAAAAATAATTTCCAATGGGAAGACATAAATTTTCTTTCAATAGAATTTTCTGGTAAAGACTTCATAACAGAGCATCTAATAGAATTAGTAGCCCTATTTAATTGAATAACAATATGAAACAAATCAATAACATGATCAGCTTTAGGAAAGTACTTATTTTTAATAGTAGCATAGCCATCATACATATCAGAAACGAAATATTTAACGTTTTGAAGTTCGTTTTTAGGGATTTTACTAAAATAATTATCAAGATAAGCTAATTGTCTGTTTTTAATAATATCAACAATTTGTTTAGTTTCCCAATCGACTAAGATACAACAGTATTTATTATCAGAATTACGAGAAAAATAAAATTCATCAATACAAAGGATTTTAGGCAATATTAATCTCTTAGCATCGGCAATATCATTATCAAAGATACTAATAATGGTTGCAGAACTAACATGATAAGTAGAAGCAATTTTTTCAAAAGTAGTAGGGGTATAAAAACTATTAATAATTAATTTTTTAACATAATTAGAAATATAACCATATTTTTGAACACCTTGAATAGATTTATTAAAGGACTTATTGCATTTATGACATTTAAAACGAACCATTTTAATCCTTAAAATATCTTTTTTATGTTCATTAATACTACAATTAATATTTTTAAAATAATAACCTTTAATAGTAATATTGTTTAAACTATTACAAAAAGGACAAGGTATTTTTTCAGTGTCTTGTTCTAAATAATAAACAAAACCTGCATCAGAACGGATAGGCTCAATATCAGCAGGTTTAAAATTGTTTGGATTAATTCCAAACATAGAAGAAATTGTGCTAAAATTCATTTGGTAACCTCCTTAAAAATGTGTATTTAACTAATTACATTTTAAAGTGGTTACCTTTTAAAAACTCTTAAAATCTCTGGGGTGAAAATTTTTAATAATTTTTTTTCAAAACCCCACTTTATTTAAGAGAGCCATAAAAAATTATGAGGTCTCGAAAGAGACCTTTTAAAATGCAAAAAAAAGCAAAAAAAATCACACTAAGTGATTAAATATAAATGGTGGGCACTGAGGGGCTCGAACCCCCGACCTTCTGTACGTCAAACAGATGCTCTCCCAGCTGAGCTAAATGCCCTGAACACCTAAAATGATATAAAATAATTATGTGAATGTCAACTAATTATTTAAGAAAAAATGAATATAATGTAATATGAATAGTATGAATAGAGAACTTTTTAATGAATTAAGTTTATTATTTGAAAAAAATGGTTTTTCACTTTTTTTAGTTGGTGGAGCAGTTAGAGATTTTTTATTAAAAAAAGAAAATAATGATTTTGATTTTGTTAGTGATGCATTGCCAAATGATATTAAGAAGTTTTTTCCTGATGGAAATTATTCTTTTGAAAAATTTGGTTCTTGTAAAATACCTTTTCATAACAATATAATTGATATTGTTACTTTAAGAAAAGAAGAATACGATAATTTATTTAGAACACCCCAAAAAATTATTTATACAAATTCTTTATATGAGGATAGTTTAAGAAGAGATTTTACTATTAATGCTCTATATATGGATAAAAATAATAAAATATATGATTTTCATAATGGTATAAATGATTTAAATAATGAATTAATTAAAACAATTGGTGATCCTAATATTAGATTCAAAGAGGATCCTTTAAGGATGCTAAGATGTATTCGCTTTAGTTTATCTTTGAATTTTAAAATAGATCAAGAAACTGAAAAAGCAATTTTTAATAATTTAGATTTGTTGAAAAAAATATCTTATCAATTAATTTTTTTAGAAATAAATAAAATGAAACAATATAATAATTTCATTAAAATAAAAGAATATTTTAAATTAGAAAATTATATTTATTTAAAACAAATTAAAAGAAAAATGGATGTTATCGATTTACATGCAGATACCATCACTAAGTGTTTTAATAATAATGAACATTTATTTAATAATGATTTACATGTTGATATTCAAAAATTATATAAAGGTGAATATTTGTTACAATGTTTAGCAATTTTTTTAAATAAAAAAGATGATATTAAACAAAAATTTAAAGAGTATTACGAATTTTTTATGAAAGAATATCAAGAAAATCAGAATACTTTAATTTTAGTAAAAAATTATGATGATTTTTTATCAATAAAAAAAGAAAATAAAATAGGAATCATATTATCTATTGAAGAAGGAGATATTTTAGATAATGATTTATCTAATTTAGATTATTTGTATTCATTAGGAATTAGAATGATTACTTTATCTTGGAATTATGATAATTGTCTTTGTAATCAATTAGGTTTAACTCCTTTTGGAAAAGAAGTAGTTAAAAAAATGAATCATTTAGGAATGATTATTGATGTTTCACATGCTAATGACAAAGTTTTTTTTGATGTTATTAATTGTTCAACTAAACCAGTTATTGCTAGTCATTCTAATTGTCGAAATATATGTAATGTTAAAAGAAATTTATCTGATGAAATGCTAAAAAAACTTGTAGAAAATGGTGGATTAATTGGAATAAATTTGTATAAGAATTTTGTTGGTAAAAATTTAATTGATCACTTTTTGCATTTAAAAAAATTAGGATATCTCAATCATGTAGGTTTAGGTACAGATTTTGATGGAATTGATAATCCTGTTTGTGTAAATAATGCTTCTGAAATTGGAAAATTATCTACTTTATTAAAAGAAAATGGTTTCAATGAAAATGAAATAAGAAAGATTTTTTATCAAAATTTTCAAATGGTTATAAAAAATATCTTGAAGTAAATTTAAGATAATGTCAAACTATAAAAAAGAAGGTGAAATTTATGAATTTTTTAAAGATAAATGATATTGATTATCGTAATATTTTAATTAATAATTACAAAGAACTTAATCTTACTGAAAATGAATTAATTGTTTTATTAATGATTGATTCAATTAATAAAAATGAAAAAACTCTTATTTCTGGTGATCAATTGGCATTTAAAATGAATTTAAATTCTCAACAAATTGATGAGATTATTGTATCTTTGATGAATAAATCCTTCTTAAGTTATCAACAAGATGGTGATATTTTGATTACTTCAATTGAAAATACTTATCAAAGAATAATCTCTTTTGTTGAAAAAAAATATTTAGAAGATTCTAATGATGAAACAATTAAAAATCAAGAAGAAAATTTAACTAGAATTTTAAAAATATTAGAAGAAGAAATGAAAAGATCTTTATCAGGATTAGAAATGGAAAAAGTTATTAATTGGTTTAATGAAGGAGTTAATGTTAATGTCATTGAGAATTCAATTAATGAATGCATTATGAAATCTAATAAAGTATCAATTAATGCAATAGATAAATTAATTATTAAAAATCTTACTCATGTTGATAGAGAAGAAGAAGGCTATTCAACTGTTAGTGAAAAAACTAAAAAAGATATTAAAAAAGCTATGGACATTGCTTCTTATGATTGGGTAAATAGACATGATGAGTAAAAAAGCATTAGATGTAATGTTATATTTTAATGAAATTTTACCAAATGCAAAATGTGAATTAGATTATTCAACTGATTATGGATTATTAATTGCTGTAGTGTTATCAGCACAAACTACTGATAAATCAGTTAATAAGGTTACACCTATTTTGTTTAATAAATTTCCTACTTTAAATGATTTAGCTAATGCTGATGTTTTAGAAATTGAAAAGTGTATTCGTCAAATTGGCTTATATCATAATAAAGCAAAAAATATTAAAGAAATTGCTTATTGTTTAATTACTAATTTTAATGGAAAAGTGCCAGATAATAAAAAGATGTTACTTACTCTTCCAGGAGTGGGAAACAAGACTGCTAATGTTGTATTATGTGAATTATTTAATCAAAATGAATTTCCTGTTGATACTCATGTTGAACGTTTAGCTAAAAGATTAAGATTTGCTAAAGAAAATGATGATGTTTTACTTGTTGAAAAAAAACTTCGCCGGGCTTTTCCTTCTGATAGTTATATATTATTACATCATCAATTTATTCATTTTGGTAGATATTATTGTACATCTAGAAATCCTCATTGTGATGGTTGTAAATTAAAATCATATTGTAAATTAAGTGGAAGAAAATAACTCTCTCCACTTATTTTTGTGTTATTTTCAAAAGTTTCGACAATCGTTACTGAACATGTTAATGATAATAAATCAATTGAAAATGAATTTGTATCAAACGAAAATGTTTTTAAATTGTTTTCATCTTCGTAAGTTACTAAAAAGATTCTTTTACCAAATAAATATTGATATAATTCATCATCTTCTAAAGGATAATTAATATTAATTTCTAATTTATTATTAAATAAAATAATATTTGGATTTTTAATTTTTTTAAAATAAGGCAATGGTAAAACTTGTTTTGGTTCTTCTCCTTTTTTAAAAGAAGCTTGAACAATATTTTCTTTACTAATTAATTCATTGGGTAAATAATTGCCAGGAACATTTTTTACAATATTAACTTTATTGATAGAAGAAAGCTCATTAAATGGATTATTCTTAATTTCTAATTTATTAATACATAATTTAAAAATATCTTTACATACTAATCTTCTTTGATCGTTATGCCCAAAATAGTTTTTTTCATTTTCTTTTGGTTCATCAAATCCTGTCCAAGTTGCAATGGTGTAATTTTTTGAATATCCACAAAACCAAATATCTCTATCAGCATATGATGGATAATGATATTTTTTAATCACTACATCATCATAAGCATTAGTACCTGTTTTACCCGCGATAATTAGATTATTAGGACGAGTATAAGCGATATTATAATAATTATTATCCATTACTTTTTTTAATGTAGAAGTCATAATATAACTTGCTTCTTTAGAAATTACTTGTTTACCATTAAGATCTCTTTGATAAATTATTTCATTGGTATCTAATCTTTTAATTTTTTTGATTGTTGAAGGTGTTAAATAATTTCCATTTCGAGGAAGAAGAGAATACGCACCAGCAAGATTTACTAAGGAAACTCCATATTTCATCCCACCTATTGCGTAAGGTAAAGCAAATTCACCTTCATCCATTAAATTAATATTTTTTAAATAGTCTATACATTTTTCTTGACCAATTTTATTAATTACTTTTTCTAAAGTGTATAAAGTAGAAGTGTTTCTTGAATAACCAATAGCTTCGACTAAAGGAATCATTCCTAAATATTTTTTATCAGCATTTTGTACAGTAATATTAGTATTTTTATATGTATAAGGTTTATCTTCAATTAAAGTATATTCATTAAAAGATAAATATTCTATTGCTAGAAGATAAGTGAAAATTGGTTTCATTGTTGAAGCTGGTTGTCTTAACATTTGATATGCTCGATTATAAAGAAGCATGCCATCATAATTTCTTCCCCCAATTACTCCTAAAATAGAAGCATCATTATTGTTAATTATGCATGAAGCAATTTGTTGATTATCATCAATAAACTTAAAATTGTTTCCTTTTTGAATATTATCTAAATATGATTGTAATGAGGTATCAAGATAAGTTTCTATTTCTAAAGGAATAGAAAATGGATTTAATGAAGTTAATTTTTTAATTTCACTATAAACAATATCTAAGTATGCTTGATAAGCATAATTTTCCTTTTGATAAAAAGAACCTTTTTCAATGATGAAAGAAGAAACATCTTTTTTTATAGCATTATTATATTGCTCTAAAGTAATATAATTATTTTTTTTCATTGTTAATAAAACAAGATTTTTTCTTTCATTAGCTCTAGTAGGATGATTAAAAGGATTATAATATGAAGGCGATTTAACTAGTCCTACTAATAAAGCACATTCAGGTAGAGAAAGTAAAGAGACCTCTTTATTAAAAAATCTTTTAGCAGCATAAGAAATTCCTGGTATAGTGGGCTCAAAATATATTTCATTAAAATAAAATTCTAAAATTTCTTCTTTAGTTAATTTTTGTTCTAATAAAGAAGCTAAATAAGCTTCTTGAATTTTCCTTTTTAGCGTTTGTTCATTAGTTAAAACAAGATTTTTAACTAGTTGTTGCGTAATTGTCGATCCACCTTGTTTAGAAGAAGAAAAAATATTATTGAATAATGATTTTATAATTCTATTATAATTAATTCCATTATGATAAAAAAATTCATTATCTTCAATGCTGATTAGGGCTTTGATTAGTAAAGGTGGCAGTTCATCATAAGAAACAAATTTGTTCTTGTTTTCTCCTAAAGTTTCAATTAATCGAGAAGAATTATCATATATTTTCGTATATACTTTTTCATCAATTCTATTTATTTGAGGAGAGGTTAAATCTTTGATTGCAAAAAAAGAGTAGATAGATAATCCACTTATTAAAAAAATAAAAATTAAACAAAAAGTAAAGATTATGTTTTTAAATATTTTCATTAAAATAGACCTTATCAACTACGTCTAAATATTTTAAACGTGGAATAAAGCCTTGTTCAACGAGAAAGCCATATTGTTTAATATCATTAAGTGATATGGATCTTTTTTCACCATAAAATCTATCAATGATGATTTTTGAGTCGAGTAAATATACTTCTTGAAGGGTAACAAAGTAAATTAGAAAAAATGCAATTCCTCCATGGTAATTAACTTTTTTAAGATGTTCAATTTGATGGGGGGCAATATTGTGGAAAGATAGTGATGTTTTTGATTTAGTTTCTTTACATTCAAAATCAATGTATTTACCACGATAAACACCATTATAATCTGCCGTGGATTGTTTTTCAAAATATGCATCTTTTATTCGGCAATGATCTTGATAATCAACTTTAACGATGTGGATAGGGGTTGGCCTTTTAGTAATTATCGCTCTTTTTTGGTCATCATAAAAAAGATTCGTTGAATTTACTGCTTTTTCAAAATCCATTCCTCGATTTGCAAAAGTAGTAATCTTTTCTTCTTTTTTTTCTATGACAACAGTTCCATTAGGATAATTCATATTCCTCCTTTAACAAGGCTAAAGTTAGTTTTTTCATTTTTTGCCTTTTTATTCAAGATAATTTTTTAAATATTGATTAAAGATATCTTTATTGATTTCTTTATCATCCATTATATCAAATAATAATTTTTTTACCGGCTCAGGAATAAGTTTCATTTTTAATAATAATTTTCTATATTCAATGAGTAAAGTTTCTTTATCATTTAAAAATTTTATATATAAGTTTTTTAAATCTTTTGCATCATTTAAGGGATTATGTGAAACACCAGTTGGTTCAATATTATATAGTTTTAAAAAATTTATTAAGGAAAAAGTGTTATTTTTATCATCACGAATAAATTGTGACATAAAGGTCATTAAATCAAAAAAGTGAGGTAACCAAGTCTTAGCAAGAGGTTGATTTTTAGGATGAGAAATGCGCATAGATTCTATCAGCATTCTTGTATCATTGTTTCCAAAGCAAACAAATAAAGTATGATTTAAATCATCGCCAATATATTCACGCATTTTTTCAATAGAATCTTCAAAAGATAAACCATTTGTTTTTAAAAAAGAATCAGTGATATTTGTCATATCGGTAACAATTTTACCAACTTGCGCTTTGGCTTTTGTAAAAAATAAAATCCCATCATCTTCTTGAATAATTTGACCATTTTCATCAATTTCACATTTTAATAAACCAGTCGCAATAATTTCATGTGTAAATTGAGTACCTTCAAAGTCAACGAAGATTAAATGCTTTTTTCCTTTTAAAATTTTTTCTAACTGTTTCATATGTATTAATTATATAAATTAGCCCATATTTAATCAAATGACTTTCATTTAAAATTTAAATTCATATTAATAAATGAGATAAGTCTCATAAAGAAGGGAGAAATTTATGGCGTGTAGATCTTGTCGAAGAATCAAAATTGTAAACGATGGATGTTGCTGTATTTGTGTAACTTCTACCTGTTCAACACATTGTACTAAAGTATGTTGTCAAGTAACTTATACTGTCACAGTGAAAAACAATGCTAGTACGACTATTAATGATGTATGTTTACATGTACCTCTTGATGGTGTATTTTGCTTGGATCCATCAACTGTTACTGTCAATGGACAAGCTGTACAAGTTGATTGTTTAGATGCAGTCCCAGTGGGTGATTTAGCAAGCGGACAAACATCAACAATTGTTTATTCATGTACAGTGATGGAATATAAACGTTATATTAGAACTAGAGCATTAGTAACATTCTATATGTGTTGCTGTTGTGAAAGAAAAGATATGGGTGTTTATTCAAATGTAAATTGCTTACAAGTTTGCCCATGTTGCTGTTGTTGTAATAATCAAAATTAAGATTCTTATAGACTATTATTATTTTTATAATAGTCCTTAAATTATTGATATAAAATTGAATTATTTTTCATTTCTTTGTATAATAAGTAAGGATTTGAAAGGAATTTATGGAAGATTTAGATTTAAAACTATCTGCAAAAGAAATTAACTCAAAGGAATTTCAAGCAACAGATGGTGGATATGATGCATTACAGGTTGATAAATATCTTGATTTAGTAGTTAATGATTATATTGCTTTTGAACAATATTCTAATCATATGAGAAAAATTATTGAACAATATGAAGAATTAAAGAAAACTTGTGAAAGATATAAAAATAAGTTATCTGAAGTTGAATATCAAAAAGCTTTATTACAAGAAGAATTAGATGTTTTAAAACAAAATGAAGGTCTTACTTCTTCCAATATTGAATTATTACAAAGAATTTCTGTTTTAGAACAGGCTTTGTATAATTTAGGAAAAGATCCATCTAAAATCAAATAAAATCAATTGATCTGGATAATTGCTGGTAGTAATACTAGAGGAAAGTCCATGCTCGCGTTAATCTGCGATGATAACAGTGTTTGTGCTAAAGGAAAAAATAACTTTAGGTAGATGGGAGCATCTAACGGCAAGATGAAACCTAAGTTGAAAAATATGGTCTAATCTTTGAAAGTGCCACAGTGACGTAGTTAAATAGAAATATTTAAGTGGAACGCGGTAAACCCCACAAGCGAGAAACCTAAATTTGGTAAGGGAGGAGAAATAGCAAAATGAAGCGATTTTCTCAAGCATTTGCTTAGATAAATAATTATCCTCGACAAAACATGGCTTACAGGATCAATTACTCAAATAAAAAAGGAGAATTTATGAATTTACCTAATAAAATAACAACATTTAGAATGATTTTAGTCATATTTATTTCAACATTTTTATTACTTCCTAGTGATTGGTTTATATTAATTCCAGGAATAAATGTTTCTCTTAATTTCTTTATTGGACTTATTTTATTTGCAATTGCTTCTTTATCAGACATGATTGATGGTAAAATTGCTCGTAAATATAATATGGTAACGGATTATGGTAAATTTATGGATCCAATTGCGGATAAATTACTTGTTAATTCAACTTTGTTAATTTTAATTTGCAATGGTCCAATAAGAATTCCAGTTGTATGCGTTTTATTGATGATTTGTCGTGATATTATTGTTGATGCGATTAGACTTAATGCAGTGAGAAAAAATATTGTTGTCGCGGCAAATATTTTTGGAAAAATTAAAACTGTTCTTCAAATGGTTAGTTTAATTTTTATTTTAATAAACGATTTCAATTTAGATAGTATAATTGGTTTACCTAATTATTTATATATTGGTCAACTTATGATTTATCTAGCAACTTGTGCTTCAGTTATTTCAGGAATTATTTATTTAGTTCAAAATAGACAAGTTTTTATGGGGAATAAATAAATGCAAGAATTAATCGATATTTTAAGAAATAAAGAATTAACAATTTCTTGTGCGGAAAGTCTTACTGCTGGTTTATTTGCTTCCACAATGGGAGAATATTCAGGAGTATCAAAAGTATTTAAAGGTGGAGTTGTTTCTTATTGGAGTGAAATTAAACAAAGTGTTTTAAATGTTCCTGAAAGTGTAATTTTAAGTAGTGGGGTTGTTTCTAGTGAATGCGCCTCTTATATGGCTAGAGGTATTAAAGAATTATTTAACACTGATGTTAGTGTTTCTTTTACTGGTAATGCTGGACCTGAAGCGATGGAAGGAAAACCAGTTGGACTTGTTTATATAGGATTATGTATTAATCAAACAACTTTTTCTTTTGAGTACTATTTTAAAGGCACTCGTAACGAAATTAGAAAACAATGTGTAATAGAAGCTACAAAAAAATTAATTGAATTACTTTAAAGAAAAATAAAATTATTTACTAATTATTAATATGTGAGGTGTTTTATGCAAGAAAAAACAAAATTAGAAAAATTAAATAGTACCTTAGCATCAATTGAAAAGGTTTATGGAAAAGGATCAGTTATGAAACTTGGAGAAAGACCTTCTCTTGATGTTGATGTTATTCCATCTGGATCAATTTGCTTAGATGCTGCATTAGGAATAGGCGGATACCCTAAAGGAAGAATTATTGAAATATATGGTCCTGAATCTTCTGGTAAAACTACTTTAGCTTTATCAGCAATTGCTGAGGCTCAAAAAAAAGGTGGACAAGCAGCCTTTGTTGATGCTGAGCATGCAATAGATCCAGTTTACGCTAGTAGATTAGGTGTTAATATTGATGAATTAATTTTATCTCAACCTGATAATGGTGAACAAGCTTTAGAAATTGTTGAAATGTTAGCTTCTTCGGAAGCAGTTGATATTATTGTGGTTGATTCAGTAGCAGCTTTAGTTCCTCAAGTTGAACTTGAAGGTGGAATGTCTGATTCAAATGTTGGTGCTCATGCTCGACTTATGTCAAAGGCTATGCGTAAATTAGCAGGTGTTCTTTCCAAATCAAATTGTACAGTTATCTTTATTAACCAATTAAGAGAAAAAGTTGGTGTTATGTATGGTAATCCAGAAGTAACTACAGGTGGTAGAGCTTTAAAATTCTATGCTTCTATTAGAATTGATATAAGAAAAGCAGAAGCTATCAAAGATGGCGATAAGATTTTAGGTAACACAGTTAATATTAAAGTAGTAAAAAATAAAGTTGCTCCACCATTTAAATCTTGCAAAGTCGATTTAATTTTTGGTGAAGGATTCTCTAAAGTTGGTGAAGTTCTTGATTTAGCTATTGAAAATAATTTGGCAAAAAAATCTGGTTCTTGGTTTGAAATTCTTGGTGAAAGAGCAGGGCAAGGACGAGATGCTGCTAAACAATATTTAGTTGATCATCAAGATGTTTATGAAGCTTTAGTTGAACAAATTTACACTACATTAGGTTTTAAAAGATAGTTATGAAAAGTTGGTTGATTCCAACTTTTTTTCTTCCATTATAAAAAAATGTCAATAATATTTTTTGTGCTTTTAGTTTTGATATTTTATTGTTATAATTAAATAGCATAGATATAGATAAATATTTTTGCAAAGATATTTTTTAAAAGGAAATATAGAGTTTATATAACCTTTTGGTGAAATGATTTGTGCTCTAATTCCCTGTTAATAAATAACAAATTAAAGAAAATAAAGTTTTTTTACTTTAATTTTTTTATAATGATAATTTTTGGAGGAAAAATAATATGGATTTAGTTTTAGGAATTAGTTTAATTATTTTAGCGTTGCTTTTAGGTTTAGTGGGTGGATTTTTTGTAGGCCATAAATTTGAAGCTGTAAAAAATGAAAAAGAAGTTCAAGATGCAACCAAAACTATTGATGGTGCTAATCGTAGAGCAGAAGAAATTATTAATAATGCAACTATTCAAGCAAAAAATCTTACAATTGAATTAAAACAACAAGCCGAACAAGAAGCACGTGAAAAAAGACAAGAACTTTTATCTCAAGAAAATAAGTTATCTCAAAGAGAAGCTACTTTAAATCGTCGTGATGAAGTTTTAGTGGATCGCGAAAATAATCTTGATAATAAGATTGATGAATGTAATAGAAGAGTTAAAAATATTGAAAATAAAGAGAAATTTTTACAAGAAAAAGAAGCTTCTATTGATAATGAATTACAAAAAGTTGCTTCTTTAAATGTTAATGAAGCAAGAGATATTGTTTTAGAAAAAGTTGAATCTAAAATGTCTATTGAAATTGCTAGTTTAATGAAACAAAAAGAAGATGAGGCAAAAGAACAATGTGATGTTAAAGCAAAAGAATTATTATCACTTGCTATGAGTAAATATTCTCAAGAAGTAGTTACAGAAAAAACAGTATCAGTTGTTGCTATTCCTAATGATGAAATGAAAGGAAGAATTATTGGCCGAGAAGGAAGAAATATTCGTACTCTTGAACAATTATTAGGTGTTGATATCATTATTGATGATACTCCAGAAGTAATTCAAGTTTCTTGTTTTGATCCAATTAGAAGGGAAACGGCTCGTTTGGCTTTAGAATATTTAATTAAAGATGGTAGAATTCAACCAGGACGAATTGAAGAAATCGTAGAAAAAGCGAAAATGGAAGTTGCTCAATCTTGTCACGAAGCTGGTATTAATGCTGCCTTTAAACTTGGTTTACCAAGAATAAATAAAGATTTACTTGATTATGTTGGACGTTTAAAATATAGAACATCATTTACTCAAAATGCTTTAGATCATTCTATTCAAGTTGCATATTTAGCTGGTATTATGGCAGCTGAACTTGGATTAGATCAAAACTTAGCTAAAAGAGCAGGCTTATTACATGATATAGGTAAAGCAGCTGATTTTGAAATGGATGGATCTCATGTTGAAATTGGGGCACGTTTAGCTAAAAAATATGGGGAACCTGATGTAGTTGTAAATGCTATAGAATCTCACCATGGTGATGTAGAAGCAAAATATGTTATTGCTACTCTTGTTCAAGCGGCTGATACTTTATCTGCTGCTCGTCCTGGAGCAAGAAATGAAACACTTGAAAATTATATTCAAAGAGTGGAAAAATTAGAAGAAATCACTAAGCAATTTGAAGGAGTTCAATCTTCTTATGCAATTAAGTCAGGCCGTGAATTAAGAATTATGGTTGTACCTGAAAAGATTTCAGATATTGAAACATATAAACTTGCTAGAGATATTAAAGATAAAATTGAAAATGAAATGACATATCCAGGACAAATTAAAGTCCAAGTTATTCGTGAAACAAAAGCTGTTGAAGTAGCAAAATAGAAAGTATTTTATATGAATATATTATTTATTGGTGATGTATATGGTAAAAATGGTAGAAATGTTGTTAAGAAGTTTTTAGAAGATAATCTTGATGAATATGATTTTGTAATTGCAAATTTAGAAAATGCTTCTCATGGAAAAGGTTTAACTAAAGCAAATTTTTTAGAAATGATCGAAGCAGGAATTGATGTTGTTACTTTAGGTAATCATTATTATGCTAAAAAAGAAATTGAAACATATATTAATGACTATGATTTCTTACTTAGACCAGCAAATTTACATTCTTCAATAGCAGGTCATGGTACAGATGTTTTTGAAACAAATAATTTAAAAATAAGAGTAACAAATCTTTTAGGAAGAGTTTTCATTGCTGAAAATCCAAATAATCCATTTGATGTTTTAAATGAAATTTGTAAAAATGATAAAAGTGATGTTCATATTGTTGATTTTCATGCTGAAGCCAGTGGAGAAAAACAAGCTCTTGCGTGGGCTTTTGATGGTAAAGTGAGTGCTGTATTAGGTACACATACTCATGTACAGACAAATGATTTAAGATTATTAAAAAATGGTACATTATATATTACTGATGTAGGAATGTGTGGACCTTATAATGGAATTTTAGGCGCTTCTAGAGAAGAAGTTATTACTAAATCTTGGACAGGAAAACCAACTGTTTTTGGAGTTCAAAATGATGATGAAAACATTTTTTCGGCAGTGAGTTTTGTTATTGATGAAGAAACTAAAAAAATAATTGAATATAAAAAAATATATCAAATCTATAAAGAAAGTAGGAAATAAAATGGCTAATAAAGTTGTTGTTCATTCTGCTCCTTCTTTAAAAGAAGCAGTTAAAAGAACTAGAGAACCGATTAAAATTATTAAAGAAGATCTTGTTTTACCTGATCGTTTACTTTCATATTGTAATGGCAAAAAATGCTTTATTAGAACTTATGGATGTCAAGCTAATGTGGTGGATTCTCAAACAATTTTAGGTATTTTAGAAGAATTAGGATTTACAAAAGTTGATGATCCTTTTGAAAGTGATTTAATTATTTTAAATACTTGTGCAGTTAGAGAAAATGCTGAAGATAAAGTATTTGGTGAAGTAGGAGCGTTAAAAAAATATAAAAAAATGCATCCAGATGCAATTATTGCTATTTGTGGATGTATGATTCAACAACCTCACATTGTCGAAAAATTAAGAAAAACTTATACACAAGTTGATTTAATGTTTGGTACCCATAATATTCATCATTTACCTGCTTTATTGAATGAAGTGATTTTTGAAAAAAAGAGAATTATTGAAGTTTATTCTAAAGAAGGTGAAGTTATTGAACACCTTCCTATTATTCGTGAAGATAAAATTAAAGCATTTGTTAATATTCAATATGGTTGTGATAAATTTTGCACATATTGTATTGTGCCTTATACACGTGGAAAGCAACGTTCAAGAACGAAAGAAGATATCATAAAAGAATGTCAAGATCTAGTAGATTTAGGTTATAAAGAAATTACTTTATTAGGTCAAAATGTTAATTCTTATGGTAAAGATTTATATTTAGATTATTCATTTGCTTCTTTACTTGAAGATGTGGCTAAAACTAATATTGCTAGATTACGTTTTACCACTTCTCATCCTTGGGATTTTACTCAAGAAATGTTTGATGTAATTTCTAAATATGATAATATCATGCCTTATATTCATCTTCCTTTACAATCTGGTAGTGATGAAGTGTTAAAAAGAATGGGTAGAAGATATACTTCTAGTTCTTATAAAAAACTTGTAGATGATTTAAAAAGAACAATTCCTAATGTTGCTTTATCAACAGATATTATTGTAGGTTTTCCAAATGAAACAGATGAAGAATTTGAAAAAACAATGGAAATGGTCGAGTATTGTCAATATGATTTTGCTTTTACTTTTATTTATTCACCTAGAGTAGGAACTCCTGCAGCAAAAATTAATGATAATGTTTCTAGTGAAGTTAAACATGCTAGATTTGATCGTTTAGTTAAAAGAATTAATGAAATTGGTGTAGCAAAATATCAAACTTTTGTTGGAAAAGAAGTAGAAGTTTTAGTGGAAGGTTTTTCTAAAAAAGAAAATGATATTTTAACTGGATATACAAAAGATATGAAATTAGTTAATTTTAAAGGAAATCCTCAACATATTGGTCAATTTGTTAAAGTTAAAATTTTAGAAGGACATTTATTCTATTTATCTGGAGAAGAAATTAATGGATAAATCTTTAAAAGATGATTTAGATAATTATATTAATTGCTTTCTTGAACAAGAAGAAGTAAAAAAATATTTTATCTTAGAAAAAAAAGTTAATGAAGATCAAAATATTATTTCTTTACAAGATAAAATTAGAAAAATTCGGAGAAACTTAGAAATTGAAATAAGTGCAAATTCAGAAAATATAATCGTTAGGTAATATTGGGAGGGTTGATTATGGGATTTTTTTCTTCGTTAGGTAGAGCTTTAACAAATGTAAAGAGAGCAGCATGCAGAGGTGTTGGAAAAGTAATAGAAAAAGTTGGTGAGATTACAGGTAATATTGATATTGAGATGAAAGGTTATGAAATACAGTGCAATAACCCATATCTTGAAAAGCAAGTTGATTTAAATAGCTCATCTACATCTGTACAGGATACTATTGATGTCCATAAAATGTGTGAAGAGACGAGACAGCAGGCAGCATCACAAGCGAGAAAATATGAAGATGAAATTGTTGATAAGATTGAGGAAGATATTAATGGTTTTATCGATGCTTTATCGGAGGTCTTTCCCGACAATATTTTAGTGGAATTTGATTATGGTATTGGAGATGCGTTTGAAGATGATATTCACAATACGGTATCAGATTATGTTGCAAGGCATATTTCACAAGATTCTGAGGAATTTGTAAAAATTCTGAATATGAATGATTCCATACGAGAAGAAAAGACTGATGAATATGTGAAAAAGGTAATTAATCAAGCTTTGAATTTGCTCCACAATAAATGTAGAGATAAAAAAATAGCTGTATATCGAAAAATGTGTGATGATTTAGAAGCATATTTTATAAATGAAAAAAATATTGCTGAAAAGCTAGAAAAAAATATGAAAGAATTGCAAGAGCATAAAAACGATATGAACTATTATGAAAATCAGGCAATTGATACTGTAAAAGATATCGCATATATGGAATGTATAAGGACATTAACATATGGAAATGTGTAATGAAATAAATTATTATATAATTATTAACTAAAACTTTCCGAACTAAAATGGAATTTGTACCTTGAAAGTACAATATTTCAGCTAACAAAAGAGTGATTTATGTTGCTATAATATTCGAATGGAGTGTGTTGCACAGATATTTTGCAGTTTTGTCTCGAAATCAGCAGTAAAAGCAGTCAGCTAATCATTACTGAGTTTTAAGATTTCCTGAAAGCTTGCCATCAAGGCATACATCAGAATTCTGAAAATTCTGATGAAAGTAATGT